>Ga0070697_100001532_pt1 | contig 17587 bp, 17 predicted proteins | sample KBSK1501metaG_FD_65475 | JGI IMG/M metagenome (GOLD analysis project Ga0070697, IMG submission 65475) | Corn, switchgrass and miscanthus rhizosphere microbial communities from Kellogg Biological Station, Michigan, USA - KBS K1-50-1 metaG | ecosystem: Host-associated > Plants > Roots >...
TAACGGAGCAAGTGATGAAAAAGAATTTCGTGACCGCAATTTTGATGACGGTAGTAACGACTGTCCTGCTGGGGCTAATCTATCCGCTACTGGTGACCGGCCTCGCGCAAGTGGGTTTCCGCGACAAGGCGAATGGTCAGCTAATCACTAAGGGCGGAATAACTATGGGATCGCGAATCATTGGCCAGCCCTTCAGCGGCCCTGGCTATTTCCATCCGCGTCCATCTGCTGCGGGAGCGGGCTACGATGCCGCCAACTCGTCCGGAAGCAATCTCGGGCCTACGAATCAAAAGCTGATCGAGCGAGTTAAGGCCGACGTTGCCACACTACAAGCGGAGAATCCCAATCAACCCGTTCCTATCGACTTGGTGACTACCTCCGGCTCAGGCTTGGATCCGCACATTTCGCCCGCCGGCGCGGAGTTTCAAATTCCGCGAGTGGCGCGCGCAAGAGATGTTAGTGAGGAAAGCTTGCGTGCCCTGGTGCGCGACCACACGGAGACCCGCCAGTTTGGTTTCCTGGGAGAGCCGAGGGTGAACGTGTTGGAGCTCAATCTGGCGCTGAATGAAAGGTTCCCGGCAAGAGCCTCTGCCCAAAAATAAAGGCCATTATTTCGCGAGCGGCAGGCCAAAAGAGAATACTGAGCCCTGACCAAGCTGGCTGGTGACCTCGATCCGGCCGCCGTGGGCCTCCATAATCGCTTTCACGATGGCCAGGCCCATTCCGGTGCCTTGCACCCGGTAGCGTTGTCCCTGGCCGCGGTAGAACTTGTCGAAGATCATCGAGCGTTCCAGGTCCTCGATGCCCGGGCCGCGATCGGCGACGTTGGTGATCAGCCGATCACCTTTGACTTCGCTACTGATGAAAATCGGAGAACCAGCAGGCGAATACTTAGCCGCGTTCTCCAGCAGGTGGCGCAGCACTTCCTTGATGCGGCTGGCATCCAACATCGCCGCTGGCAGGCGCTCCGGCAGGCGCACTTCAACCTTGTGTCCGGCAAGCGCGTGCTTTGATTCCCCGAGTGCCTCTTCAATTACTTCGCCAATCTGGTGCGGTTCCAGGTTCAGCCGCACTTCATGTGCGTCGAGCTTCGCCATTTCCACCGCTTCGCCCACCAAGCGGTCGAGGCGGTCGGCCTCTTCGTCAATTACGGTGAGCAGTTCCTTGCGCTCCGCCTGTCCTGACTCGAATCCTGAGAGCAACGAGGTCACAGACGCTTTAATGGAAGTAAGAGGGGTGCGGAAGTCGTGAGTCACCGAGTCGAGCAATGCCGAGCGTAGGCGCTCGCTCTGGCGAGCTGCCTCGGTCCGTCCCAGCTTTTCAACTGCGCCGGCACGCTCGATAGCGATAGCCACCAGGCTGCCAATTGCTTCCAGCGTCTCGCGCAGCAGCGCGGCCCCGCCGGCAATGCCGAGAGTTCCCAGCGGCCGTACCCCCATACGTACTGGCACAATGCAAACTGCGCGTTCATGGTCAATGGTAGGCTCAGTGCGCCCGCAAGCGGCCTTAAGTCCTTCCAGGTCGAGTCCCTGCACTTCGCTGCCCGAGCGATATACCTGATCGCGTCCTGCGAGGTACATAGCTGCCGCGGTCCCACCGAAGGTATCCATGATTTGTTTTGGAATGGAGTTCAGGAGCTCGACTACGTTCTCGCTCACCAGCAATTGCTGGCTGAATTCGTAGAGTTTCTCCACTTCCTGCCGCTGGTGGTCGGATTCGAGAGCTTGCTTGCGAGCGCGTTCTGACAGCTGGCTGGCGATGACCGCAGTCACCAAAAACGCAAATAACGCCACCCAGTTCTGGGTGTCAGCGATGGTGAAAGTGCCCGTGGGCGGAAGAAAAAAGAAGTTAAAGAGGAGTGCGGCCACGAATGACAGGAATACGGCGTGCCACAAGCCCCAGGAAGCCGAGACCACCAACACTACCAGCAACAACGTCAGTGCCGCTGTTGTCGGATTCACGTGAACAACCTCAGTGAACACCAGAACTACCAGGCCAACCAGCGCCAGTGAACCGGCCACTCTCGATGCCACTGTCCACCACGATCTCACGCTTGCGATTCTAGCTGACGTGACAATTCAGCAGGGCTCAACGACAATGTCGTCGAATGCCGAAGACACCCGAGCAATGGCTGGCGCATGTGACGCCGGAAAAGGAGACCGGCATCTTCAAGGTCTTCCTGGGCTACGCGCCGGGGGTGGGCAAGACATACAACATGCTCAGCGAAGGCATTCGCCGGCATCGTCGCGGCGAAGACGTAGTCATCGGAGTTGTGGAAACACACGGGCGCAAAGCCATCTCTGAGCTGGCTGCGCAGATTGAAACCGTTTCCCGGCGAAAGCTTGAATACAAAGGGACAGTCTTCGAAGAGATGGATGTTGACGCTATCATCGCGCGTAAACCGCAGGTCGCCATCATCGACGAACTGGCGCACACCAACATCGAAGGCAGCAGGAACAAGAAGCGCTACGAAGACGTTCTGGAACTGGTGGCGGCCAAAATTGATGTTCTTACCACCATGAACATCCAGCACCTGGAGAGCCTGACCCCAATGGTGCACAGCGTCACCGGTATCCAAGTCCGCGAGACCGTGCCCGATTGGGTGCTGAATCGGGCTGACGAAGTAGTGATGGCCGACCTGACGCCGGAGGCGCTTCAGACCCGCATGCGCCGCGGCGACATTTACCCTGCCGACCGGGTCGAAAAAGCGCTGGGACACTTTTTCCGGCGTGGCAACCTCATCGCGCTGCGCGAGCTGGCGTTACGGCAAGTGGCCCGCGCGGTTGACCGCAGCCTAGATTCTTATCTGAAGACCAAGAAAATCGATGAAAACTGGGGGGTTCAGGAGCGCATCGCTGTCGCCATCAGCGCTAGCCCAGCCGCGCAGCAGTTGATAGCACGCGGGGCCCGCATTGCGGAAGGCATTGACGCTGATTTTTTCGTGGTCTACGTGGAGGTGGACGCCGAGAGGAACTCGCAGGACCAGCGGACCCTCACGCAGAACCTCCATTTCGCGGAGAACCTGGGCGCCAAGGTCACGCGCGTAAAAGGAAAGGACGTCGCTACCGCGGTGGCGCAGTTTGTGCGCGACAACCGTATCACCCAGGTGGTGTTTGGGCGCTCCGCCACCCGCGGTTGGCGTAAATTTCTTTATCTCTCTGCGATCCAGAAATTTCTGCGCAACGCGCCTCCCGTAGACGTACACATTGTGACTCAATCGGAGTAGCACGGCTGTGAACGATAGGAAACGCATCCTGGTTGTTGACGACGAGCCCCAGATCACCCGGGTGCTGCGCATGAGCTTGTCGAGCCAGGGCTACGACCTGCGCGTCGCCAACGACGGCGATGCCGCGCTCGACGTGATCAAAGACTGGGCGCCGGATCTGGTGATCACCGATCTTTCCATGCCCAACATGACCGGCATCGAACTGTGCCGGCGCATTCGCGCAAAATCCAAGATTCCTATCATCGTGCTGTCAGTACGTGGCGAAGAGAGAACCAAAATCCAAGCACTTGACGCCGGAGCCGATGACTACGTCACCAAGCCGTTCAGCATGAATGAGCTGCTGGCGCGGGTGCGTGCTAACTTACGGCGCGCACCCGAGGCCGAACCCGGCCAGCCCATCGAGGTCGGGGACTTTCGCATCGATCCCGAGGGCCACACCGTCGCCGTCCGTGGGCGTGACGTGCACTTGACGCCTAAGGAATTTGATTTGCTTTTATACCTCGCTCGCCGGGCGGGCAAGGTCGTCTCCCACCGCGAGTTATTGAATGCGGTTTGGGGCGGACAGAATGTGCAGCAGCCCGAATACCTTCGCGTGTTTGTGGCCCAGTTGCGCAAGAAGATCGAGTCCGAAGCTGAGCCCCGTTACATCCTTACGGAGCCCTGGGTGGGCTATCGCCTCGACCCTGCCGGCAGTTAATGCCAAAAGGTTCCCGATTTTTCTTGGCGTCCTTACAAACTCTTTAGCAATTCCTTACCTGGCTTTTATCAGTCTTCGCTTCCAATAAAGGGAAGAGATTACTGGAGGCGCAATCATGCTCTATAGAACCGCAAGACCCATGGTAGTAGAAGCTATAAACGTCGAAGAAGCGATGGATATCGATACTCCCGACGGTCGAGTGCACTTGGAACCGGGTGAGTGGCTGGTTCGCGGCGACAGCAACGTTTTGTTTACCTGCGACGCCTCGTATTTTGCCCGCACCTTTGAACCGGTAGACTCCGCTAAACGGCTGGCTGAATTTGAGGAAGGCAAGCCATGCGGCTGTTGAGTGACCCGACTGGCAGGTGAATCGGGTTTGCGATTGGGTATTACTCCCGATCGGCATCATCCTTATACTCATTGCTACTCTCCTTTCTGGAACCTGACTGTTGGTAGTGTCAAGCCATCCAGAAGGTGAGGGCGATCCAAAACCGGTAGGAGCGGAAGATGTCCAGAGCTCCAGTTCATCGCCAGGCAGAGCAGGACATAAGTTCTTTAATTCGCACCGGACGGTGGGCTGATAGCGTCGCGGTGCTCCACCGCTTGCATCTTTCCGACGCAGCCGCCGTCCTGCAAACACTTCCCAATCGCCACCAGCGCAGCCTGTTCAAGATGCTCTCGCCGGAAAGCGCCGCGGCATTGTTGCCTTACCTGCCTTACTACGATCAGTTCGTTCTGCTGCATGCCCGCCCGCGAGACGAGATGGCACAGATCGTCAACGAGATGGATCCCGACGATCGCATACGCCTGCTTGATGAGCTACCCGAGGGTTCATGGCAGCAGTTCGTGAATGAATTGTCCGCGACCGAGCGTGAACTCACCGAACGTGCTGCCGCTTACCCGCCCAACACCGCGGGCCGCTACGTCACCCCTGACTATGTTGCGCTGCGTCCCAACATCAAGGCTGCCGAAGCTCTGGACGAGATTCGCTTTTGTGGACGCGCCAAGGAGACTGTGAACCTTGCTTACGTGGTCGCGCCAGACGGAACCCTGGTGGACGAAGTGCGGCTCGGTTCGCTGGTCATGGCCAATCCGGCACAGATCGTTACGGAAATCAACGACACACCGCTCATCAGCGTCCGCGATACCGATCCACTCGACGATGTGCTGCTTACGTTCGAGAAGTATGACCGGCTGGCGCTGCCGGTGGTGAATGCCGAGAACAAGATGCTCGGCATTCTGACGGTTGATGACGTGCTCGATGTCGCGCGGGCCACCGCCACTCGCGAGATGCAGATGATGGGAGGCATGGAAGCGCTCGATGCCCCGTACTTCAGCGTTCGCTTCCGCCAGATGCTGCGCAAGCGCGGCGGTTGGCTGGCGCTACTGTTCTTTGGCGAGATGTTGACAGCCACCGCCATGAGCCACTTTCAGGGGCAGTTGGCAACGGCGATTGTGCTGGCGCTGTTCGTCCCGCTCATCATCAGCAGCGGCGGCAATTCCGGCTCGCAGGCCACCTCTCTCCTCATACGCTCGCTGGCGCTGCGGGAAGTCTCGTTGGGCGAATGGTGGAAGGTTTGCGGCCGCGAAGTGTTCCTGGGTGTGTCCCTGGGCGCTTTCCTGGGGGCGATAGGCTTCGCTCGCATTGTCGGGTGGCAATGGCTCCACCTGACCGACTATGGGCCGCATTACGCCTTGGTGGCGCTTACCGTATGGCTGAGCCTGATTGGAGTCGTCGGATTCGGAACCATAACCGGCAGCATGTTGCCATTCCTGCTGCGACGCCTGGGATTCGATCCGGCGACCAGTTCTGCGCCTCTTGTCGCCACGCTTGTTGATGTTAGCGGGCTGGTAATTTACTTCACTATCGCGCGCCTGGTGTTGAGGGGCGCAATTCTGTAGAGGCTCGGCATTTCCAATGCCCTTACGAACTATTTACGAAGCGCTTAGCAAATCTTTAGGACTTCCAACCTCAAAATAGCTGTTTGCTCGCAAAACGCCCAGCCGAAGCCGCGCTGGAGAGGGAAAACCATGAAAGAAAATCTTTGGCCAATCACTTCTGCCGCGTGTGTCGCTCTAGTAGCCATGTTTTTTGCCGCTCGACCTGTGAGCGCAGAAACCAATACGCAGGCTACAGCCAGCGCAAACGACACTAACGATCCCAACGTGGAAATCCTCCAGGAACTGGAGAGGATGCGGGCACGAATCCAGGAACTCGAGTCGCGGCTCAGACAGCAAGCCAGTGCCAAGGCAGACAGCAGCAAGGTAGCTGTTGCCGCAGAATCAACGCAGCAATTCGCGGCTGCCAGTGCCGCCGCCCCGATTGAAGCGAGCGCCGCACAAATGCCGCAGGCTGATCCTGGCGAAACTAAGAAGGCGGAGCCATTCGCATTCGCCGATTGGACGTGGCTGACCGGTAATCCACGCACGAAAACGCCCGCCTTCGACTCGAAATTCTTTACCCCGGAGATCAGGTTCGACGTTGATTACATCTACGACTTCAACCGCCCGAAAGACGACACCATTGGCGGCTCCAGCGAGGTTTTTCGAGCCAACGAAGTCCAGGCCTCGCAAATCGGTGTGGGTGGCGACTTCCATTTTGACAACGTTCGCGGCCGGCTGATGACGCAATTCGGAATGTATTCGCAGACTACGCCGCGCAACGACGCCAGTCCCGCGCGCGGGCAGTGGAACCTGGACAATGCCTATCGTTATCTCTCTGAGGCCTACGGGGGATACCATTTCGACAAACTGCACGGCATCAACGTCGATGCTGGAATTTTCCTGTCGTACATCGGCCTGTTCAGCTTCTACAACTTCGACAACTGGGCTTACCAGCCGTCGTACGTTTCTTCGAACACTCCCTGGTTCTTCAATGGGGTGCGGTTACAGATTTTCCCCACCGACAAACTCAAAATCGAGCCCTGGTTTATCAACGGCTGGCAATCCTACGGCAGGTTCAATGGCCGGCCAGGATTTGGAGGACAAATCGCGTGGCGTCCCAATGGAGCCATCTCTCTGATCTTCAACAATTACGGACTCGGCCGCGACACGCTGGGCAACAATCACCGTACCCGTTGGCACACTGACGACAGCATCCAGGTGAAGTACTACGACAACCTCACCAAGTTGCTCAACAAGGCCGCGTTTTCGGTGACTCTCGATGCCGGATGCGAGAGCGGTGGCGGCGTGAGTTGCTTCGGCAATACTTCCGGCGGGCCCAAGCAGAGTTTTCTGGGCTTCATGGTCTACAACCGCCTCTGGTTTCACAAAGACCTTTACGGTCTCACGCTGGGTGGCGGAAGGATCAACAATCCGGGTCGTTACCTCGTGCTACTTCCACCCATCAATGGCGCCACCGCGTTCTCGGGAACGCCATACTTCACCGCTAATCCGGGCGATCCCTTCAAAGCCTGGGATGTTTCCGGCACCTTCGACTACATGCCCAGCCAGTACATTACTTTTCGCTGGGAATACAACTATCGCGCGGCGAACGTGCCGTACTTCTCGGGGTCAGGCGGGGTGACGCCTCCTGGAGGGAACCAAGGCCCTCCGGGCTCGTTTGTCCCGGGATTTGCTCCCGATCTCCGCAAGCACGAGAACCGGCTTAACATGGCGGTGCTGGTTAAGTTCTGATCTTCGCTGAGGCGGTCGAAATCGCGAGCAGCAGAAAGTTGTAAAAGGTTCGTAAAGACGATCTGGTTGACAGCAACCTGTCCTCCATCCGGCAGCTTCTCTCATAGGAAGCTTAGTTTCCGAGAGGGCAGGTAGTCAGGTGTCGAAACGCAGATTGGGATGGGTTGTCCTCAGCTCATTAGCGTTGCTTGTTTGCCAGAGTAACGGGCAATCGACCACAGAGGTCCCGAAATCTCCGGGCGAGGTAAAGAGAGAAGGATTTTTCAAGCGGCTGTTCCGGGCCTACGAGCAAGACTGGAAGGGAACTGCGGACCCTGGCCCGGAAGCTCCGCGCCGCATTCCACCAGCGCCGCTCGATTCACCGCCCTTTCCCAACGCGGATTGGTCTTACGGAGGCGCGCCGGTTATCGGCGCTCCCGACACCAGCGTGTATCCCTTGATGCAGGCGCTCTACGACGGCCCATCGGGCGAAGCCTGGAAGCGAAGCAGAGTCAAGATATACGGATGGCTGGAGCCGGGGTTCAATTTCAGTACCTCGAAAAAGATCGTCTTCCCGATGTCGTACTTGATCTATGCCAACCACATTGCGCTTGATCAGGCTGTGCTGCGCATCGAACGCGTCCCCGACACGGTACAGACTGACCGCGTGGACTGGGGATTTAATCTCACAAACTTTTTTGGCACTGACTACCGCTTCACCACTTCCAAAGGCTACTTCAGCCAGCAGTTGCTGAAGTTCAACCGCCAATACGGTTATGACCCCACTTTGGTCTATGTGGATCTCTACATTCCTCACGTCGCCAAGGGGCTGAACCTGAGAGTGGGGCGATACATTTCCATTCCCGATATCGAAGCCCAACTAGCACCCAGCAACTACACCTATACCCACTCGCTGCTCTTTACCACCGATCCCTTTACGCAAACCGGAATTCTCGGGACCGTGAAGCTCAACGACCGCTGGCTCGTCCAGGCCGGCCTGCAGGCCAGCAACGACACTGCCCCCTGGGTCTCCGATGCCAAGCCTTCGTTAACGGCCTGCGTTGGTTACACCTTTAACCAAGGCAACGACTTTTTCTACCCCTGCGTGAACGGGATCAACAATGGAAAGTACGCCTTCAACAATGTGCAGCATTTCGTGCTCACGCACTATCACAAGTTCAACCAGTCATGGCACACCGCCACTGAGGCCTGGTACATGTTTGAGCGCGATGTGCCCGCAGTGGGGGGGCCCATTACGCCCACGCCGGGCGGCAATCCGGCATTTTGCGGACCGGGAGAGATACGCTGCTTCGCTGACGAGTGGTCGCTGGCCAACTATGTCTTAAAGCAATTTTCCAAGACCAACTATCTGTCCATTCGCAATGAGGTACTAGCGGACCTGAAAGGTCAGCGCACCGGCTTCAAGACAACCTACTCGGAGCACGAGCTGATGTGGGGTCACTGGATCGGAAACACCGTTCTGTTCCGGCCGGGCATTCGTTATGAACATTCTTACGGTGTTTCGGCTTATGACAGCGGCACCGAGCAAACCCAGTTCTCGTTCGCCATGGATGTGGTTTTTCGCTATTAGCCCGGAAAAGACGATGGCCCAACACGCACAGTGTGTGGATAGACGCAAACACGATCCCGACCTCGAACAACGGTTCAAGCAGGGTCTGAACAAACCTGTTCCGAAAGGACTCGCGCGTTCACTCGGACTCGGCCTGATCACTGGGGCGGCAGATGATGATCCCTCCGCGATCGGCACTTATGCCGCAGCGGGAGCGCAATTTGGCCCGGGCTTCCTTTGGACCGCTCCAGTAACTTTTCCGATGATGTTTGCGGTGGTTTACCTGTGCTCCAAGCTCGGGCAAGTGGCGGGGAAGGGACTGTTCGCGGTTATTCGCAACCATTACCCGAAGTGGCTCCTGTACACGGCTTTGGCAGGAGTGCTATTTGGGAACATTGTGGAAGCGGGTGCTGACCTTGGCGGCATGGCCGCAGCCCTGAACCTAATTGTGCCGGTCCCCATCCCGTGGATCGTCGTCGGAGTTACCGCCGCATTGCTCGCACTTCAGATATGGGGATCGTACACGCTGATTAGAAACGTGTTTCGCTGGCTGGCGTTGGCGCTGCTGGCTTACGTGGGCTCCGCGGTGCTTGCCAAGCCGCAGTTGTGGCCGGTGATAAAAGGCACTCTCATTCCCAGCATTCAGTTCAACCGCGAGTTTCTTTCGATGCTGGTGGCGGTGATCGGCACAACCCTCTCCGCGTACCTCTATACCTGGCAGTCGAATCAGGACGTTGAAGAAGACATTTCGATGGGCAGGCGACGTCTTACGGACCGCATCGGCACGACCAAGGAGGAATTGCGGCACTCCGCGCGGGATGTGGGCTTCGGAATGTTGTTCTCCAATTTGGTGATGTATTTCATCATTCTTTCAACCGCGGCAACGCTCTTCAGGGTTGGACATGGCGATATCAATTCGGCGGCGGATGCAGCGAGAGCTCTTGAACCGATTGCTGGAAGGGCGGCAGGACTGCTCTTCGCGATAGGAGTAGTCGGAGTGGGCTTCCTTGCCGTGCCCATCATGACGATTGGAGCGGCTTACGACTTCGCACAAACCTTCGGCTGGAAGCACGGATTACACGTAAAGCCCTCCCAGGCGAAGAAGTTCTACGTGGCCATAACCATCTTTACAGCGCTGGCAATGTGCTTGAACTTTTTTGGGTTCAATCCAATGAAAGCTTTGGTTTGGGCCGGAATCGTACAGGGCTGTTCCACGCCTTTTCTACTGCTCTTAGTAATGCTGATTACTAATAACAGAAAAATCATGGGGCGCTGGGTGAACACGCGAGCCATGAATGTTCTCGGCTGGATTACAACTGCTGCCATCTTTGCCGCCATGATTGGCTTGATTGTTACATTCTTGTAATGAGGGTGGCGTCAGGAGGTGCTTCTGCAGTGATCTCACTGCTTAGTGCGCAGTTCTGGATGGCTGAATCGCCGCCTGCGTTTGGGACAACCAAGCGGTTATTGGTTATCCTATTAAAATTGACAATCGCAAGGAGGGTTGAATGTCTCAGGCAGTTGCACAAAAAGCCCACGAATTGCCGCCGCTCCCATACGCGTACGAGGCGCTGGAGCCCCACATTGATACCGAAACCATGCATCTCCACCACGACAAGCACCACGCCACCTACGTCAACACACTAAACACCGCCATCGAGAAGCATCCGGAACTGGCCTCTAAGAGCGCGGAAGATCTGCTGCGCAATCTGAACAGCGTTCCCGAAGACATTCGCACAACTGTGCGCAACCACGGTGGCGGACACGTGAACCACACTATGTTCTGGCAGATCATGGGGCCCAAGGCCGGCGGCGAGCCCAGCGGAGCGCTGGCTGACGAAATCCGCAAGGCCTTCGGCAGCTTCGACGAATTCAAAACCAAGTTCAACGACGCCGGCGCCAAGCAGTTCGGCAGCGGCTGGGCGTGGTTAGTCCGAGGCAACGACAGCAAGCTGCAGATTATCTCCACTCCTAACCAGGACAGTCCGCTTTCACAAGGCCTGTGGCCCATTCTGGGCAACGACGTTTGGGAGCACGCCTACTATCTGAAATATAAGAATGCCCGCGCCGACTACCTGAAGGCGTGGTGGAACGTGGTGAACTGGAAGGAAGTCGAGAAGCGTTTCCAGAAGCGGTAAGGTTTTCTATTTGTGACTTGTCATCCTGAGGCGAAGCCGAAGGAGCTACTCCGTTGCCGCTGCTGGTTCAACTCAGTGTGTTACTGGAACCCGAGGCAGTGGCGGAGCAGTTCCCTCTCCCGCGTCGCGGGATCGGGATGACACCTCATCGAGTGATGAGCCACCTACCCCAGTGCTCTTACCGCCCGCAGCGTACGCTCAACCTCTTGCGGCGTGTTGGTTATGCCGCATGCCAATCGAGCATATGAAACGCGATAGGGCGTGGTTGAGGCGACAATCTTCTGTTCCAGGAGCCGGCTGACGACCTCTGCCGGCTTCATTCCTTTTACGCCGAAGCAGGCCATTCCAGCGGCCAGATTTTCGTCGCGCGGCGTGTAGAGGGTGACGTTCGGCATCTGCGCCAGCCCGTCTTTCATTTGCTTGTTAAGCTCATGGATGCGAGCGGTGATGCGCGAGGGGCCAATCTGCTGGTGAAAGTCGAATGCCGCCGGCAGCGCCCAGTGATGCTCGAAAGACTGAAAGCCGCCGGGTGAGAACCATGCGGCGCGCGGCTCGCCTGCCGGATCCTTCTCCTCCGCCCAGGCATTGAATGGATCCAGCGAATAAAAACTTGGGATGATAGGCCGCATCGTTGCCCACACCGCAGGCTTGGCCCAGACAAATCCGGTGCCGCGCGGGCCAAAGATCCACTTGTGAGTTCCCGCTGCAAAGGCGTCACATCCCAGCGCGGTGATCTTCGGATCTTCCACTCCCAGGCCATGGACGCCATCTACAACCAGCAGCACGCGATCCTTTTCATCGCGGCCGCTGTTGACTTCTGCAATCGCGTCAGCAATGGCGCGAATGGGGAGCCGAACTCCGCTGGCCGAATGCACCCAGGTGGTGCCGACCACGCGCGTCTTTGGCGCGATCGCCTTACGAATGCGGGCAACAACCTCGTCCGGTGAAATGGTCTGGTACGAATCAAAAAGGGCGATCTTGCGCCAGGTGGCGCCAGAACGCTCGGTGGCCAGCCGGATGGCCTCGTGCTGCACAAAGTGATCGTGCGCGGTGGTGAGCACCTCATCGCCTGCGCGCAATGGCAACCCGTGATAAATGAGCGCGAGCCCGGTGGTGGTGTTCTGCGTCAGCGCGATATCCGCGGCGTCGCTGCCAATGTAGTTTGCGATGGTGTTGCAGACCTTCAGGGGAATGTTCTTCTCCTGCGACTCGAAGAGCGAGCTCTCCACCGTGACAAAGGGATTGGCATCGAGCCGCCGCCGGTACTGCTCAATGGCCTCCCGCACGGGGCGCGGATGCGAGGCGATGTAAAAAAGCCCCAGATGCACGTACTCGGGGCTCAAATTAAACTCGCGCCGCACCGCCTCCCAGTCGCGATAGTTCGGCGATTTCGCAGCCTGAGTCTTCTCTGCCTGCGAGAGCAAAGGCGCGATGGCTACTGCGGCAGCGGAAACTGAACCACGAACCAGAAAATTGCGGCGGGAGATCGGCATGGAAGTGCTCCTGTCTGTCTGTTAGAGCGCAAATTATAAGTTGCGTCGCAGTAAAGCTATCCGAAACTTGCGCTGAATGTCGCGTGCTTCGCTCGGGTCTTCGCGAAGCTAATCGGAGGTGATTGCGATTCCCGCCTGATCCGCGGATCTAACTACTTCATCACCATCCAGCAGCAGGCACTTGCCGGCGTCAATGGCCAGGCAGGTTGCGCCGGCGGCGTGCATGACCTCGAGTGTCCGGATGCCGGCCACCGGCAAGTCGAAGCGCATATCTTGATTCGGCTTCGAGACTTTCACCACCGTCAGTGCCCGACTCAGCGTGCTGGCGCTGCCGTAAAGCGTGAGCATGAGTTCACCAGCGCGCCGGATGGTGGCGTCCGTGCCCTCCATGGCTTCTACGGCAACACACGCCGCCTCGGCGACCACCACAGTCTGCCCAATGTCATACTGCGCAAGGTGGCGGGCCACTCGCCGGCCGTAATCCACGTTTTGCATTTCTTTTTCGTCGGGCTTGCGGCGGGTGAGCACGCCTGGCCGCGCTAGCAGCGGCTCCAGCAACGCAGCCGAATTCAGCAGGGTGATGCCTTCCTCCGCCAGGACCTTGGCGACCGCGCCAATCAGAGAATCGGTGTTGCGGATGGTCAGCGACATCAGCAGTTTTGCAAGTTTCCAGTCGGGCTTGATGCTGCTGAAAATCTGCTTGTGCTTGACTTGTCCGGCCATAATGGCGCGAGTGACGCCTTCCTGCTTAAAGGTCTCGATCAAGCGCGAGAGCTCGCCGAGCGAAAGCCAGTGCACTGCAGCGGCGCCTCGCGATTCGATTTCAGGCGAGGTTTCCTCCCGGATCGCGGCCACGACCACGTCTTTTCCCTGGGAGCGCGCGGCGTCAAGCACCAACAAGGGAAACTTTCCGTTGCCGGCGATGAGGCCGAGCTTTTCGCGAGCAGGCATTCCGGACAGTCTAATTCACCACGGAGACACGGAGAAGTTAGGGGAGTGTTTGCTGAGTAGAGCAGCACTCCGGACGTGCAACTCGAAACTCGAAACTTACTTAATCACGCCCCGCGCCGAGCTTTCGATGAACTGAATCAGCATTTCGACGTCTTCGCCGAGATCGCCTTCGGACTTCAGTTTCTCGAGGGCTTGGGTGGTGTTGAGCTTCGAAGCCAGCAGAACCTTATAAGCGTGATGGAGTTTGCGGATGCGCTCTTTGCTGAAGCCGCGCCGCTCCAGCCCCACCGCGTTCAAGCCATACGCCGTAGTGTTGCGCGGAGTCACGGTTTTTGAGAATGGCAGCACGTCTTTGGTGATAGTGGTGCCGCCACCAATGTAGGAATGGGTTCCGATACGAACGTACTGATGCACCGGGCAGAGCGCGCCCACGCTGGCCCAATCCTCCACGGTTACGTGTCCGGCCAGAGTCGCGGCGTTGGCCATGATCACGTGGTCGCCGATAACGCAATCGTGCGCGATATGGGTGTAGGCCATGATCAGGCAATGATTGCCAATGCGGGTGACGCCTCCTCCTCCAGGCGTGCCACGGTGGAGGGTGACGAACTCGCGGATGACGTTGTGGTCTCCGATCTCGAGGCGCGTCCGTTCTCCCTTGAACTTCAAGTCCTGTGGCTCGAGGCCGACCGAGGCGAAAGGGAAGATGCGATTGTGAGATCCCATTCGAGTGGGACCCTCGAGCGCTACGTGCGAAATAAGTTCGCAGTGTTCGCCTAACTCCACCTCGGGGCCCACCACGCAGAATGGGCCGATACGGCAGGAGTCCGGGACTTTCGCGCTGCGATTAATAATGGCGGTGGGATGAATGTAGGCCGAGGTCACCGTGGCGTTGCGGGATACGCTCATTTGCCAGGCGACTCTGGCGGACGATCGATGATCTGGCAGCTCAGGATGGCTTCGCAGGCCAGCTTGTCGCCGACGTACGCTTCGCCGCTGAGCCTGGCCGCGGTGCGGCGGAAGGCGAGCACGCTCACCTCGATGCGCAACTGGTCGCCGGGCACCACCGGCTTGCGGAACTTAGCCCGCTCCACGCCGGTGAACAACAGCAGCTTGTCTTTGTAGTCAGGGAGTTCGGACAGCAGCAGTAGCCCGCCTGCCTGCGCCATAGCTTCAATCACCAGTACCCCGGGCATAATGGGAAACTCGGGGAAGTGCCCCTGGAAATGCGGCTCGTTAATGGTGACATTCTTGATGGCAACGACGCGCTCGCGCGGGGCCATCTCCACGATGCGGTCAATCAGCAGAAAGGGGTAGCGGTGCGGCAGAATCCGTTGAATATCGCGGATTTCAAGCACAGCGAAGCCCTCGGTGCTGCGCGTTTCTGGCGGGGTTGTAGTTACCGGCATGCCGTCAGCGACTCGTAGTTGTTAAGAATGTTGGAATTATACTCGACGCTACAGGAGGGATTTTCTATTGCCAGCCGTTAAGGTGCAGGGAAAAAGCACTCCAACCGCCGAACTGTTTCGTTTCTTGAAGTCACGCGAGCAGGAGATGGTAGCCATGCTATGCCAGTTGGTGCAGATGGAATCGCCCAGCGGCAACTGGCAGGCGCTCGCGCAGATGGTTGACCTGCTGGCAAACGAATTTGGCAGGCTTGGCGGAAATCCCAAGCTGCACCGCCGGGAAAAAGGCGGCGACCATTTGCAAATTGATTTTGCGGGCAAGAATGATGGCCAGCCGTTACTGCTGCTTGGCCATTACGACACGGTTTGGGAGGTCGGGACGCTCGCTTCCATGCTCTGCCGGGTGGAGCGCGGGCGAGTCTGGGGCCCCGGCGCCTTCGATATGAAGGGCGGAATTGTGCAGATGATGTTTGCCCTTCGCGCCTGGCGCGAGCTGCATGGCGATCTGCCGCGTCCGGTTACAGTGCTGCTGGTATCGGATGAGGAAGTGGGCAGCGAGACCTCCCGGGCCCTCACCGAATCGCTGGCGAAAGACTCGGCGGCGGTGTTGGTTTGCGAACCTGCCCAGTCGAAGGAAGGCGCTTTGAAGACTGCGCGCAAGGGCGTGGGCGACTACACCGTGCGCGTCAGCGGCAAGGCCTCGCACGCCGGTGTGGATTTCCCCGCCGGTCAAAGTGCAATACATGAGCTCGCCCGGCAAATCATCAAAATCGAAGACTTCACTGAGCTGGACCGCGGGATGACGGTGAATGTGGGCGTAATTCGCGGCGGCACGCGCACCAATGTGGTGGCCGCCGAGGCCACTGCCGAGATTGACGTGCGCATTGCCAAAATGAGCGATGGGGCGCGTATCGACAAGAAATTCCGCTCTCTGAAGCCATTCAACAGGAAATGCCGGGTAGAGGTCGCGGGGGGCATCAATCGCCCGCCACTGGAGCGCAGCCCTGCGGTGGTCAGCCTCTTCGAAGCTGCACGCAGCATCGCCGCCTCGATGGGCTGGAAGCTCAAAGAGGCCAGTACTGGCGGCGGCTCCGACGGTAACTTCACGGCCGCCCTGGGTATTCCCACCCTTGATGGTTTGGGTGCGGTGGGCGAAGGGGCACACGCGGTGAACGAATCAGTGGTGATTTCGGAGATGCCGCGGCGAGCGGCGTTGCTGGCCGCGCTGATCGGGGTCATTTAGCCCCTTCGCGCAAGAGTCCATGCTCTGGCCGTAGCCTGAGCTGTTGTTTTGACCGTCTAACTAGTGGAAGCCTACAATCGTGGTTAGCGCCTGCTCCGTGGCTTGGCGCTGGAGACATTTATGCCGCATATAGGAATGATGGAGTTGGGAGTCATCCTGGTAATCGCTCTTCTAATTTTTGGGCCGGGGCGTCTCGCTGATATTGGCAAGGGTTTGGGGGAAGGAATCCGCAACTTCAAGAGCGGAGTAAAAGAAGGCGAAGGGGAGAAGAAGCCGTAGTTTCCAGTTGCAACAAGCCTCCACCCGCCTCCTGCCCTTACCCGAAGCTTGGAAGCTGAAACTTGAAACTAAAGCAACCCCCTATCCTTTAACATCTCGCACACTAACGGCACTGGCAGTCCCACAACGTTGAAGTAGCACCCCGCAATTTTTTCGATCCAGCGCGAAGCGCCGCCTTGAATCGCATAGGCTCCCGCTTTATCCATGGGCTCGCCAGTCGCGACGTACCAAACGATATCTTGTTCGCTAATCGGATGAAAGAACACCTGTGTAGTCTCGTGCCGAACGGATTCAAACGCAGTTTCAGGTTTCAAGTTTCCAGTTTCAGACTTAACACTCGAAACTCGAAACTTGAAACTCACAGCTGGTGGAGGTCCAATCAGGCACACTCCTGTAGTGACGAGATGTTTTTTCCCGGAAAGCAGGCGCAACATGCGGGCGGCATCCTCCGCATCGCGCGGCTTTCCCAGAACTTCTTCGTCGACGGTCACAATGGTGTCCGCGCCCAGTACGAACGCCTGGGGATTTTTTGCGAAGACGGCTCGCGTTTTCTCGGTCGCAAGCCGCTCGGCATAGGCCATCGGCCCTTCACCCGGCCTGCGCGATTCGTCAAGCTCCGCCGGCTGCACCACAAACGAAATACCGGCATTGCGCAACAATTCGGCGCGGCGTGGCGACGCCGAAGCCAGGATTAGATTGGATTTCGAGCCCTGCAAGATGTCATTCCGAGCGCAGCGAGGAATCCCTACCGCCGTTCATGCAGCATTTTACTTGCGGAGTGTCTAGACCTGAACTCACCGCTGGTTCGGTCCGACTCAGGAGAAGATGTTAAGCATCCTATGTCTGAGCTAACCTCGTCTCATTGCGGATGATGCCAACTGTCGCTGATACTGCCGCTACCATGCAGATGAACGGCGCCACGCTTAAGGACGGCGGGTGCGAATTCCGCGTGTGGGCGCCCAAGGCCAAGCA
>Ga0070697_100001534_pt1 | contig 17585 bp, 21 predicted proteins | sample KBSK1501metaG_FD_65475 | JGI IMG/M metagenome (GOLD analysis project Ga0070697, IMG submission 65475) | Corn, switchgrass and miscanthus rhizosphere microbial communities from Kellogg Biological Station, Michigan, USA - KBS K1-50-1 metaG | ecosystem: Host-associated > Plants > Roots >...
ACTACGCCAATCGCGCAAGATACTCGGACAAGTAATCTCGCTAAGTGATGTCAAAGCTATGGTTTTGACATAGGTCGCTTCAGCGAAGTGAGATTTGGCCCAATCTTGCGGGACGGATTTGGCGGGTTTCGCTCGTGTACTCTTCGGGGAACTCGAAGGAGAGGCGCAAAATGAAACTTAGCCTACTGACCGTAATTTGCGCATTGGCGCTCAGTATTCCAGCGCATGCTGACAGCCTCAACACAGTGACCGCAAACGCTGTGTTCCAAGGTACTGTGGGCAACCTAGTAATCGCGCCAAAAACATTTACCGTTTTTTTTGAGTGGGACGTCACAACGGACAGCCTGGTGCCAAACACGCTCTTGGCCGAAGGCCCATTTGGTCCACTTTCCCTTTCTGCGGGCTTTTACCCTACATCATCCCACTTCATGAATTTTATCGACGGCTTTGGTGACAACCTTCAAATAAGTTTCACTTAGTTCGCCTGGAGGAAGCTTCGACACGCCTGGCGTTTACGGTACGGGGAACTTCGCCCTTTTCTGTGCTCCTCCGTCGTGTCCAATTTCCGATGAAAATCCATTTGGCAGTATATTGTGGACGAGCGCATCGAGCGGTAGCCTCACAGTTTCTAACGCTCCGGTGAACACGCCGGAGCCTCCTTCGTGGCTGCTTTTGCTCGCTGGGATGCTAGCGGTTGTGGTGTTTGCGAAGGTGAAGCTGCGATCCATGATCTAAGACGCTGTGACGTTAAGGAATCTGCATGGGCTGCGGGATATAACCGGGCCGATTGTTGAAGTCGTCTCAACGGAGACGACCGCGCGCCAGCCCGAACCTGAAACCCATCGCACAAACCGACTCAAGCGGCTGCAGTGCGTCACGCCGCTAAGAGCAGGCTAAAGCGATATGCGCGAACGGATTCGATCGGGCCCCCGGCACCACCCGAACGAATGCCATTCTCCCGCTGGCCGCGCGGGCTAAGTAGAGTGGACCGTCTGAGATAGATCGAAGAGCTGCGGTAGAGCTTTCCGAAACTCCGAGAATCGCGAAGCTCTCTTCTTGGCCCGGTCTGCCCGGTATTCCCTTTTGGCCCGCCACACGCTCTCAAGGGCTGCGTTAATGCCCTCTCTTTCGGATACCGTGTCGCCCAATTTGCGACGATCTCGCCAAAGTGCATGTCCAACCCGTATGAGCTGCGCTTCGCCTCTCTCAAGGTCTCTGTAGTCGTATTTCTGTCTGGCGTGTAGTTTCATGTCGCACTCGGTGGCGCGCGGAAGCGCGTCCAATTGAATTTCCGGTGCGGGATTCGCGTCCAACTACGTCCAAAACTGGGTGATTTAACGGTCAGATTCGGGGTGGAAGTCAGTAAGGCCAACTGCATCAACAGGCTTTATGGAGCGGGCGATGGGAATTGAACCGACGTCCGAAGCTTGGGAAAGGCTTGCGCAGCCCCGCCTAGCGAGACTGAGAACAACGCCATCTTAACGTACGGTGTCTCGCCGGACACCGGACGCTGAGCAACGAAATCGAACAGCAAAGCTCTTACCTCGTGAGGGGTGCACTTTCGCCCCCTTGCGTACGGAGAGAGTTCTACGGCTCTAGCGAAACATTGGTATCTTGGAGATCAACATGGAAATTCCAATCAAGCCCTTTCGGTGGGGCGGCTGCCTGCTTGCCTTCACCCTGGTCGCGATCCTGTGCGGCGGGCCTGCCCTGAGGGCGTTTGCTTCCCAAGAACAAGGAAAGCCGGAAAAGCCCGGGGAACAGTCCGAATCCAAGAAACAAACCAAGAAAGAACGCGAGGCGGAGGCGGCGAACCGATTGCCCGCCGTGCTATGGCGCGATCCAGGAGACATTGCTTCGCTCGACCTGCTAAACGGCGAGGGAGAGGCGAAGGACGCTCCGGATCCGCAGGCGGATTACACCTTCGTCAAAGAAGACATGAACGGGACCTCGCCGAAATTTTACGCACGAGATACCAACGGAGTGGAGTGGCTGGTGAAACTCGGCGTGGAGGCCAGACCGGAAACGGCCGCCACGCGTTTGGTTTGGGCCATGGGCTACTTCACAGACGAGGATTACTTTCTGCCGCAGATTCACGTTCGGAGCCTGCCCAAGCTTCGGCGCAAAATGTTCGGGGCTTCGCCGGAAACGGGGATCGTCCCAAGTGTGCGGTTGAAACGGCAGGGTAAGGGCCTGAAGAACGTCGAGAACTGGAACTGGTTCGACAATCCGTTTGTGGGGACACGGGAACTCAACGGACTGCGCGCGTTAATGGCGGTAATCAACGATTGGGATTTAACGACGAAAAACAACAAGGTGTACGTAGGCGACAACGAGCGGCATTACCTGGTCAGCGACCTAGGGGCAGCCTTTGGGAAAACGGGGTGGCCGCCCTCACACGTCCCTCTGTTGCCGCATGCCACCAAGGCAGTATTGAAGGACTATGAGCACTCCAGGTTCATCCGGGCGGTTACGGGCGATGCGGTGACTTTCGAGATGCACACGACCGCGCCATTTTTCATTCGCCGATTCAAGGGCAAGTACTTCAACGAATATCGACAAGCCGAGCGGCTTGAGCAGGGCATCCCCGTTCTGGATGCAGAATGGATCGGAGGCTTGCTGGCGCGGCTGACGCCAGGGCAGATCCGCGATGCGTTTCGCGCTGCGGGATATCAGCCGTCGGAAGTGGATGGGTTCGCGAAAGTGGTCGAGAAGCGGATTGCGGCGCTGAATCAACTGAAAGAGTGAAGACGCAGACGCCCTGTGTGGGACTTTATGTGGCCGCCCTGCCTTGCTCGACGGGATCGAGCTCTCCGTCATCGACTTCGGGCAAGTCCATCGGCTCGCCTCCGCCGCAGGGCAGGCGTTCGAATTCCTCCGCCTGTCTAAACTTCAGACAAGCCTCGATCCAGTGAGCATCTTCGACATGCGCCTTCGCGTATGCGCGCCCTGCTCGACGTGAATCTCGACCAGATTGTCCGGCGGTATGGCATTCAGAGCGACGCGTCTGCCGAATTCGGGCTCGAGCCAGTCGTCTTCTAGTTTTTGCCAAGCGTGCCCGAACGTCAGCACGAACGTATTGCCGTTCCTCCGAATACGAGCCAACGCCGCCGGCGACATGCCCATGGCAGAGAGTGCCGCCGGATTTTGCATTGCGGATTGAAGTACGGAGACCCACTTGGACTCGCCCGCAGTCGGCGGAAAGGACTGGACATAGCCGTCGAACGGAGCAGCCAGCGGCAATCGGTCTTGACCGGCTCCGGCGAGTTGCTTCTCAAATACCGGAACGCGATCCGGACGGAGGAGGAAAATCGTGAGGGGCAGCTTTTGGTCGGTCATCCCAAGCACCTAGACCGGCGAGACACGCTTCCATTTCTTTCACTTTATCACGATCTGGTACTACTCGCGGCGGTAAGTGCCCAATCTGTAATCGGAGGACCAATTTTAATCCGCTTTCCTAGCTGACTCTCTCGAGACGGCCGTCGCTGTTCTGCCACACTCTGTACGCTTTTGGGGTTCGCTTGACCCCGAAACGGGTACATACAGCTTCCACACGAAACTCTCTGCGCAAACCGAGACGCCGTTCTCTAGGTTTGTACAGTCTGCGGAGATACCGGCTTCGGTGTTTGCAGGGAGAGTGACCAACCGCACGAATTCAATATCTCCGACACGATCGGATCAAAGCTTAGGCCGGACCTTTTCAATCTCTTCGAAGATCGCTTTGAGAGTCGGGGGCTCAGAAAAAAAGATTTCTGCTTCTCGTTTGTAGTTTCGCTCGAGTTCGGCGAACGTTTCGCTCACCTGAAAAGCCGGACTATCTTTGAACGAATCGCCTTCCGGTACCGCCTGATCAGGGAACGAGTCGCGACAGATTCCTCTTACATCGGCGATGCACGCCTGGTACGCACTCGTGCCGACGTAGGACTGGACTTCCTCGACACCGCATAGCCGGGACAAGTCATAATAGTGCCGCATCCGGTTGTTCGCAAGATCCTTCGCGTATGCGGCGTGAATGGCAAACAGCTTCTCGACAAAGGTGCGTCGAAGGTCCTGCAGTTCGATCTCGAAATCCCGTAAGTCCTCCGCAAGATTCTGTTGTCCCTTGTCCTTCGCATATTCAGCGACCATCGATCGGATTGTTCTTTTCACGACCGCATCAGCGGAGCCTCGATACCCCGCTTCGAAAAGAACATTTCTACCGAGCCCAGGAACATCGTTTGTCACGCTCTCATAGCGGTAGACCGCACTCCTGCTCACACCGGTCTCCGCGCGAGTCCGCTTGTCTTCTTGATCCAAGGCAAAACCCTTTGCCTCGGCGATGGCGTCCCGCAGCGTTTTTAGCCGTGTGTCGCGTTTGGATTTACCCCAGCCGGCTTCGCTTCGAACCAGGATGTCGAGATCCTCGGAGAATCGGTCGAGGAGATTCCATCCTTTGGAAAGACTCGTGCCGCCTTTTAAGATGAATTCACCCGCATGGCCCGCTGATAGCGCATGCAAGGCGCGACAGAGGTAATAGTCTTTCTCGACGATAGCCGCGCGCTGCCTTTTCGAGTCCGCGACAGCGCGAAGCAAGTCTTTGAAATCCGAGAGGTCGCTTGCGTATTCTGTCACCGGATTTGCCACTCCGCTGCATTGGGAAGGACCGAGCTAACATTCAGAGCAAAGTTTGTGAGCGGGTTTAAAGACTTCTTCAGCCGTGCAACTGTTTTGGCTGCGCCGAGGTGAGAGCCGATTGCGCCAACAAGCGCGCGCACGCGCGGAGGCTCATGACGCGCGAGACGCACCAAACTTTTGAGCGACAATCGCCCCGATCGGATGAGGTCCATGATCCGCCCGACCGTCTCGGCCGGCGTCGCGTCTGGAATCCGGTCAAGATCCTTGAACGCATCGAGCGCGGCAAGTTCCGACGAACCAAGTCCTTCCACTTCATACGAGGGCGAGATCGTCACCGATCTCACGTTGAAGAAACGCCGTCCGGGATCGACGGAACGCACCGGCCTGTTCACTCGGTACGTGATCTTTGGGGAGACTTGCGTTGTAAGCCCGAGACCGTTATATGCGGCAGTTCCGGTCGCAGCATAAGCAATGCCGCGATGCTGCAGCAAATGGGACATCACACGGTCAAGCTCTGGCTTGCTCTCTCCAAATCGGGTTTTCTTCGGAACGTAATAGACGCCTCTGCGCACGCGGCGAAGAAGGCCATCGGGCTCCTTCGAAAGGCGGCTCAAAGCCGCAGCGACAGCCAAAAGCGGAAGCCCGTGGAAGTCCGGATAGCTCCAGAGCCGGTCTTCCCCCCCTTCCTCGATACGCTTACGCACCTTTGTCGCAATCGAATTTTTGCTCGCTTTTCTCACCACTTAACCCTAGCCGACGCAAAGCTAAATGTCAAGTTCTTTGCAGCATTTACTTGACATTTAGAAGACATAAATTACTACCAACCCTTCTATTTTCTATTGGTTAGAAACTTCTTTCTTTTCAGTAGGAAGGATTGGTAGGGCGGCGGGGATCGCACCAAAAGTGTTGTTGAAGTCGCGTAAGTTGTTCATTCTGCGAACGAGCAAAAACCACAAAACTCACGAATCCGCTCAACCGAGGTACACCGCGGGTACACGAAACTGACCTGTCGGTTGCTAAGCGTAAAACCGTCACTATCTGCTCGCGGCTTTGTTCAAAGCATGGGGCAGCTGTTTCCTGAAGGCGTTAAGATCATTGTTCGAAGTCTCGCCCGGGTAACGGCAACGCGCAGAGTATTGCGAGCCTGTGCCTCATCGTTTGCCGAAGCATAGTCTCGTAGCAATCGCCCGTTCCTGTATCCCTCAAAAATGATCACTTCATCGAACTCCTTTCCCTTCGACTTGTGCATAGTCATGAGGTTGACTCCCTTCCACGTTCGGGTCGACGCGGTGAAGTGCTCTTGAGTCAGAGCCGCCGACACGATCTCCCTCGCGCCCTTGTATGAGTGATGCACTTTCCACTGCTCTGTCAAGCCTTCTCGAAGCTGCGTGCCGCGGCGCAGGAGACGAACATAACGTCCGTGATCCGCCACTGCCCTCAGTGCTTCATGGCGCGCAGCGGATATGAGGTCTCGAATCTGGATCCAATCCTTCATTGGATCGCCAGTCATAGTCAACTGTAAACGCCCGGCTGCTATTGCCTGTGTATCTGCGATCAACTGTAATCGCGTTCTGCCCCTGATCTGGCCTGTTTTCGAACTTTCTTCAAGCGCTGCCACCAATTTCAGATCAGCTTGGCTAATATCCCCACCTCCACAACCACGAAGATGTTGGATGAGATCATGGAGGAGCTGTTTTTCAATTTCCCCGGTTGTCGAGGCCGATTCAAGCAAACCGCCGATTAACATTGCCGCCAACGATGGCCCATCCGGGTCTATCAAAACTTCATGGAATATCTCCTTGGCCCTGCTCGACGAACTCTCCAAGTGGTTCGATACCTTAAGCATGAAGTCGTTCGAACTCACCAAGACGCCAAGAGACCAGTTGGGGTTCCCTGTTTCAATCAGTCTTTTGATCGAATCAAGAATCGCAAATTTAATCGGAAGAAATGGCTCGGTCCCGTAATACCGGTATTTGATTATCTTCACATCTTTGTATGTCTTGCCTTTGTTTGTTCGGGTTAGAAGGTCGTTACCGAAAGCCGGGATATCTGTGCCACTGCTACGATTATTTTCATTGGCAAAATCGAATACTTCGGGATTGACAGCCTCAGTGAACTCACCGATGCGAGCAGCATCTGCTCCTCTGAATTCGTAAATGCGCTGATCAGGGTCAGCGAGCGCGATCACTGTGCTCTGTTCTGCCAGCGATTTGATTAACCGCCATTCGTCTCGATTCGTATCTTGAAACTCGTCAACAAATATCGTGGGATAGCAATCGCTTATAATGCGGCGAAGACGTGGACTCCGTTCGAGGATCTCGGCTGCCAAATCTGGAAAGAGATCAAAGCCCAGAAGCTGTTCTGTCTTCAGCAACTCTTGAAGTTTTCCGCGACGGTTCGCAGTAGGGACCCCCGCCATCCGGCTGGATTCCTCCGGGGGAGACAGCAAGCGAAGTCGCTTGTGCCCAGTAATGAGATAACCGAACGACTGAATAATTGCCCACTCGAAGCCGTGGTAGGTTGAGATTTCTAATTGCCGATGCTGCGGTTCCGGCACTCGGCGTTTTACATCTTCCAACACCCTGGCAATCGTCGCTCTCGCAAAACTGAGAAAGAGGACCTTCTGACTTGATCTTATTGTCTCGCTTGAAAGAATTGTTGCTGCCTTCACAAGAGCAATCGTTGTCTTGCCGCAGCCGGGACCTCCAAGAACCAAAAGATGACGAGATGAATCGAGGAGTGCTTGGCGCTTCTCGCAAATTTTTAGATCATCAAGGCCCATTGGAGTCTGGTTCAACAGCTGGTGCTTTTGCTCCCGGTGCAGCTTCTGCCGCGGCCACGGCCGGTTGTGCTTTGGCCGGGCAACAGACATGCCTTATGGTTTCAAGAATGCTCTTAACCATCGCAGGCATTTCATCCTCGGTGCACTCAACAAGCAGATCGGCAGCGCGTCCTTCACCTTTCGCTCCCCCGCTGATGAAGAAAGTTTTCATCGTGGCCTTCAACTCATCGTATGGGGTCTCAGCTTTCGGTTGACGATTCTTAAGATGCGACGGCCATTCACCACTGGCCACTAAGTTCGCAGCGTACTGACGCAAAGCGCTTTCAGCAGTTCCTTCCACCATTAAACTCTCAAACCCCTTAGTATCGGCTTCGAACCCGTAGTCGACAGCCGCTGCGATTTCTTCTTTCTGCTTCTGCTCGGCCTGTCTGTCATAGACCGCGAATACTGTCTTATCGAGATTTCGAAACAACTCGCCGCAGGGTGCGATTTGCGAATCTGTCATGGCACAAAACACAGCTAGGTCGAGCGACTCAAGGGAAGAATATTTGTCAGGGTTTAGTTCAGAGAGTCGGTGTGCCGCAGCTGGGTAAGCTAAATACTCAGTTTGGCCCTCAAGAATGACTACTCGCCGGGACAGCAAGACCTCGGCAAAACGCGTTCTAAACTCGTTGCTGTAAGTCTTCGGTTTGATGTGCGCCGGGAACTTCACGGCCTTAGTCAAAAGTTTTCCATCTGACTTGCGAGCCAGCACGAGAATCTGATTCGGATCGAATTCTTCCAGTACATAAGGCGAGTGTGACGTGAAGATCGCCTGTGAAGACTTCTTTCGAACACCACCGACAATGCTCTTTTGAGTTGAAGGTGAAATTGCTGTTTCAGGTTCTTCCATCGCAAAAATAACGGTCTTCTTTTCCTCCGCGATCATCGACAGCAAGGCCAGCACCAAAATATTTGTTGTGCCCGTTCCTTGATTTTGAAAGGGCGCGGCGTGAGGCCCCTCGCCAGTAGTGGCACCCGTCGCCATAAAAACCGTCAACGTCCTACGAAGGTGGTCGCGGGTCAAATCTGAAACTCGGAGATGTGGACTCGAAGCCCACTCATCCGGCACAAACTCTCTTAATGCTGACTCGAATCCTGTGAGAACTTGCGATACTCCATCTTCGGCGGTATCAGCAACCGGAAGCAGCCTGAGCTGTTGGAGAACTCCCTCCCACATCTTTGGGCGAATTTCTTTGATTCGTAGAATGATGTCCAAGAGGGAGCCACGCTCAAGGCTAAGTGCTCTTGCGCCCGTCCGCAAAGACCGAAGATAGAGAAATCCGCACATTCTTTTGTCGCTGGTCTTGAACAGCGTCTGCTTCCCATTTTCAATTGGAGGGGGGTTGCAGAATACGGTCTCAGCTTTAAACTCATCGTCCTCCGCTGAATACCATCCTCGAAAGCAAACGCGCAGCGTTTCTTTCACATGTTCAGCCTCGATGGCGTCAACAGGGGGCTCCTCGATTACTTTGTGTGATGTTTCGTCCCAAAATTCCAAATGATCTTTGAAATGCCGAATCTGGTCTGCAATCAAATCAGTCAGAGTGACTTCAATCGTGATTTCGACTGGCTTCTGCTCTTGGTCAACATACCGACTAGCGTAGAAGTCGTGCTCATCGATGGGGGAAATGCGTGCGAGCCTGTCCGGCCCCAGAACGAGGTCGAGCGCTTCCAAGACCGTGGATTTTCCCGAATTGTTACCGCCGACAAGGACCGTGTGGCCAGCAAACAGGATTTCGGCCTCGGAGATTCCCCGAGAATGGGCGATTTTTAATCTGGCAATTCTCATTATTCAGGGACTGTAATCTAACCGTTAAACGTCCACGTGTAGATACGGGGAGTGTAAATATAGACTCGCTGATATGTCCTCGTTTTAGAGTTTCGGCGCCGGCCTGCAAAGCGGGCTGGTATCAAAGCGCGACCAAATAAAGTCGCTCCCTGAAGTGAAAGCGATGACCGACGCGTATCTCGATGGTTCACCGCAAGAAGGCGTGATGCGGTTTGGTCTCATGATGCTCGGAGTGCCGGAAGACGCCCAAGCTGAAGTCATCCAACGGTATCAATCGGCAGGCAGTCCGCCGATCAAAGACTACGCCCCGTACGTTCGGCACCTGTTTGGCGTCGACTTGTTCTTTCATCTTGCGATCGCGTGCGACCAAATTTCGCGCGACCGGCCAAAAGACAAAGCCGACAATATCGTGGACATCGCGTATCTCTATTACCTGCCGTTCTGTCACGTCTTCGTGTCCGGGGACAAATTGCACAGGCGCACTGTCCCCCTTTTTCTGCGGCCAGACCAGTCCTTCATAGAAGCTATCGACATGAAGGCCGATCTCGCAAAGCTCGACGCGTACTACTCAGAGTTGCCACAGGAAGAAAAGGACAAAGGCTTTTATAAGATCGCTAAGCACCCGCCACTGGACGGGGGTTATCTCATTGGGAAGCTGTGGGACAAGCGTGGCAAAGAATGGCGGGACAATGCGCTCAAAGCTGATCCACTCGACCCTGAACGTGACAAGGAAATCATCGCGCATTTGAAAAGGATATCGGACGCCGCGAAGGAAGCTAGCCCTCAGACTCGCATTTCTCTAGAGGACGCAATGTTCCTCACCATCAACCGCACCGTCCTTCGTAGAAAAGGTAAATGGAAGCGGATGCCGGACGATGCGTGAGACTGCAGTCCAGGCCACGCGAGAATATAGAAGACTTTGCTTGATCAAGGACCGTTCGATTTTCGTTGGATAGTGATGTAACCTTCTGGAGAACCGGAGACAGCTATCTTGGGGCTGCTCCGATTTAGCTTTTTACTTGACACCCGTATAGACCTATACGATTATCCAAATGGCGACCTATTCCACTGTAGAAGTCGCGGAACTTGTCGGCGTTAGTTGGGACACACTTAACCGTTGGATTCGGCAGGAGAAATTTCCCGTTCCTCCCGTCAGGTCTATCGGAAGGGTCAAAGTCCGTCTTTGGAATCAAGTTGAAATCGACGATGTCCGCAAATACAAGGAGCGTCATTACAGAGGAAAAGGGAGCAAAAAAAAGCGTCTGAAGAGTTCTAATTAGGCTGCGGAGCGCGGAGGTGCTGATAACACCCACGCGCCCCTGACCAAAGTCGCCTTCAAAGGAGGCAACGATGGCTGCAACAGAACCTATCTGTTTCGCTGAACCTGCGCAACTCGCTGATTCTTCCTTTAGGTCCGCCAGACTCTACCTCAATCCTGATCTCTCCCTCCTGTGGCGGTACGCCTGCCTTTTCGCTGGTCCTCGACAACCCTTGCAAATTCGGGAGCCACGACGATGAAGCTCCCAATCTTTCAACAGATGGTCGACTTGAACCGCTCGTTTGACCAAGTAGCGGCAGGCTTGCAGCGCTTGCAGGCCGTGCCGTTTTTTCAACGCGACCTCATCCGCCACGCACTCTCCGACGTTGAGATCGCCCGGGTTTATGCCAACCGGGAATTCTTCGATAACTTCGAGAAGATTGTCGAAGACGACGCCAAATGGGCTTATCGATTCCAACGGAAATTCAATCAAAAGCTGAAGGATCGGGACGACGTCTACCTCGAAGTCAAGACATCGGAAGAGCGTCGGAAGCGCAAGGGGCTTGCACCGCGTGTTGTCATCCTGCCCGACTGGGATATGTCTGACGAAGATCACTACGACGAGGATCAGGCCAGACGGAGAACTAGGGCAGGCGCTAGGAAACGCCGGACACAACCACAATCGATGGGAGTGCGCCGATGAAGAAGTCACATGTCCCTTCCGCTGCAGTTCCCAAGTTCGTCCCTGGCAAGCGCTACCGCGGTGTACAAGGCAAGGTCGTGCACTGGGTTGAACACAGGTTCGAAGAAGGCTTGCTGTACATCCACGTTCGCTTCACGGACAGGACCGAGCTCTCCTGGCGAATTGCCACACGCATGACGATTGAAGAGTCGGACCTAGCTGATTGGACCTCCGGTGACTTCAAAGAACTGCGAGTCTTTGTCCGAAACGAACGAGACAGGAGCATGTGATGCACCGCAACGTCGCTCGTGCCTACGATTATTTGAAGCGGGAACACGATCGAATCCGGGCCGCGCACGTCAAAATCCTCGCTCAAAAAGATCGACTTCTGGAGCGTCGCTTACTCCGTGCAGACCATTGATAGCTCTCGACACCTTGATGAAATGCTCCTCTACGAGGAACGCCTTTCCCGTCCGCAACGTCGGCGCGTTCTTGACCTGAACCGTTATGGCCGGAAACTTGAACGGATCATGAATGCGCTATTGAGTCTATAGAATCTGCATTTCTCGACTTCAGCGACACAAATACGGCCATTTCCTCGGAATAGCTAGATAAGGAGCGTTTTTGCTTTTCGGTCTGTAGCAGGCGACTTGAGGGAACTTCTTAGGTTTGAAGACTTTTACTCTCTTTGAGCGACACATTTTTCTCTGAAAACACAGAATAGATATCTATAGAGGAAGATCTTGCTCCGACCTCTTCTATTATGGAGGTTAAAGAATGAATCGACCGCCATTACCCGCCAATCCTTCCGCGAAGCGTACCCGCCGACCGGGGCAGAACCTTGCGAGCCTTGCCTCAGGGCCCAGAGGAGCAGTTCTGCTTCCGGTCATACCTAAGATTCCGCAGTCAGAATCATGGATTTTGGCGAAGCGCACAGACATTTCCGGTGAAGGTGGTAAGAATTTCATCCTGCACCGCTTTCTTCTCGAAGTCCTTCACCCTCCTCATCGGCCAAACCGCGAAAAGCAAATCCCGTTAGTAAATCGCGACGCAGCAAAGCACCGGAAAATAAATCACCAAAACGGGCGGGAGGACCCCACTTTTCGGGTTTCAATCCGCCCAAAAAGTTTTCGAGGTCGCTCCCGCCCGTTTTGAGTATTAGGCAACAAGCTCGCTTCGTCAGAAAAGGCTCAAGCCTCACCCTCGTTGACAGTCCTCCATCCTTCACGCATGGCGATCTGAGTGAGTTTCGTATTACGGCCTGCATGGCAGGCCCACAGGGAGGAGAAACACCGCAATGCCCATCTTGAAAGCGCCACCCAAACTCATTCGCAATGCCACCATTCAGGTTCGCGTTGAGGAAGAGGTCGACTTGAAACTCAGGAAGTATGCGGAGTTCATCGACGCGACTCCTGCATTCGTGGTCGCTGAATCTCTCCAAGCTGATAAGTAGTGGCCGAGGACGGCAGGGCCGTTAGGCCGAGGTAGAGGGTCACTAGTATGAAAACGAGACGGGAAACTCTTCTATGTCTTCCTAGCAGGTTTTGCGCCATGACTTCCCCTCTGGCAAAGGTCGTGGATACGAAGCTTTTCCCCTCGCTTACGCCGGGTTGGCGAGTCGTTTGAGATGCGAATCATTCATGCTTTAACTCTACGATCTGCTGCGCGTTTATCTATCCGGCATATCGACAAGCCGCGATGTTGGCGACACCAGATGACTGCGGCAATTGTCAATCGAATCCCAACACTCAGTCCGTTTCTACACTCTGCTCACGCGGGTTTTGCCTTTTCAAGTTGTCTGCCTAAGCCCCCCTGCAAATTCGTTGACCTCGCCTCAACATAGGGCGCGAGTCGAGAAAACGTTACTTCGTCCCGCCAGCACGCCGTGGCTCTGCCGCCCAGTTCCACGTCCTCCAGTCAACAGCGTTGTCATCCGTACTGGCGACATTCCATTCGTTCGTGAGCCACACGCGACCGGTCCCGTGCGTCCCCGGCGTTGGATCGGGGCCGGCGCTAGAGTAATCGCCCCACCGGCAGGCTCCCCGCCCACTTGAAAAGCAATAGGCATCAACGTTGGGGCCCGGCGACGTCTTCACCAGGACCGGTGCCGACTGGGACGCGGCTTCGACCTTCGACACCATCGCAATCTGCACGTCTGCGGTCGTGGATGACTGGTTGAAGCCGAGTACCATATTGCTGCCGAAACGCGCGTTGTTCCCATCAACCGCACGATCGGGGGCGATGGTGCCGAAAAAGAAGAACGTGTGGAGGGCGGTGTCGGTGACAATACCGGACTGCTCTACCCGCGGCTCAGACGGGTCGATCTCGTACCAGCGAACCTCGGACCCAGCACCGCCGAACACGGCGTGAGCGGTCCAGACGACAACGTGTCCAACTCGGGGATCAACTGCGGCGTACGCCTGGGTGAGCTTTCCACTCAGCGTGTCGAGGAGCGGCGCTGGTTCACCGCTCAAGGTCGTGCCTGCCTGCGGGGCGTCTGCCGGCACGGAGTAGGAGGGCACGTCCAGGCGTGCCGCTATGCTCAGCAAAGGCGACTCAGTCGTCGGATCGAACTGCACGGTGTACACATTGAGGTAGTCGCCACCAGGGAACAGCGCACTTATCACCCAGCCGATCGACCCTGCGTCCACCTGGCGCGCGGGAATCGGTGTGAACGCAGCTGACCCATCGGCGTTCTCTAATCGCTCGAAGATCCCGGTACGGAAGCTATTCGGCTCCGGGCATGTGTCCCCCGGCAATGGCTTGCTAATCCACGCAAGATCGGCTCCTAAAAATGCTCCGCCGAACGTGAAGCGGTTCGCACCGATGAGCAAGAAGTGCTGAGTTGTTCCGAGTTGCGGGAAGTCGGAGAATGTTCCATCGGGAAACGCCCCACCATAATCAAACCGGGTGAAGTACTTGCAGAAGTCGGAGGCCGCGTTAGGCGACTCCGCTGTGCTGAACCCCCAGGCAATGCCCGGATCGAGCACCCCCGTGTGATTCCGGTTCTCATAGATCGTGTAATAGAAGCGCCGCGACGACGGGTCCCACAGGAGCTGTGGGTCGCTGATGAAGTCGCCGTCGGTCGCGCCGGTCAGTTCTTCCGCGGAGCCATCGGCGAGGAGTGTCCCTTCTCGATCGAAGATCCCGAAACGCGTGTTGACGAACTCGACCAAGCGGTCGGGACCAATGGCGCTCGTCGAGTCGGGGTTCGAGTGAATAGAGTCGTAGATACCCTCGAAGCTCGTGACGATAGTAGGCGACAGTCCAGGCACGGTGGGGAGTGTGGCTGGACGGCCGTGCCCGGCGGCACGGTTCGCATCTGCCTTTGCGGCCACGTAAGCCGCGCGGTCGGGAACCAGTTCGTAACCGAATTCGTCAGCCCGGACCACTCTATGGTCCCTCGCACTCACAAACTGAATTGTGGTCTGACACTCGGCGGGCTGCGGCATGGAGAACCGTTAGAAATAGGAGAATTGCCCAACAGAAGTTTCTCACTTTCTACCTCAGGGAGAGATTTCGTCCTCAGTTTGCTTTTTCTCACCGCTCTTGTTGCTTGGCCATATCAATCGGAATTTCCGATTTCAACTTCATCTTTGCGCACACCCAGTCGCGTCATCTGTAGCCTCTGCAGTTGAGACTTGAGCGCGCTCCCTTGTTGCGATATCAAGCAGGAAAAAATTCTGAGGAAACCCACGGGCCTTGTCATCATCCAAACGGATGATTTTTGTGGCCGTTCGCGTTATGGGTGTTTCGGATCAGGAGGCTTTGCGTTGCGGCACCGAAGACGTTAGCCGAGGGTGGAGGCGCAATGAAACCGGACTTCGCAGAATGAGCTGGACAAGTTCGGCCTGTCGTCTCGTGCCAGTTTTGTCAAAGATGCTTCTGAGGTGGGTCCTGGTCGTTGCGAGACTCACATGGAGTTCTTCCGATACCTGTTTCACTTCCTTGCCCTGCATCAATAACGCGGCGACGTTCGCTTCGGCGCGACTGAGGCCGAAAAATCGGCGAAGAGCGTCGTCGTCCGCTTCTTGGGTAGCTTCGGGGTCGCTCAGAAAGAGAGCTACAGTGGCTCTTTTCTGCACGGCCAACTGGTTGTGCGAAAACAATGGTGTTACGAGCACGTTCAGAGGACGCTTTAGAGATGGTCGAGGCAGCGCCAGTGCGCCTCCGGATTGACCACCCTTCCCGTCGTGCGTGGCGATCGCATCGTGAATAAGACGGAGAAGGGCCGACGTCTCACCGGGAAGCGCGGCATGAAGACCGTCGGCTGCCATCGTGAGGCCGTCTCTTTGGCGCACGATCTCTTCCGCTCTGCTGTTCATCAAGAGCACGCGGCCCCGGCTGTCGAGCAAAATGACTCCGAGCGACCAATGATCGAGAGCGTCAGTTGCAGCAATCTTCTGTTTTTCAAGATCGGCAATTTGGCGATGGAGCCTGACGGCTCGTTGCAGATGAGGCATGAGAATCTCGACGAGCGAAACTTCTTCCTCTCCGAATGGTCGAGCACCCCTGTGACGGATCGCACCGATCATGCTGGCCAATGATCCGTTTCTGTAAATCACGCCCAACATGCCATGGCGCTGCCGTTGTGGCGCTATCCAGTCGTTGTAGAACTCGCTCCGCAGCGCCACTGCATCGGGACACAAAACCTGACTGGGATATATCTTTCCCGTCCGTAAGAGGTGGTTGCCGCGAATCAGATAGACGTTCTTCGCTTTGTAATAATCTGCGTAGGTGCGCTCATAAGAGGCATCCATTCCGTCGTCTGCAGAGAGGTTAAATCCGTGGCTGTGAAGATCCTGAACGAAGATGTTGTTCGCGGGGGCATTCACTACCCGTCCGAACTTTTCAAGGAACGGTTGCCAGCGCGACGCGTCGCCCGTTGCGTCGTAAATGAGCCCGATCAATTCCAAAATGGTTCGCTCGGAATTCATGGACTACTTCTTTTGGGAGATTCCGACCTAGGGAAAGGGCCTGACCTCGTTCGGGCTCACAGGCATGTGTTCGGAGTTGGTATCGTGCTCTTGCGAGGCGTTGGACGGAAGTCTGCCCCCGCGCTTATTAGAAGTCAAATTCCTTTTCAAATAACAAGGAGTGCCGCGCGGGAGAGCCACGGGCAGCATTGCTCTAGGGAAGCAGACGGAAAAGTGAAGTTTTATGGGTTTCAAAAGAAAGTGGGTGAAACTTACCTGCGTCGTTCTTTCTTGCGCTTGATCGAACGACGAATGATTCTGCGACATGAGTCGAGAAGCATGGTCCGTAGAGACCAGAGAAGGACACGGCCCCAAATCTCAGAACGAAACCCGATATTTGTCATAGAAAGCAGGTCTCCGCCCATCAACCCGCCAATTTCCGAGGCCCGCGCTCCCTCAAAGATGCGAGACCCATTCCCCAAAATGCCCTCCTATTCGTCGAGGCATAAGCCCTGTCTTTTCAGACTTCCGCGCCCTAGTGCAAACTAGAAAGCTGATCTGTCAAATCAACTTTACGCCTGAAACTTTTCGCGGCTCTGCCTATCTAATATGTATGAGCACAAAAACACTTCCGGTTACGGCAGGCAGTTTTGAAAGGGTCTTTGCTGCAGTTGCGGCCAAGCGACCGCATACGTGCCGCCAGGGAAATACTTTGACGGACTGGCGTGAGATCGCCTGGGAGGCGCTTCGGAGGAAAAAACTGGGTGACACGCTGCGGCGTGCGATTGAGACGCTCTCCGTGAAATATCGGGAAGTGCTCTTCCTTCAAGACGTCAAGAATCTCAGCACAGCGGAAACCGCATGGGTCTTGAACATCAGTGTTGGAGCCGTGAAATACCGCTCGCTGCGGGCAAGGATGCGCGTGCTTGATGCGCTAGCGTCGCGTCTCTTGCCGAAAACCAGTGAGAAAAACTCCGACCTTGCCAATTCCTACAGGGACGACATTTCCTGCAAAATCCGAGACCTAATCTGTCAGAATTCGCTTTCTCTCGCGTAACAAACTGGATGCGCCTACTCGGGCGCGAAACGCGTCTTCCCATCCGAGACCGCAACGACCTCGTAGCGGTCAATCACTAAAATCGCCCCAGACGGACGGCGGATCGTCAGGTCTGCGTTCGTAAAGTAAATGAGTTGTCCGCGGAATTCTTTCGTGGGCTTTCCCTCGCGCTCGACCGGCTCTCCACTCACGAAGTCAATCGGAACCAGATCAATCACCCGCGGCTGCTTGAGTTCTACCGTAAGCGTCTTTAGGTCTTTCCGCCAGCGCTCAAGAAGCGTCCTCGCCTCGCGCCAACCACGGACTGTCCTCCCCTGTGCCTTTTCTTTCGCACGTGTCATTGCTCTTCCTCTGTGCAGTAATGCCAGTCCGGATCGCCGAAGTGTGTCTGGCAGAACCAGCGATTACACCGTTCGCAATACTTGGTGGCGACCATCATGCACGG
>Ga0070697_100001536_pt1 | contig 17584 bp, 20 predicted proteins | sample KBSK1501metaG_FD_65475 | JGI IMG/M metagenome (GOLD analysis project Ga0070697, IMG submission 65475) | Corn, switchgrass and miscanthus rhizosphere microbial communities from Kellogg Biological Station, Michigan, USA - KBS K1-50-1 metaG | ecosystem: Host-associated > Plants > Roots >...
GACCGGATCTTCTGGATCGTGTTGTCGAGACTCTGGAAGAATTGGCGGAGTTCCTTGCAGGTGGTGCGGCCCGAGACCGTGGTGCGGTGGCACCGTCGGGGGCTTCAGGCTCTACCGGGCATGGAAGAGTCGGCGCCGATGGGGTCGGCCCGCGATTGGGAGGGGACTGCGGGATCTGATTCGGCAGATGAGCCGCGCGAATCCGCTCTGGGGTGCGCCGAGGATCCACGGCGAGCTGTTGAAGCTGGGCCTGACGGTGTCGCAAGCGGCGGTTTCGAAGTACATGCTCCGGCCTCGGCGGCCGCCGTCACAGGTGTGGCGCACGTTTCTGACGAACCACGCCAAGGATCTGATCGCGTTGGATTTCTTCACGGCGCCCACGGCGACCTTTCGAGTCCTGTTTGTGCTCGTGGTGCTGAGCCACCGTCGGCGCCGGCTGGTGCATTTCAATGTCACCGAGCACCCGACGGCGGAATGGACGGCGCGACAACTGATCGAGGCGTGCGGGCAGGAGGAGAGCCCTCGGCATCTGATCCGGGACCGGGATCAGGTTTATGGCGAACGATTTTCGCGTCAGGCGCGGCTGTTGGACATCCGGGAGGCGGTCATTGCGCCACGCTCGCCGTGGCAAAACGCCTACGCAGAGCGCGTGATTGGCTCGCTTCGGCGGGAATGCCTTGACCATGTCGTGGTAGTCGGCGAGCGGCATCTGCTGGGGATCCTGTCGAAGTACGTCGACTACTACAATAGGACCCGGACACACTTATCGCTGGCGAAGGACGCGCCCGAGTCGCGGAGTGTGCACCCACCGAGCCAGGGCCGGGTGGTGGCAGTGCCACGCGTCCGTGGGCTTCATCACGAATACTTGCGGCATGCGGCGTGAGCCGATCGGACCAATAAGTGGAAGGCACAGGTTCCGCGCGGCGTAATGGGGTTGACCCGTTGACGCCATGACGTCACGTCGTCAGCGGCGTGTCATTCATTACCAGGCCTCGTGTAGACCTTATGTGCCACAGACGGCGAGCAGCAATCTTAGAGAATGTCGCACAGTCGTCGAGACGTCGGCATCCCGTTTGCTCAATCCCTGAGGTGCGCGAGTTTCACGCCATGCGGAAAATGTTTTCCCGCGAACCGGGTTCGCCCGATTGTGGCCGCCGCGGCAACCGCGAAGGCGCTTGCGGCCGACCGGATCAGACGATGCCTGTCAACCAGATATACCTCGTGGACGCCAGCAATGAGGCGCTCTACCGGTCGTTACGGACTGCGCTCTCGAATGACCCAGACGTGGAGGTCTTCTATGATCGCCCCGCGGAGCGTCGAGTGCTACCGGCCTGGCCCGGCCTTACTCGGTGGACGGCATAGTCCGAGGCACGCCGCCATGCCCGCGAACTCGGCGCTCATCGCAGTTCTCATTCTCGATCGCCCACTCTGTGTCGATTGCATCGCGACCAAATCCGTCATCACACCCTCCGAGGTCGACCAGTATCTCAACGCGATTGCACACTCACCGCTAGAGCTTCGACGTTCCGAGAACGGCCGCTGCCACAGCTGCGGCGAAGGCCGTCCCGTTTTCTCGCTGCACCGGGCGCTGACAACGGGGAGCACATAGTGTCCGGTTCGTATGTCGTCGCTCTGAGGCATGGAGGCAGACGTGGAGATCATTGAGACCTGTACGGTATGTGGCAGGTCCGACACGGCTCTCAACCTTGTCGGATGGTATTGCCACCTCGAGCGCCGCCTCGTCCACTCGGATTGCTGGATTGCGGCATATGAGAGCGGCGGATTGCCGCCGTCCATGAAACCCGCCGAAGATCATACTCAGAGGCGTGCGTCTTGGTACGACGTCGTATCAGTGGCGGTGAGTGTGCTCAGTGTGATGAGTGTCGCGGGTAGTGTATCGGGAGAGGAAACCGAAGCAATGACGGCACAACCCCGTAAGGTGATCGAGAAATATGTCGAAGACCCTGCTCCGCAAAGGGACTATCGCGACGTGACACACGACAACCCCCAAACGCCGTCGCAGCAGCTACAGACCGATCGAGCCATGGAACAGTCCAGCAAGGCTCTTGAGGAATTGAGAAAGCAGAAGGGAAAAGAGAAATAAATAAGCTCGGCCACGATCCTCACGGGACGCCCCACTCGAAGCGCCAGTGAGAATGCGCCCGCTCGAGGCGCACTGTGACCCTGGATCTCGAGGAAGTTCTCCAAAGAAATGATGGACGTCGCGCGGTCGATCTGCGCCAGCACACCCCGACCGCGGCGCCCAACTATGCCCCGGAAACTCCGGCACGAGAGAACGCTTCGAGCCGGGTGCGCACGTCCCAGTCGAGGCCGCCGAAGCGCACGAAGACGGTTCGCCGTCCGGCGGCCCCGTTCGTGACAGTCATCACCTTGCTATCGAGGACCGTCAGGACTCCCGTCCGGGGAGGCAGAGTCACCTGCACGGCGTCGAACATCGCCAGTGGACACTCCGTTTCGAGCTCACCTCCCGAGACGCCCAACTTCACGAGCGTGGCCGAGTACGTATCCGTGCCGATTTGCTTGCCCCGTAGGGGACGGAGGCTCACCTCGATCGCGGAGGCAAGAACGACCGAATCCGACACCGAGGAAGGCACGACGAGCGAGCTTCCGCCCTCTTCGAGGCGGCGCACCATCCACATGCGGACGGGCCCGGCGACACCCTTGGCCTCCGCCTCCAGGGGGCCATCTGCATCGAGCCGTTCGGCAAGAGCCTCGCGCGTTGAGTCCGACACGAGCACCTGGCCGCCAACCGTGAACGACTCGATGCGGGCGGCAAAATTTACCGGATGGCCGACCACTCCGTACTTCGTCCGGAGGTTGGAGCCCATGTTCCCGATGACCGCGGTTCCCGTGTTGATCCCGATGCCCATCTCGAGGGGCGGCCACCCCTTGGCGAAGAACTCGCGGTTCTGCGCCTCGCGCGCGAGCTGCATCTCAATCGCGCAGGCGACCGCGCGCCCCGCGTGATCATCGAGGGCCTCGGGCGCGCCGAAGACGGCGAACAGCCCATCCCCGAGGAAGTCCACAACATATCCGCCGTGGCGAGCCACGAGGCCCGCGAGCACCTCGAAGTGGTCGTTGAGAATCGACACGACGCGCTCCGGCCCGAGCTTCTCCGCAATGGTCGTGAAGCCGCGCAGATCGCCGAAGAGTGCCGTCACCTCGCGACGGTCCGCGGAGAGGATCGCCTCCCGGCCGCTCGCGGCCACCTCTCGCACGATCTCCTCGGGGGCGTAGCGCGCGAACGAGCGCAGACTCGCCCGGACCCGCGCGACGGCGTCCTGCAGCTGCGCGATCTCTCGGATCCGGGCCCTGGACCCATTGACGGGGCGGCTGTCGAACGAGAGTGTCTCCATCGCTCTCAACTGCCGCGAGACGCCCTCGATAGGCCGTGACAGCCGCGTGGACAGCGCGTAGATCAGGACCAGCTCGAGCACCGTGAGCATCGCGATGACGGCGACCATTTGGCGGTTCGCGACCTTAAGGGGGCCCACGAAGTCGTCGGTCGGTGTCAGGATGACGGTTTCCCAGGGTCGCGGGAAACCTTCCGGAAACCTGTTGAACGACGCGGCCAGCTCCTTCCCGGTCAATGCCGAGCGGAACATGAAGTTGTCCCCCATCCACAGCTGGGCGCGCAGGCGATAGGCGTCTCGCAGGTCGTCGTCGGCGATGTTGGCCACGCGGGCGACGGCGAGTCGCCCGTCGACCATCTGCACCTGCTTGGCTCGGTCCGGATAGGCGATGATGGCGCCGCCTCGTTCCACAATGGTCGTCGTGCTGTGAGGACTGGCGCGATGCCGATCGAGAAAGCGCGAGAGGACATCCACCGTGATGTTCGCGCCGGCAAACCCAACGAACTCACCATCGCGCACGATCGGAAATCCCAGCGAGAGAACCGGGAACCCGGTATCCGGATTGATCGACAGGTCCGTCGCCGCAAGCGATCCCGTCCCCTTGGCGGCCTTGTAGTGGGGCAGGGTCCGGATGTCCAGCGTTGTCTCGACGGCGTATTGGCCGACGACGTGCGGCCACGTGTCAAAGAAGACGCGGTGGCGACGACGGTCCTTGCCGGCGGAAAACGCGTCGATATAGCTCGAGTGCCAGAGCGCGGTCGGAGGGATCTTCGGATCGGAGCGGCGGCGGCTCTCGTCGATCCGGGTGACGACGCGATGATAGCCGTCCTCGAAACTCACGTAGACAGCATCGATTTGCTCGGCGGAGGTCAGCGCGCGATACAGCGACTCCCGGCTCCGCTCCGTTCTAAAGAGGGAAGGGTCGGAGGCCACCATCCCTGCGAGCAGCCGCAGTGTGCTCGCCACCGGCTGGATGAGATTCTCTGCGCTGTCGATGGTAGCCGTTCTGGTCTTGGCGACCTGCTCATGGAGAGTCGCGATGATGACGGCGGACGTTCGGCTGTAGTTGTAGACGAGGATGAAGATGAGGATCGGGATGCTCAGAGACACGAACACGAGAGACATGACGGCGCTCAGTTTCGGTGTGGCGAGCGCGCCGTGGAGAAACTCGAATCCGCGAGATCGGCTCGTTCCGACCCGGCTCATGGTGTGTGCTGCGTGTCAGCCGATCTGCCGCACATCGACCGCGAGCAGGACTTCATTCGGCCGCCTTCGGATCATGCCAACCGCCAAGGTCGGCGGCGAGGCGGTCCGCCTCCGGTGGTCCCCACGTGCCGGGTTCGTAGACGTGCGCGGGCGTGACGTTGCCGAGGATCGGCTCGACGACTTCCCACGCCGCCTCGACGGCGTCCTCGCGTACGAACAGCATGGTGTCACCGCGCATGGCGTCCGTGAGCAGCCGCTGGTAGGCGTCGACCTCGTCGCTTTGCGGTTTGTGGAGGACCGAGAGCTCCACGGGAATGGAGGTCAGCTCCAACCCTGGCTTCTTCACCCGCGCCCCGACATTGATCGAGAACTCCGGACCAAGGCGGAACCGGAAGTAGTTCCGCTCGAAGTGTCGCAGCAACGCTGGGGGATGCAGCTGCACCAGGACCTCCGTCGCGGTGACCGGCAGTTGCTTGCCTGTGCGGATCAGGAACGGGACCCCGGCCCAGCGCCAGGAATGGATCTCCAGGCGCATGGCCGCGAAGGTCTCGACCTCAGAGTCGGGGACAACGCCCGGCTCATCGCGGTAGCCGCGGAACTGCGCCCGGACCAGGTTGGCCGGGTCGATCGGCGGAATCTGCCGGAACACCTTGACCTGCTCGTCACGCAGCGACTCCGCGTACATGGTGGTCGGCAGCTCCATCCCCAGGAGCGCCACCACGTGGAGCAGGTGGTTCTGCACCACGTCGCGAATGGCCCCGGTCTCGTCGTAGAACCTGCCCCGCCCGGAGATCCCAAACGCTTCCGCCATCGTGATCTGAACGCTATGGACGTAGGTGCGATTCCAGATCGGTTCGAGGAAGCTGTTGGCGAAGCGGAACGCCAGGAGGTTCTGGACGGTGTCCTTGCCCAGATAGTGGTCGATCCGGAACACGGTGGGCTCCGGAAAGACCGAGTGAACGATATCGTTCAGTCCCCTCGCGGTCGCCACGTCGTGCCCGAACGGCTTTTCCACGATCACGCGCGCGCCGTCCGCGCAGCCCGAACGCCCCAGACCCTCGACGGCGGTGGGAAAGAGGCTGGGCGGGATGGCGAGGTAGTGCGCTGGGCGGGTCGCGCCGCCAAGCGTCTTGCGGAGCTGCGCGAAGGTCGCCGGGTCCTGATAGTCGCCATCGATGTACTGCATCAGCTCCACCAGCCGGGAGAAGGCGGTCTCATCCACCCCGCCGCCATATTCGTCGATGCTGGCGCGGGCGCGCTCGCGCAGGCGATCGAGCGTCCAGTCCGCTCTGGCGACCCCGATGACCGGCACGTCGAGGGTCTCGTGCCGAATCATATTCTGCAGCGCGGGGAAGATCTTCTTGTAGGCCAGATCGCCCGTCGCGCCGAAGAAGACCAGCGCGTCGCACGCAGCGGGCGACGCCGAATCGCGTAAGACCTTTCCTAAGGGCTCCACGGCGTGGCCGTCGTCAGTCGTTCGGAGTGATGACGGCGCGCCCCTGGATCTTGCCGTCGTGCAGCGATCGGTACGCCTCACCCGCGCGCTCCAGCGGAAAATACTCGATCAGCATCCGGATCTTTCCCGCCTGGGCCAGGTTGACGACATCCATGAGCTCGGGGATCGAGCCCCAGTAGGGCGAGGCGACGGAGCATTCTTGCGGCGGGCTCGTGAAGTTGACGGGCAGCGCTCCTGGGCCGAGACCCACGATCGTCAGGTGGCCGAGCCTGCGCGCTATCTGCGCCGCCATCTGCAGCGTCGTCTTCGCGCCGACCATGTCGAGAACGAGGTTGGCGCCCTGGCCGCGGGTGATCTCCCTGATGCGCCTGACCGCGTCATGGCCCGAGAGCAGCGCCTCGTCGGCGCCCATCTTCTTGGCGGTGTCGAGCTTGGCAGGCGCAGTGTCCACCGCGACGAGGGTGGCAGCAGCGCTCAGCGCCTTCAGCACCTGGATGGCCATCTGGCCGAGGCCGCCGGCCCCGATCACGACGACTGTGGATCCCGGCCCGAGCAGGTGGAGCGACCGCTTGACGGCGTGGTAGCTGGTGAGCGCCGCGTCGCTGAGCGGGGCCGCCTCGCGCGGGTCCAGGTCGCCCAGGGGAATGAGAAAGCGCGTGGAGGGGACGACCATGTAGTTGGCCATGCCGCCGTCCCGTCCGAGGCCGCCGGGTCTGTCATTCCGGAGGGTCTCGCAATAGTTCTCCATTCCCACTCGGCAGTTGGCGCAGCTACCGCAGCCCCAGGGACCGTAGACGATCACGGGGTCTCCAGGCGCGAAGCCCGTCGCGCCGGGTCCCAGCTTCTCCACCCAGCCCGCATTCTCATGGCCAAGGGTGAAGGGGAGCTGGAACGGCTTCGAGCCTGCGGGCGCCTCCATTATGTGGAGGTCGGAGTGGCAGGCGCCCGCACCCCCGACCTTCATCAGCACCTGCCCCGGCCCGGGGTCGGGCACCGGCACCTCACGGATTCCACCCGGCTTCTGCCACTCGACGAACTGGAATGCTTTCATCGTTTCCACGTCAGTCTCGGATCCCGTCGATGTCGATCAGAAGGTGTCTCGGACCGCGGAAGATCATGCTCCGTCGGTACGGCGGCGGGTCGACGACGAGTCGCGGGTTCACCACGCGGCGAAGGAACACCTCGAGCGCAATGTTCACTTCCAGCCGCGCCAGCGGACCGCCGAAGCAGGTGTGGATCCCGCTGGCCCAGCCGAGGTGCTGGTTGTCCCGGCGTTCGGGATCGAATTGGTTCGGGTTCGGGAACCGGCCCGGGTCGCGGTTCGCGGCGCCGTACATGAGGAAGATCGGCGAGCCCTTCGGGATGACCGTCCCATTGATCTCGATGTCGGCGGTCGCGGACCGGCTGGGGAAGAACTGGACCGACGACTGCAGGCGCAGGACTTCCTCGATCGCACCCGGGATGAGCTCCGGCCTGCCGCGCAGCAGCTCGAAGGACCCGGGGTTCCGCAGCAGCGTCAGCACGCAGTGGGCGATCAGGTTGACTGTGGAATCATGACCGGCAACGAGCAGCAGCAGCGCATTGGGCACGACCTCGCCGGGCGGCATGCGTCCTTCCGGGCCGTCTTCGTTCACCATCTTCGAGAGCATGCCCTCGCCGGGCTCTCGGGCGAACTGCTCGACCAACCCGATCATGTACTCCGTGATCGCCTCGGCGCTCGCGCGGGCCTTCTCACTGCGGCGCTTGCCCTCTTCGGTGGCTGCCTCCGGGCCCAGGTCCTTGCCCTCGAAGACGTCCGAGACCCAGACGTGGAAGCGCTGTTCGTCCTTCAGAGGCACGCCGAGGACATTGCAAATCACCGAGACCGGCAGCGGATAGGCGTAGTCGTCGACGACGTCGATCCGCGTGTTGCCGCGAGCCTTGGCCTTGTCGAGCAGGGCGTTGACCATCCGTTGGATGTCCGGCTCCATCTTCGGAATCAGGTCTGGCGAGTGGGGAGGGCCGAAGAACTGCATCGCCTGGCGGCGTGCTCGATCGTGGTCCGGCGGGTCGGAATTGATCATGCTCCTCGCTGAACCGTACGCTTCCATCGGATTCGTCTCCGATTCGGGCCTGGCCTTGGCCGCCGGTTGGAGGGCTGCGGTACTACGACGAGAGTCGGAGCTCACCCGAGGGTCGTGGGCCAGGGCCATCAGCTCCCGGTACCCAGTGACGACGTAGATGCCGTTCGCCACCCGAGCCACCGGCGTCTTCCGGAGCTCGTCGAAGAACGGGTACGGGTCGGCGCGATTCTCGAATTTCATAAGCTCTGCGTAGGCGGTGTCTGGCGTCATGATGCTCCGAGCTCCTCTCCACTCTTCGCCGTGCCGTTTCACGCTTCGTCTCGTCCAGAGTCAGCGGCGTCCCGGCCGGAACTCGGCGCCGCGTTCGGTCGGGTCGTGGCCGGTTAAGACGACGTCGGGGAGCGCGGTCGGGGCGCGCGGATCCGGAAACTCCGCCGGGACCGGATGCATATCGGCGGGCTGATCGAAGCCCGGCGGAGGGGGTGGGAAGGGAGCCGATCGCTCGATCAGTGCCCCGTAGTACTCCAGCCACTTGCCGTGATTGAACGTGACCGCGGCCACGATGCGGCCCCGGCGACCATAGGCGGCGGCGAAGCGGCGCTCCTTGACAGAGCCCTGCGTGATGACGATCTCGTCGCCGAATGGGCCGACGCCGACGCCCTTGATGTTGACGCCGAACTGGCCCGACCAAAAGGCGGGCAGCGGGAGGTGCGGCCGGCGGTCGGCTTCGAGGCTCACCATGTTGTGCGCCGCGACCTGGGCCCCGAAGACGGCATTGTCCCAGTGCTCGAGCGAGAGGAACTGGTACTCGTACAGCACGTGGGGAGCGCGCGCGACGTCGCCCGCGACGAAGATGTTGTCGGTCACCACGCCGTTGATGTCGAAGGCGCGGCAGCCGGCGTCGCATGCAACGCCCCAGAAGCCGGAGGCGAGCCCAGCACCCTCCAGCCATTCGGTGTTGCGGATCGACCCGAGCGACGCCAGCACCACATCGACGTCGAATATGCTCCCGTCGGAGAGTCGAGCACGCCGCACGTGTCCGCCCGCGTCTCCTTCGAGCGCCTCGACTGCGACGCCGGTGCGGAGGTCGACCCCGTGGTCCCGCTGCATTTCGGCCGCGATATTGCCAATCACACCGCCGAGCGCGCCGACGAGCGGCGCCTCCGCGCGCTCGGCGACCGTCACGGCGAGGCCGAGCTCGCGGCAGACCGAAGCGATCTCCGAGCCGATGAAGCCGGCGCCGATGATCAGGACCCGCCGCGGGCCGGCTGCCAACGCCGCCTGCAGCCGGGCCGCGTCATCGCACGTTCGCAGCGTGAACACGCCGTCCAGCGCGGCCTCCTTCGGGTTGAACCATGGCCGCGCGCGGGTGCCGGTCGCGATCAGCAGGCGGTCGAACGGTACCTGATCGCCACTGGCGAGGCGCACCTGCCTGCTGGCCCGGTCGAGACCGGTGGCCGCCTCGCCGAGCCGCCACTCCGCGTCGACAGCCCGCACGCGCGGAAGCTTGGTGTGGTCGGCCGGCACCCACCCCTTGAGCACCTGCTTGGAGAGTGGGGGACGATCGTACGGCTCGTGCGGCTCGTCACCGATGATGGTCAGGGACCCGCTGAAGCCCTCGTCCCGCAAGGCTTCGGCGGCGCGGAGCCCAGCCAGGGAAGCGCCAACGATGACGATCCGGCCCCTGGTCTTGAAGGCCGTGACCAGCTCCGCCACGATTGTCGAGGCGCTTCTCGACGCGTTCACGACGCCGCCCGCTTCGCTGTGTCGTCCAGCCGCTCCACCAGGATTGCCTGCACCGGGCAGGACGCCGCGGCTCGCAGTACCCGCTGGCGCTGCGAGTCGTCGGGGTTCGCGTCGTACATGAGCGCCTCCTCACCGTGTAGTTGGAGGACATCCGGCGCGAGCGGGACGCACTGCGCGTACCCCTGACACCGATTCAGGTCCACAACGATTCGCATGCTCCGCACTCCCTCCTTCGGCTCTCTCCAGCGATGGCCTTTCACGTGCTGTCGGGAAGCGAACACGACGGTGACCGGCGCTTGGCTCCGCGATTGCGCGGCGAAGTGTCGTCAACGAACCGCACGTCTCGACTCACTCTCGTGGACCGCCCGCCGCGGAGGCCAGAGCCGACCGGCGGTTCCTCACGGCCTTTCGGCCCTGCGAGCTTGATCGGGCGAGCTCAGGCCAGAGATCCACCGCCGTACCCTCGGTCCGGGCGTCGTGTCCGTTGGGCCGTTTACGACCCAACGGGCGGTTGGAACGGTGACCGCGAGCCAGACTTCACTCAGGAATTACCCAGGAAGTCGCTCCCAATGAAAGCCGAAGGGATTGGCCGTGGTGTTGATTCGGGTAGGGCTCATAACCCAAAGGTCGCTGGTTCGACCGATTCGGGTGTTAGATAGCGGAAATGATTACGGGCCCTATCATCGCCGAAATCGCGGCGCTGGTCGGAGACCCTGCGAGAGCGGCGATGGTGTCGGCGCTTCTCGATGGCCGTGCCCTGACCGCGAGCGAGCTTGCCTTAGCGGCGCGAATCACGCCTCAAACCGCCAGCACCCATCTCGCGAAGCTGACAGAGGCGGGCTTGCTCTCGCTGGTCCGTAATGGGCGGCATCGCTATTTTCGGCTTGCCTCGCCGACAGTCGGAGACATGATCGACGGGATCGTCGCCGTGGCTCTTACGAAGAGACCGCGATATCGCCCGCTATCCCCTCAAGCACGCGCGCTTAGTGCGGCCCGAATTTGCTACGACCACCTTGCGGGCCGCCTCAGCGTTGATCTCACCGATTCTTTCGTCGCCCGCGAATACGTGATGCTCGACGTCGAAGCCGCTGAAATCACGAGAGCAGGCATCCGTTTTTTCACCGAGTTCGGGATCGAGCTTCCCAAGCTGCGTTCGACCCGCCGCCACTTTTGCCGACTCTGCCTCGATTGGACCGAGCGACGCCCACACATCGCGGGTGCGGTGGGGGCCGCGATCACCAAGCGCTACTTCGATCTCGGCTGGATGGAAAGGATGAAGCGCAGCCACGCCGTGATCGTCACCCCGTTGGGACGGCGGGGCTTCCGGGAGACCTTTGGCATCGACGTGTCCGAACCAGGCGACCGCAGAAAACGCTCGTCGACGCTTCGGTCGCCGTCGAAGTGTTCATCGGTGCGTCCGACCATTTCGGATGTACGATCGCGGCCATAGTTGAGCGGCCCTCTCATTGCCGAGATTGTGGGCCTGCTCGGACAGCGTGCGCGGGTGACGATGCTCTGGGCGCTGACGGGGCGTGGGACGCCGCATAGCCGGACGTGGAGGAGGTCGCGATGCTAGAGGGGAAAACGCGCATCTCGCCGGTCGACGTCGAGACGCTCCCGGACGACCTGCGCGAAACGCTCGAGGAACAGCGCAAGCTGCGCGGCGCGCCGCTCTATCTCTAGCTTTTCTACGCGCGCAACCCGGCTTACTTCCGCGCGGCGAAGGCGATGTGGACCGCCCTCCAACAAGAGACGAAGCGCGTGCCCGTAACACTCCGGGCGCTGCTCAATCGGCGCGTGGCCTCGTGGAACGGCTGCGAGTTCTGACAGGACGTTAATGCTGCCGTGGGCAGCAGGAACGGCCTCTCGACAGAGAAGATCGAAGCGCTCGACGACTACGCGAAGAGCTCGCTCTTCACCGACGCGGAGAAGGTGGCGCTCGAATACGCCGACGCGATCACGGACACGCGCCGCGACGTCGACGACGAGTTGTTCGCGCGCATGCAACGGCACTACGACGATGACACCATCGCGGAGTTGACGATGATCATCGCGTGGGAGAACGCATCCTCGCGCTTCAACCGGGCGTTCCGCATCCCATCGCAAGGGTTCTGGAAGCCATGAAGTTCGGCATGTCAGGTCGGACGGCCTAGGGGGAGTCGCTGCCGAGCCCGCCGGGGTGAGTGAGGCGGGTGGCCTGGGTTGCGCACGATGACCCAAACGCATCCTGACATGGCCACTGACCACATAGATGACGGTCTCTTGCTCGCCGTGATGGTGGGTCCCGGTCGCCGCAGGCGCAGTGACGTCGGTTATCCCCGCCCATATCCCCTTCGAGCCAGCGGTGTCCCGCGATACTGCCGCAACCCGGTGCATCCCGGACGTCTGTGGCGTATTCGGGTCGAAATGCTCCGCGCTGACTACACGCACGGCGTGGATCCACGCTGTCGGTCCCTCTTCCGCATTCGGGTTCGCGCTCATTGGTCTCCTCTCTTTCGAGGGACTCCGGGCCGGGCCGGCGCGGACGGAGCGCGTCAGGTGGAATATTTCGCAAGAATCCGCAAGCCCACGCCGCGCTACCCCCGCGGCAGGCGCGCGAGCGCGTCGTAGAGGTGGATGGTCGAGCGCATCGCCTTCACCCAGTCGCCCAGGTGGAGGCTCTCGTTCTCCGAGTGGGCCTGGGTGTTGGGATTGGGCACACGCCCATCAGGATGCAGGGCGCGCCCTTGAGGAGATCGGCGAACGGCTGCACGAAGCCGATGGTGCCGCCCGCGCCGAACCATGGCCGTCTCCTTGCCGAAGCCCGCCTTGAGGGCGCCGCGCGCGGCCTCGAAGGCCGGCCCCTCCGGGTCGGTGGTCCACCACGGCGTGGTGCCGTTGATCTTCGCGGTGACCTTCACGCCGTAGGGCGGCTTGATGGTGAGCTTCTTCACGATGAGGCGGCCGGCCTCGCGCGCGTCCATGCCGGGGACGGTGGCTCACGCTCCCATCATGGCGCGGAGCTTCGCGCCGTTTCCCTGGCCCGCACGAACGCGGGCGAGCCCACGTTCACCATGTAGCCCACGTCGCGGCGCATAGCCCGGATTCTTACCAGATCGAGCGCCGTCATTCGGACGTTAACCTCTAATTTGAACCGACGCGATTCAACAGGCAGGCAGCGAAAGCGGAATCCAAACAATGGAAGGTGACCGCCTATCTTCGAGCGCGACTAGGGAGTGCGTCACGACCCACCGGCGTGCGCCGGCATCCCATCGCTCCTCGCGATTCGATAGACGATCCAGCCGGTCCCGTCTTGGCCCCCGATGCGCTCGGCGCGTTCGAACAGGGTCGGACGTCCTCGAGTGGGAGCCGGCGGATACTGCACGAGCATGGCCTGCCGCCCCAATGGGACCGCCGCCGCCGCGGACGTCGCGTCGACCTCGTAGCGCGCGACGATTGCGCGTCGTTGGTTGTAGAAGTCGACGACCCACTTCATGCTGTCGTCCCCGCTCGGCTCAGCCGCGGCGTCGGCCCGCCAAGCGGAGCAGGAATGAGGAAGAGGTCGCCCGAGCCCCAGTCCGATCCGATCAATCCCATGAACAAGAACTGGCCCGCGCCGGCCAGGCTGCGTTTCGTCGTGGAGCCGAAGGCCGCAAGCGCGCCGAACATACCGGCGGTGACGACGAACGTCGTCGCGATCGAAGCGGCCGGTATAGGCGAGCAGCAGCACCGACAGCGTGACGCCGCTCAGGGCCGAGTAGATGAGGAACAGCCCCGCGGCCGCCGTCGGCATCAAACTCTGCACGCGCGCCGAGAGGTAGACGACCAGCGCCCAGCTCGCCCGGCGCCGCACTGGCCGGTGACAGGCGTGTCGCAGCGAAGTCGCTCATGACCGTGCTCCGTCAGCCCTGCGCGGCAGCTCGGGTGGAGGGCCAGACACCGCGCTGGGCGATGATCGCCAGCGCCGCGCCTGTGCAGCCGACAAGGAGCATCGTCGTCATACCGGCATCCCGCCAGATTACAAGCCACACGAAGGCGCCCACGATCAGGCTGCCGGCCAGGCCCAGAACCATGTCGGAAATAAATCCGTATCCCCAGGCGCGTGAGCAGGCCTCGGCCAGCCATCCCGCGATGAGTCCGCCGAGGACGAGCATCGGCGTCATCTGCACGATGGTCTCAGTCATGAATGTTGCCCAGCTTCGGCGTCCACGTTCTGCGCGCGTACGTGATGACCATGCGCACGAGCGCTCGGCTCGACATCCCCGTCCGCGTCACTTGGCACCGATGGCCACGCCGAAGCGCGCGCTGGCCTCGCGGTACGCCGAGGGGATGTATACGAGATCCACGTAGATCGCCTTCAGTGTCGACCCCGTCAGCGCCGAAGCGGGAAAGTCGACGTCGAGCGACTCGGTGGCCTCCTGACCGGGGTCGAGCCGGTCGGTGCCGGCCGCGGCGAACTTGATCGTCGGCTCCGTCCGCATGTCCTCGAGCTTGATCGGCCGGCCCGCGCTGTCGGTGTAGCGGAACTTGCCGCTCACGAGACGCACGGTCTGGTCGCGCGAGGTGTTCGTGAGCACGAGCCTCCCAGTCAGCTTGGCCGGGGTGACGATGCGGCCGGAACCGTCCTCGACGCGCTCGGTGACCTTCATGTCGGTCAACTCCGCGGCCACGATCCCCGTTTGAACCTTCGTCGACGGCGGCGTCACCGTGTACGTCTTGTCCTGAACCGCGGCGGCCGTCGCCACCGGCGGCACGTTCGGGCTGAGCGTCATCCAGACGATGCCGGCTACGATCGCCGCGCCGAGGCCCCACCGCCACAACGTGACCCGCTCCCCGCGAGCGGGTTCGATCGGGCGGAACTTGCGCTGCACGCCGATCAGCACGGCCGCGAAGATGAATGCGACGATCGCCCCGGCGAAGACGTTGCCCGGCGCGGCGCCGACCATGCGGAGGATCCAACTGCCGCCGATGCTTCCGGCGAGCGCGAGATAGACGTCTCCCTTCAGGCCGTAGCCTCCGTCCTTCATCACCAACCCGGCCAGCAGGCCGGCCAAGAGTCCCGCAAGAACCCATCCGCCGAACATGGCGAAGCTCATGACTCGTACTCCTTCACTCGTTGCACGTCATCGGTCGCTGTCTCCTCGGCCGCATCGGTTAGAGTCGGCGCCCGCCGCGCCGCCGACGCCGGCGAGCCGCGACGCGTCCAGGCGCGCGCTTCGAGCGGCCGTCCTTCAGACGGCACGCCTCGTTGCAGTACCCTTCGATGCTCTCCGGCAGCGCGGTCTTGCACGTGAGACATCGAGCGATCACCAGCGCGGACGTCATGGGTGGCTCCTCGTCTGAGACGTTAATCTTCGCCGATGCCGCGCGGCCGCCCAATTGGACCTAGGTCCAACCGATCGCTCCAGTCACGCGGATCTGCCGTCAGAACCATCGACAGGCATTCCGTAGCGCGTGAACGAGGAGGCGTGCATAGGACCGTGCCCGTCTGTACGGAGGCCTTGACGCACCGCATCGATCACTTCATCGACGGTGTATGGGTTGCCGAGGACGATCTCAATCGCGTTCGTTTTCGGTGCGGCGCGTTCTAGAGCCTCTTTGTTTGTGGTCGTGATGACCCAAACCAAGTGCTGCAGCGAATCGGTCTCGCGCAGCAAGCGCAGGACGTTACAGTTCGCCTCGTACGGGCGAGGGATGTCGTAGACGAGGGCGACCGGCTTGTGTTCCTTTACGAAGGCGATGAGATCGAGAGCACCGCTCTGAATATCCGCTAACCGTGCCGTCGCAGTGACGAAGCCTTGAGCCTCGAATGCGAGGCGCGTCATGTCGAGAATTTCGTCCATCGAGTTGAAAATCGCCACCACCGGCGAGGAATTCGGCTGCGTCATGTAGCGCCAACCTCTCTTGTCGGGATCGAGACTGATCCCGAATGGCGTGAACGCTGAGCAGCCAAGTGGCTAAGCCTCAGCGTGAGACTGCGAGGATCCGATCAGCGCCGCCCCGCGGTGAGTTAGGGACGCGACCAGAAATCTCCCGCCTGGAGGGTCGCACCGTACGAAGCCGGCTTCATTGCCCGACCGACGACCCCGAGGGCTGACCCATCATCAGCACGCGCAGGATCGATGCGGTCCCGCTCTCGGATATGCGGAGATGTCGGGCGAGCTCTTCCAGAGTCACCGCGGGATGAAGCCGAACGACCGCCCGGATCTCTGCTTCAATCTCAGTCCACCAACCGTCCACTCGGATGCTCCTTCAGGGCCAAGATGGCGACGACGCCGACGAGCTCGCTCAGACCGACCGGTTTGCCCACGTGGTACTGGAATCCCGCGCGAATCACGCTGGCACGATGTTCGGCAGTGGTGTAGGCGGTGAGCGCCGCGGCAGGGGTCGCGCCGCCGAGCTCCGGCGACAGCGCACGCACCTGCCCGATCAGCCAGTAGCCGCCTTTGCCCGGCATCGACAGGTCGCTCAGCAGGACGTCGGGACGCTCGCGTTGCAGGACGTCCAGTGCCTCTTCGGCGGTGCCAACCGCGGTGACCTCGGCGCCACTGTGCTTCAGCATGTCCGTCACGACGTCGCGGACAGAGCGTGTGTCGTCAACGACCAGCACCCGCACACCGTCGAGCCGCGACTGATCACTCATGACGGGCCCTCCAACGTGGGCCACGCTAGCAAGGCGTATCAACGGTAACTATTGGACGTTAGTCCAACAGCGGCTCAGGACGTGTCGGGGAGAAGTGTAGCGTACAGACTACTGAAATCGACGCCCGCGCCTGCGCCTGCGCCCGCACCGTCGCCGCGGTCGACGGTCGGGCGAAGTCGCGCAGGTCGAAGTCCCCCTCTCGAATGTTGCCCCCAGATCACCGAGCTCGCGGCCGACGCCTTCCTCCGGCTAGACCGACCCACCGTGCGCGGTCGCGGCGGGCGCGGGCTCCGGCATGTCGGTGATGAGCGCCTCGGTCGTGAGCAACAGCGATGCGATCGAGGCTGCATTCTGCAGCGCGACGCGCTCGACCTTGGTGGGATCGATGATCCCCGCCTGCATCATGTCGACGTACTCGTTGGTCTCGGCATCGAAGCCGCGGGTGACCGGGACCATGGCCCGGACTTTGTCGACGATCACGGACCCCTCGAGCCCGGCGTTCTCCACGATCATCCGGATCGGCTCCTCCAGGGCACGCCGCACGATCATGACTCCGGTGCCCTCGTCGCCCGGGAGCTTGAGGCTGTCGAGGACCTCCGAGGCGCGCAGTAGTGCCACGCCGCCGCCGGCCACGATCCCTTCCTCGACGGCCGCACGGGTGGCGTTCAGTGCATCCTCGACCCGCGCCTTCTTCTCCTTCATCTCGGTCTCGGTGGCCGCCCCGACCTTGACGACGGCGACGCCGCCCGCGAGCTTCGCAAGCCGCTCCTGGAGCTTCTCGCGGTCGTAGTCCGAGGTCGTCTCTTCGATCTGGGCCCGGATCTGCTTGATGCGGCCCTGGATCTCCTTGGTGCTACCCGCGCCCTCGATGAGGGTGGTGTTGTCCTTGTCCACGACCACCTTCTTGGCGCGGCCGAGGTCGTCGAGCTTGAGGTTTTCGAGCTTGATCCCGAGGTCTTCCGTGATGGCCTTGCCGCCGGTCAGCGTCGCGATGTCCTCGAGCATGGCCTTGCGCCGGTCACCGAAGCCGGGCGCCTTCACGGCCGCGGAGCGCAGCGTGCCGCGCAGATTGTTGACGACCAGGGTGGCCAGCGCCTCGCCCTCGACGTCCTCGGCG
>Ga0070697_100001540_pt1 | contig 17558 bp, 23 predicted proteins | sample KBSK1501metaG_FD_65475 | JGI IMG/M metagenome (GOLD analysis project Ga0070697, IMG submission 65475) | Corn, switchgrass and miscanthus rhizosphere microbial communities from Kellogg Biological Station, Michigan, USA - KBS K1-50-1 metaG | ecosystem: Host-associated > Plants > Roots >...
GCCGGCGATGCGGGCGGCGGCGGCCTTGCCCTTGTCGGTGTCCCGCACGGCCAGCACCACCGACGCGCCGCGCGCGGCGAGGACCCGGGCGGTCTCGAACCCCAGGCCGGTGTTCGCGCCGGTCACCACGGCCAGCCGTCCGCGCTGGCCGGGCACGTCACCGCTGGTCCATCTCGCGGTCATGATCCCTCCAGATGCGTTGCTAACTATGGCGTGCGACTTAGATTGGTACCGGCCGGTATCCGGTGTTGAAACATCGAGTTTCAGAGAACCTGGCATTGCCCGTTCCTCTTTGGCTTGTCTTGCGCGTCAGTCATGTGCCGGGCGGCTGCGGATGAACGCGACGGTTGCGAGGGCGGCGAGCCCGCCGGCGATTCCGGGAACCAGCACGGCGACGTGAAGTGCCCCGGTGAAGGCATCGCCGGCGGACGCCAGGATCGTGTGCTCAAGACCAGGTGGCGGGTCCGGAGCCGAGGAGCCGTTGCTCACCGCTCGAGCCACGTGAGCGGCCAGGACGGGCGCGACGCCGTGTTGGACGAGCTCGGCTGGCAACCTGGAGGCGAGACCGCTCGTGATGATCGTGCCGGTGATGCTCGCGCCCAGCGTGTTGCCGACCTGCCGGAACATGTTGACGGCCGCGCTGGCCATGCCGCCGTCGCGGTGAGGCACGCTGACGACCGCGGCTGCGGTCGTTGGCGGGAGGATCAGTCCGGAGCCCACGCCGAGCATCGCCAACAGGAGCGCGGTGACCGCGAACGTAGTCCGGGGTTGCTGCGTGACGGTCAGCAGCGCGCCGGTGGCGCTCAACAGCAGGCCTGCGGCGATCGTCGTCTTGAACCCGGCCCGGCGGACGATCCGTGCCGCGAGCGAGCTGACGACGACGTAAGTCGCCATCAGCGGCAGCAGGCGTATTCCGGTGGCGAGGATCGAGTCGTGGCGGATCTGCTCGAAGTACAGGACCTGTGCGATCGCGATCCCGACGAACGCGTACTGGGCCACGAGCCCGACGACGTTGGCGGTACTGAAGGACGAGTTCCGGAACAGCGGCAGGTGCAGCATCGGCCTGCGCGAGCGCGCTTCGACAAGGACGAACGCGAACGCTGCAAGGAGTGCGATGCTGAACGCGACGATGATCTTGCCGGCGCCGAAGCCGTCCTGGCCGCCCTCGATGACCGCGTAGTTGAGCGAGGCGATCGCGACGATCGCCAGCAGCAGCCCGGGCGGATCGAGATGGCGATCCGGATGGCGGCTGTCGGGCACGAACCGGGGGGTGAGCGCGAGAACCGCGACCGATACCACCACGTTCACAAGGAACACGCTGCTCCACGAGAAGGCCTCGATCAATCCTCCCGCCGACAGTGGACCGATCGCGAGGCCAAGACCGGACACGGCGGTCCACACGCTGACCGCCGTTGTTCGCTCGTGCGGGCCGGTGAAGGCATGAGTGACGATCGCGAGGCTGTTGGGAAGGATCATCGCCCCGCCGACGCCCATGATCGCCTCGCCGGCGATCACGCCGGCGGGACTGGCCGCGAGGAACGCGGTGAGGCTTCCAGCGCCCATCACCGCCGCTCCGGCCGCGAATACCTGGCGGCGGCCGAGGATGTCTCCTACCGTTCCGGCAGACAGGACGAGGCTCGCCACCAGCATGGAGTAGATGCTCGCGATCCATACGAGATCGGCGCTCGAGGCGTGCAGGCTCTGCTGAATCGGGCCGAGCGTCGAGACCGTCTGGGTGATGTTCAGGAAGGTCATCATCATCCCCAGGCAGACCACCCCGAACCCGATCCAACGGCCGCGATCAGGGTGGATCGGCGCCAGGGCCCCGGTGCCGCCGCGGGGCGCAGCATCGGTGTCCTGACCTGGTCGCCAACGCGCTTGACTCAGAAGGCGGCCGATCGGTTCATCTCGCGACACGGTTCTGGCTTCTCGCGGGCCCGGAGGCGCGGTAGGTGGTCATGGGTCTCCTCAAGGTCCGAAAGGTCGCGGGCACCGAGCGGAGCCGCTTCCAGCTAGACTTCAATATGACCGGTCGTCTTGCCATTGTCAAACCGGAGCCGGCCTGCCCGGCTGCCGCCGGGGCAGAATTTGACCAGATCTAGCTGACCGGTCATATTGAGTGCAGAGGTGATACACATGGCGCGGCACAGCCTGCGCGAGGAGATCGTTGACGCTGCCCTCGAGCAGTTCCACGCTTACGGGTTCAACGCGGCCGGCGTGAAGGACATCACGGACAGCGCGGGCGTGCCCAAGGGCTCGTTCTACAACCACTTCGACAGCAAGGAAGCCCTGGCCGTGGTGGCTCTTGAGCGCTACTGGGAGAGCAGGGGGATAGAGGATCTCGCCGATCGCAGCGTCGCCCCCCTGGCGCGCCTGCGCGGCCACTTCGAGCTGCTTCGGGCCAAGATGGAGGGGCATGAGTTCACCCGCGGGTGCCTGATCGGCAACTTCGGCGCCGAGGTCGCCGACCACAGCGACGTCCTGCGTGCGGCGGTCGGGCAGAGCCTGGCGCGCTGGGTGGAACTGATTACCGAGGTGCTGGCCGAAGCCCAGCAAGCCGGCTCGCTACGGTCAGGGCTGGATCCGCAAGCGACCGCGCGGTTTGTTCTCAGCGCGTGGGAAGGCACGCTGATCTTGGCCCGGGCCGACCGGTCGGGGGCCGCCTTCGACTCCTTCTTCGACCTGGTCTTCGGGACGCTGCTGGCCTGAGCTGGCCGGGAGTTCCTCAGCATGTGCCGTCCCGGCGGAAGCGGCACGACAGTCACCCGCAGCCCAACCGCGGCCGCAACCTCGGCAGGCGTGCCCGGCGCGGGGTCGGCGCCCGCGGCAGAGAATAGCCGCCGGATCGTCGCGGGCTCAGCCCCGATCGTTCGGGCCAGCGCAACCTTCTACGTCCCGCGTCCAGCCAGCCACTTACCTCAGCGGCCGTGTCCTCACTGATGACGTCTCCTCCGCGCGGTTTGCCTGGCTGACCGGCAGCCGGGTCGCCTCCGGCGGCCTCAGGCCACGCGGCGACCTTGTGGCGGGGTTCCGGTTCCCGGTCCTGGGCGTGCCTGGATCTGGTCAAATTTCTGCCCGGCGGCGGCCGGGCAGGCCGGCTCCGGTTTGACAAGGGCAAGACGACCGGTCATATTGATGGCTAGCCGCGGGAGCCGCTTCGAAGCCCGCGATCCTCCGGACCCTTGAGGAGACCCATGACCACCTACCGCGCCTCCCAGGTGACCGGATCCCGGCAGTTCGAGCTTGTCGAGCGCGAGAAGGCCGCGCCCGGCCCCGGGCAGGTCGGCATCAGAGTCCTGAGCTGCGGCGTGTGCCATACGGACTTCCTCGCGGCGGAGGGCATGCTGCGCGGCGACCCCTCGGCGCCCATCGTGCCGGGACATGAGATCGTCGGCGTCATCGACGAGGTCGGCGAGGGCGTGACGGCCTGGCAGGCCGGCGAACGCGTCGGAGTCGGCTATCTGGCCGGCCACTGCGGCGAGTGCGATTTCTGCCGCCGCGGCGACTTCGTCAACTGCGCGAACCAGCACCAGACCGGGACCACCGTGGACGGCGGCTACGCCGAATACGTCGTGGCCAGGACCAGCGGGCTGGTCCGCATACCGCAGGAACTAGATCCCCTGCAGGCGGCGCCGCTGCTGTGCGCCGGGCTGACCATGTTCAAGGCGCTGCAAGAGACCGGCGCCCGCCCTGGCGGGCTCGTCGCCATCCAGGGCATAGGCGGCCTCGGCCACCTGGGCCTGCAGTATGCCGCCAAGCTCGGCTACCAGGTCGCCGCCATCGCCCGCGGCACCGACAAGCAGCAGCTGGCCGCCCAGCTCGGCGCCGACCACTACATCGACAGCACCGCCGACGATCCCGGCACCGCACTGCTCAAGCTCGGTGGCGCCGACGCGATCGTCGCCACGGCCGCCAGCGGAGCCTCCATGTCGCCGCTGATCCCCGGATTGCGCCCGGGAGGCCGCATGGTAGTGGTCGGAGCCGGCCTGGATCCGATCACGGTCAGCACCCTCGACCTGATCTTCGGCACCCGCACGATCACCGGCAGCAAGACCGGAAAGGCCATCGAGAACGAGGACAACCTCGCGTTCAGCGCCCGCCACGGTATCAGGCCCCTGATCGAAACGATGCCGCTGACGCAGGCGCCGAAAGCCTACGAGCACATGATGTCCGGCGCAGCCCGCTTCCGCGTCGTCATCGACCTGACCGCGTGAGCGTTACCCGACCACGGCCCTGTCGTGCGGTGCGCAGCCAGGCGGCGGCATCGGCTGGCACCCTGCCGTCTTCCAGTGGCGCACTGGCCAGCAGCACACCAGCGTGGTCCGGCAGGGCGATCGGGCCAGGCGAGGCGGCCTGGCGCGGGCTCGCCGGCTTCGAGGACCGATCGTCGGTGCGCGCGTGGCTGTACCGGATCGCGACCAACCGCTGCCTCAACGCGCTGCGCGACAGCGGCCGCCGTCAGCCGCCGCCGTTCGAGCCGCCGTTCGAGCCCACCAGCCGGGGCGAGCCGATCTGGCTCGAGCCCTACCCCGACGCGCTGCTGGAGGGCATCGTGGACATCACGCCCGGGCCCGAGGCCCGCTACCAGGCCACGGAGACGATCGAGCTCGCGTTCATCGCCGCGCTCCAGCACCTGCCCCCGCGCCAGCGGGCCGTGCTCGTGCTCCGCGACGTCCTCGGCTTTCGCACCGCCGAAGTCGCGGCCATGCTTGGCAGCACCGAGGACTCGGTCAAGGGCGCGCTGGAGCGTGCCCGCGTCGCCCTGGAGGAACGCCTCCCCGCCGCGGACCGGCAGCGCCCGCCCGCGCCGGACTCCCCCCAGGAGCGCGCGCTGGTCCGGCGTTTCGCCGACGCCTACGAGGCCGACGACATCGACGCCCTGGTCAAGTTGCTAACCGACGACGCCTGGTTCGCGATGCCGCCCGTGCCGCTGCAGTACCAGGGCCCGCCAGCGATCGCGTCCTTCCTCCGCTCAAGCGCAGCCTCGCGCGGGCCTCGCCGGTTCCGGCTCGTGCCCACCCGCGCCAACACGCAGCCCGCATTCGGCGTCTATCTGCGCGACGAGCACGCCCCGGTCGCGCGCGCCACCGGGCTGCTCGTGCTCACCCTCCAAGGCGACCAGATCGCCGCCATCACCCGCTTCCTCGATACCAGCGTCCTACCGCGCTTCGGGCTCCCCCGGACCCTGCCCGACTAGGATGTGTGTCCCGTCGGCGTGGAGGTCGACCCACGCCGACGATAACCAACGAGGGCTGCCGCGATGCATAACAACTTGTTATGCACGGTCGCGACCGCAGCGAGTCCGCGCTCGCGAGCCGCGCCGAACGGCGGTTCGCGCTCAGCGCTTGGTTGCGACGTGTTACCGCTGCTGGCGCTGGGTATCGCGGGCTGTCCGCCTGACGGTGGCGGCCGCCAGGCGGAACTGCTGCCCGCTGGCGGAGGCTACCGAGCGGCGCCTGCGACGTAGGCGGCGACAATATAAGTGGCGTGCCGGTCCAGGCTGCCGCGGGCCCGGTCATACCGCATCGTGGTCCGCGGATCCGCATGGGAGGCGGCCTCCTGCACGTCACGCAGCGGCACCCCGGCATCCAGCGCGGCGGTGATGAACGCGTGCCGCAGCGTGTGGGGCGTGACTGGCTTGCTGATCCCGGCGTGCCGGGCGGTTTTGCGGACGATCCGCCCGGCGCCGTGCCAGTCAAGCCGCCGCCTGTCCGCGGCCAGGAACACGGGACCGTCGGTGCGCTCGCCGATTGCCAGGTCGATCGCCCGGGCGGTGCGCGGTGCCAGCGGGATGGTGACGACCTTGCCGCCCTTGCGGGTGATGGTCAGGGTCCGGTGGCCGCGCTCCAGGCCCAGGTGCTCGATGTCCGCGCCGGTCGCCTCTGACACGCGAAGGCCGTTCAGGGCGAGCAGCGAGATCAGCGCATGCTCGCCCGGCGGGCCGAGCCCGGCGGCGACCAGCAGCGCGCCGAGTTCGTTGCGATCCAGGGCGACAGCGTGGAACTCATAGTCCAGCCGCGGCCGACGGACGTGCGCGGCCGGGGAGTGATCCAGGAGCTCTTCCTCGACGGCGTACTTGTAGAACCCGGCGATGGTGGACAGCCGCCAGGTGACGGTGGCGCGGGCGCGGCCGCGGGCTTCCAGCTCCCTGGCGAAGCTCTCGATGTCGGCGCGGCGGACGGCGAACAGGGCCAGGGAGCGGGCGCGGCACCAGGTGGCGAACTGGCGCAGATCCAGTGCGTAGGCCTCGCGGGTCAGGCCGCGGTGCCCTGCCAGGAACCCGGCGAGGGCGAGCCGTTCGGAGTCGGTGAAGGCTGGCTGGATGGGGACGAGGGCGGCAGTGGTCATCGGGCACCTCCCGGACGGGCTGAGACCCGGGAGGCTGGGCCAGCGACGGGCTCAGCGATTGAGCGGAAACCCACCGTATGCTCCGTCACCCGGTCACGCCAGGTCACAGTCCGCCGGGCCAAAGTCGAGCCCGGTCGCCCCAGGGACCCGGCAAAGTCGTTCATGCGGTCTGAAGCAGCCGTAGTGTCCGTTGCGGGTCGCGGGCATGGTGGCGGTTGGCGGCGGCGATGTTGGTCTGGCCGTCCAGGCGCAGGAGGCTGATGGCAAGGCTGCGCAGCGACGCCATCACGCGAGGCGCGTTTCCCGTCCTGACCAGCGATTTGTCCTCCTGATAAGTCACGTCCCGCACCCAGTGAAGCCGGTCTTCGATCTCCCAGTGGCCGCGGGCCCAGGCGGCCAGGGTGGCCGGGCCGGCATCGCGGTCGCTGGTGATGAGGTAGACGACTTCGACGGTCTTCTTCCCGTTCTTCATGACCGTGCGGCGCAGCTGCGCGACTTGGGCAGCGCCCTCGAACTCGACCCAGGCCGGCGCCAGAACGGCCTTGATGGTGCGACGGGCCCGGCGTCCGTGATCCGTGCCCACGGACGACACGGCGGGGACGGCGGACCAGGGCAGCTTCTTCATCTGCCGGTACAACGTGGGCATGTTGGCCTTGACGGTCATCACGTAGCCGGCGCCCCGGCCGAGGATGACCTGCGCGGTGTCATGCTGCGTGTGCATGGCGTCGATCGTGATGATCGCGGAGGCGAGGCTGGCGAATGCTTTCAGCAGGTCGCGCACCGCGGGGATCTCGTTGGACTTCTCGTCCACGGCGACCTGGCCGAGGACCGCGCCGGTGCCGTGCGCCAGCGCCGCGACCAGGTGCGGCGCCTTCCCGTCCTTGTTCTTCGCGCCGCGGACGGTCTTGCCGTCGATCGCGATCACCAGGCGGCCGCCGGCCCGCACGGCCCTGGTATGCAGCCAGGCGCCGAGGACCCGGTCGAGCATATCCGCGCTGACCAGGGTGAACGCGCGCCGGAAGGTGGACTCCTCCGCCGGGCCGCGGGCGGCGCCGAGTGCGGCCAGCGCCTCCGGCCCGGCGTCGGCGGCCCACTGCCCGATCGCGGCGAACGACTTCGAGCCCGCGATGACCGCCGCGATCCCGACGGCGAGCAGGCCCGCCAGCGGATGCCGGCGGCCGCGCTTCTTCCGCGGGTCCGGGACCTGGGCAAGGAGATCGAGCAGGTACTGGCTGCGGGCAGCAGGGATAGGCGAAGATGTCATCGGCGGGCGGGTGTCCCTCGTGGCAGGCGATGGCGAGCGTGAGAACTTCCATCGTTCCGTCCGGGCCCTGCCCGCCACCCGAAGACACGCCAGACACTTCACCCGTTGTTACGACACCGCAGGTCACAGCCTCACTTCACGACTTTGCCGTGTCCCTTAGGGGGAGATGTCCACCGGGGACATCTCATCAGCGCCTGGCACGAGGGAATAGCAGAGGAAGCTAAAGCGTGCGGCGCCACCGGGCTGCTGAGCCCGCGGTCGCCACCCATCCGCTGCGTCATCGTGTGGCTCCCTGGTCATAACCTCACGATCCAGATGTCATATACCCTTTCGGAGGAGCTCGTGACCGCCGTTGATACGTTCTCTGCCAGGGAATACGTTGATTTCGAGAAGGGGGTCGAGGCAAGATAGTCACCCTTTGCTTTGAACGGCGCTCCAATATCAGTGGTCACGTAAGTACCGTAAGTTAGGTGCCTTCCGGCGTCCCATTACGGTGCGACAGAGCCGATACAGGGCATCAGTGGATTTGAGAACCGTTGGCACCACGAATACACGGCAGTCCGTTCAGTGCCTTTCCGGTTACTTCAAATCCGATGTATAGGCCAACCCGCTACTGGTCCCTGGTCCTGTCGTCGGTAGCAGTAGCCATCGAGCGCCGCGATCCAGGTGTCGGCCAATGATCGCGCGCCAGTGCCATGATGCCGCTGAGGGTGCGCCAGTAGCTGTGGCTCGTGTGTTTCAGTCAGCGAGCCTGAGCGGCTGGCGCGGGGCGGTCGGGCGGCGCAGGTAGCCCATCGCCTGTAGCCTAGATATCTGGTAGCTCACGCTGGATTTGCTGCTCAGGCCCGCGGCTTCACCGATCTCCCGGAAGCACGGGGCGAATCCCTGACTCTGGATGGATTCCCTGATGATCTCGAGGATCTTACGCTGCCGCCCGGTAAGGCTGTGTGCCATGGTCATACTTCTCCTGTTCCTGTTGTGGGCAGGACCCCCAGATGGTCCTCCCAGTGCCGGGGTATTGCTGAGAGGGTCCGGGGGGCCTGCGTCTAACGCGAGGGTTCTGGGCTTTTACCGGCCGTGGTGGGGTATTGAGTTGCGGGCGTATTTCGGTTTCCCCGGCCCGGAAGCCTTGCGGGCTTGTGGTGCGAGGCTCCCGGGCTGGCGCAGGGTATCCCCGGCTGCCTCTACAGGGGTTGCCGTGCCCGGAGGCCACAGGAAATCCAGCCCAGAGCCTCGCACTCCCCTCCGCTGGCGACTTCCCCATCGCAAGCGGAACGTTTCCTCTATTCAGTTGCCGTTGTTCAGTTCTCGCTATTCGGCTGTGGCTGATCGGATTCTCGCTCCCGCTATTTCCTTTTAAATGACGCGAAGTCGCAGTTATCGCGCCGTGAGTGTGAGGTTTTCCGGTGGTAGCAGGACGGCATCTCAGATACCGCGCGCTTCCCTGTAAGGCGTGGTTCTCGACCGCCGCCTCTCACCTTCCCTTCCGGTCGCCTGCGCGCCCAGGCCGGCCTGTGCGGCCATATCGGGAATCCTTCGCGCTAACGTGCGCCCTGACGGCGTGCGCCGCTGGCTGGTGCCTGGCGCCGCGTGTCTGGCGCTCCGCTGTCTGTGGGACCCTCGGCCGGGCGGGGCCTGACCTCAATTAGCCCTCGCTCGTCCGGGTCAGTGTGCGTAACCGTCTCCGGCAGGCCGTTAATCAGCGTCCACGCCCACGGCTGTTCCGGGTTGATGTAGTGGCCAGGTTCCGGGTTGCGCATGGTCGTGTCATCTGTGTCAGTGATAATGGACCGTTCGTACCCGTCGGTGACATCGATCTGGATGACTTCCGCTTCGTCGATCAGGATCACGAACCCCGGCGGCTCATGCAGACGGCAGCAGCTCACGAACTCGGCCATGTCGATGCCGCCCGCAACGCGGTAGAACACCAGGAAGCGCGCCCGCGCCGCGGCAGTGCCGCACTCAGGGCTCGGGGTCACGGCGAACCACCCTCCCGAACCAGGGGTCGGCATCGTCCCCCGGGTAGTCGCCAGCGTGGCCGTGGCCATCCAGGTCATCGGTGAACAGCGGGATGACATCAAACTCGGCCGTATCGTCCAGTTCGCGGCCCGGATCGTCGGGTTGGTTGTTGCCGGTCATGCGGCGTTCACCCCTTCGCCTGCTACCTGTTCGTGAACCGTGACGACGATGCCGTCGCCGTTCCAGTCGTAAATGGTGATCGTGACCTGCCCTGGCGGGATCCTGGCCGCGAACATGACACCGCGCTGCTGGCAGTACCGGCCGTACGCCCGATGGACATCCGCCGGGCGGATCACCCTGCGAGTCGGTTCAGCCACAGCGCAGGCCAGCCAGTGGCGTGGCTGGTCCGCCCGGCCCGCTACGCCGTCCACCGGGCGCTCCTGGCCCTCGATCCGCGCCGGCTGTATCTTTGTCCGCCGCCTGATGCTGGCGTTTGGGCGAGCGTGGGCCGGTCTTGCTCGTCCTGTAGCTCGGCGTCCAGGCGGCACCAGGCGCAGCATCCACCAGCCTGGACCGCCGCCTCGCTTGGTTCGCGCGCCGGGCACTGGGCCACCGGGCGGGTCCCGCACGCGGCGCTGAGCGCGATGACGATCGGCAGCCCGCGCCCGCCCTCGGCCAGGCCGTCGCGGTCGTCGGCGGCGCGGCGCGGCGCGGGCACCCGCCCGTCGCCGGTACCCAGGTCGTGCACGTGGATGCTCATCCCCTCCGGCCCGGCCGCGACGGCCACGGTGAACGTCCCGGCCGGCCAGCCGGACCGGGTGTGGGCGATGGCGTTGACGGCCAGCTCGGCGGCGGCCAGCTCGGCGTCATCGGCGGCGGCCGGGCAGGCCACGGCGGCCAGGGCGCGGACCCAGGCGCGGACCTGGCCCGATTGCTCGGGTCGTCCGGCGAAGGTCCGGACCGCCAGCGGCGGGCTGTTCATTGCGGGCCTCCGGTCTGGGCGAGGCGATCGATGGCGGCCAGGTCTGGCCCGGCCAGGGTGATGATGTCTAGGCCGGCCAGGAACGTGACCCAGGCCGACTGGATCCCGGGGCGGGCGAAGAACTGGGCATCGGTCACCCGCCCGTGCGCATACTCCGCGGTCCGCCTGGCGAGCTGCCCGATCTCGGCGGCATCCAGCCAGCGGGCGCGGCGGCGGGGCGGGTCTGGCGTGCGGTAGGCGATGGCGGTATAGACCTGCCACTCGTGGCCGGCTCCGCGTGAGCCGGGCGGGCGGCCGCACCGGTCGGCCCGCCAGTCCTCGGTCGTCAGTTCCAGGGCCTTGACGCTCAGCCGCAGCTCGGCGGCGACCAGGGCGCGGGCCGCGTCCGGGTAGCTGCCGTGCCGGTCCCAGTCGAACACGTGCCCGGCCACCGGCGCGATCCCGGCCGACCGGGCAGCCCGCACCGGCATCAGGTACCGGCCGTCATCGCCGGTGATCAGCACGCCCACGCTGGTGTTGTCACATCCCGGCCGCACCGTCAGCTTCCGGTCACGAGCCCGCACGACGGGCTTGCCGTCTGCCCGCCGGGTCACTGCCGCTCCCCGCCCAGCCGGGCCCTTAGCGCCGCGTACGCCGCGCCGAGCACCTGATGCCGGGCCGGGTCCGCGCACGCCCCGCCGCTCACGCAGCCGGCGCAGTCCCGGTACGCCGCGTGCCAGGCCGCCGCATCGACCGCCGCCTGCCAGGCCGTCTCCGCCTCGGCCGGGGTCAGCAGCACCGACCCCGACTCGCTCGCCCGGCCCGCCCGCATGCCCCGCAGCCGCCGCCACCCGCCCCCGACGCCACTACTGCCGGGCGGGGCGGGCTGGCGGGCCAGCGCGGTGCTGGCCACCTCCAGCCGTGATGCCTGCTCCTCGACCCGGGCTACGCCGTCGTGGAGCTGGCGAACCACCGCCTCCAGCCCGGCCGCGGACGGCCCGCCGGCCGGGCTGGCGTACCAGGCGGCGGCAGCGGCGGACAGGTCCCGCAGCGCCGCAGCCAGCCGCCCCGGCCAGATCCGCTCCGCGCCAATGGCCGTATCCAGACCCGATGCCTCGTAGTCGGCCAGTACCTGCCCGGCCAGCGTGAGCGCGTCATCCAGCGACATCACGACTAATCACCACCCTGTCCCGCCCGGCCATCACGTGATCCGCAGGAGACCCGGTGGCCCCGGGCCGTCACCAGGTACCCGCACCGCTTGCAGCTGTCCCCGGACTCCTGGCCGTCGTCGGCTGCGACCGGTTCCCCGGGCCTGCGGCGGCGGCCCGGCCTGGCTCCGCCCGCGCCGCCACACGTACGGCCGACCGGGCGGCAGCCCGTTGTGCCCGCCGCTGTCCCACGGCACCGACCCCATGACGGCGGCGCCGTCTGCCTGCGTCCCGCTCACCGCTACTCACTCCCTAGCCGGGCACGCAGCGCGGCGTAGGCCACCGCGATCTGCTCATGCCGAGGACCATCGGCGCACAACCCGGCCGCCACGCACGCCGCGCAATCCCCGTACGCTCCATGCCAGGCGCCCGCGTCCGCCAGCGCCTGCCACACGGTGGCCGCGTCTTCGGCCGCCAGCACCACCGCCCCCCGCTTGGCTGGCGCCAGGACCGCCCCGGCCCCTACCATCCGGGCCAGCCAGCCCCGGACCCGGTCTGCACCGCGATTGCCAGACCCGCCCGCCAAAGGCCCGGTCATCGTGACGGCCGGCCGATCCCGCTCCCGCCCGGCACGCCACGCGGAGGCGGCGCCGGCCAGCTCCCGCAGTACCTGAGCGAGCTGATCCACCCAGACCAGCGCCAGCCCGGATTCATTTGCGGCGCCCGAGGTCTCGTAGTCGGCTAGTATCTGCCCGGCCCGCTCCAGCGCGTCATCCAGCGACATCACCGCGCATCACCACCGCTCACCGTGCAATGGATGGGGCAGCGCGGAACCATCGGCCGGCCTCGCCGTCGGGTCGTCGGGCGCGGGGGCACGCAGCGCGGTTTCGATCGTGCCCAGCAAGGTGTTGCGCTCCCGCCTCATCCGGCCAAGCTGGTCGCGCGCGTCACGCAATCGGATGGTCAGCATGATGAGCGCGATGGCCGAGCCGATGACATACACCGCCAGAATCATGGGATGAACTCCATCTGCGTCTGCTCGTCGTCGTCACTGACCTGGTGGCCTGCGCCGCCGGGCAGCGCGTGCCGGCCGGGCCTGTATGGCAGCGGCGGCGGCTCCTCGGCCGAGCCGGACAGCGGCAGTTCCTCGAACGGGCCGGTGATGTACTCGATCAGGCCGGTTACCTGCTGGCTGACCAGCTTGATGTGCCCGGCGATCTCCAGCGCCTGCCCGGTCTGCGCTAGTGACCGCTCGGCCTGCCCGAGCGCTTGCCGGCACCGTTGCTCGGCCACCCGGCCCGCCCGTTTGGCGGCCTCCTGCCGCGCCTGGGCGTGCGCGGCTGTCCGCCGGGCACCGGCCAGGGCTTCCCTGGCCTTGGTCAGCCGCCAGATCAAGAACATGATCACGGCGGTCAGTGCCGCATACGCGAGCACGGCGTAGAGCGTGAGCATTTTTCCGCCTGCCATGTCATCACCTGGTCCTCTCCAGGGACGCCGCTCCTTGCCGGGGACTCATGCGGCGCTTCTAAGTGCGGCTGCCGGCCGCGCGGCCCCAGGAATCGAAGGTGATTCCGTCTGTGACCGTGGCCGAGCCGTCCATCGCGACCGTCGTGTAACGCCCATCCGCGATAACGACCTCGATAACCTCCGAACCCGCCGGAAGCAGGTCGGCCGGATGCGGGATATGCCGGTGGCAGCAATACCATTCCTCGGCGAAATGGATTCCGCCGTCGTCGGAGTAGACGACCATCAAGAAGGTCGATGCGTCCAGCGACCCGCACGCGGGCCCGTCGCCGCCGGTCATGATCACCGTCCCTTACGGGCGAACGCCCGGCATCCCTGTGCGCGGCAGACACGCTGACCCAGGTTGCGGGTCGCTAGGGCGAACCCGATCCCGAACCAGAGCACAACCCCCAGGCGCGAGGCGAAGGCCAGCACGATCATCAAGACCGCGATCCCGTACCCCAGCGCGATCGCCTTCTGGTGCCTGCGATGCCGGTACCGCAAGATCGCCGACAGCGGTATGGCAGGCACATCGATGTCCAAAGGGGGAGGAGCATCGCGGGATGGTCTGCTCATCGTCGTCGCCCTTCGTAGCTCGAGGGTCTCTCGGGGGGCAGGGCGGGAGGCTGTCTCACGATGTCTCACGCGATGTCGCCTGCCTTCCCTGGCCGCCGCTCCACCTTGGGCGGCTTTGCGGCGTTCCGGTTTCCCACAGTAGACACGGAGAACGTGACTGACAAGAAATATGGCGAAATATTTCTTAGACTCAGTTGCCAGGCTAGATGCTTGCATGGAATGCTGGCGAATGTCCGGGGTACCTTGCCGCGTGTCGCGCCAGATGGGACGATCTGGTTAGACCGGCGTGCCATCACGCGCAATCCCGGCAACGGAAGGAAACCAGGACGATGCAAGACGGCGAGATCACCTTCATGTGGAAGGACGCCAGCTCGTGGACCGGCGACTGCCCTGCCCTGTTCAAGGCACCAGGCGGGTACTACGTCCAGCACAAGCGGGTCACCGACCCGGAGGTCCGGGCACGGCTGCAAGCCCTCGGCGAAGCCAACGACAGCCCTCTCGGCCCTGATGAGGATTACGGGTTCGTGCCGGCGAACGTGATCGACCGGATCGCGGAGCTGTGATGCAGCCGGTCAGCGCGGAAGAGTTCGCGGGCATGCTCCGCACGTTCAGCGACACCGCGTTCCGGCTGGAAACACAACCCGCATACAGCACATCGACGGCTGAACAGGAAGCGCTCGCCCTGTTCCTGGCCGGCGCCCCCCTGCCCCCTGATGAGTTTCCCGTGTGGCAGACCTGGCTCGATGACATGAAAGAGCTGACCAGCCAGGGCAAGAAGATCAGCCGTGTCCGGATCGTAGATGTCCCGCCGACCGGCTACCAGCGGTGGGCGATGTGGACTACCCGCTGGCACCTGGAGGCAGGAGAAGACATCCGTTACCTGCCCCGGGCCACAGCCCGGACCCTGGGCGTCCCCGCGGGTGACTGGTGGCTATTCGATGACACCTCGCTCGTGCTCATGACGTTCACGAGCGACGGGCAGCCGGACAGCAAGACACTAGTCACCGACCCCGCAGTAATCCGCAAGCACCACACATGGCGCGCCCTGGCCACCAGGCACGCCACCACGGCGGAAACCATCGCCGTCTGATCCGGAAAAGGGAAGCCGAGTGCACCCAGCCAGCGAATACCTCCACCAGCCCGGCGGGCTCGCGGAACGCCTCAACGGCTTGCGCGAAGCCGCCGGGCTCACCGGCGAGGCGCTGGCTGGGACACTCGGCTGGTCACCCTCGAAAGTCTCCAAGATCCAAAACGGAAGACAGCTCCCCTCCGTCAAGGACATCCAGGCATGGGCTGGCGCGACCGGTCACCCCGAGGTAACAGACGAACTGCTTGGGTTGCGCCGCGAGGCTGAGACGATTAACACCCGGTGGCGCCGGCGGCTGGCCGAAGGCGGGGAGACCACCGTCCAGCAGGACATCAACGAGCTGACCCGCAACGCGGCCCGCATCCGCAACGCTCAGGTCACGGTCATTCCCGGGCTGCTCCAGACCCCCGGTTATGCCCGCGCCATCTTCACCCAGGTCTCAGCGGTCTACCCCGCCGTCGATATCGACGCCGCGGTAGAGGCGCGGATGCGACGGCGGGAAATCCTCCACGAGGAAGGCAGGACCTTCGAGTTCATCATCGCGGAGGCGGCGCTGACAATGCTGCCCTGCCCCCCGAAGGTCATGCTCGCCCAACTCGACCGGCTGATGATCAGCATGGACCTGGAAAACGTGACCCTCGGGATAATCCCCGCGAGACGGCAGCTCCCGATCTCGTTTTACAACGGCTTCCAGTTGCTTGATGACCTGCTGGTCGTCGAGAGCTACGGATACGAGGATCAGGTCACTGGCGAGCTAGCCGAGACGCATGCCCGCATTTTCGACATGCTGATGGCCGAGTCAGCCAAGGAAGAAGACGCCCGGAGCCTCATCGTGGCAGCGGCGGCGAGCCTGCGGGAACAATAAGAACGGGAACGTGAGATGCACCAGCCGCACGATTACGTGAACCAGCCGCACGATTACATTCCCACCGCAGTCATTCACGACGAGCGCAGGCTACGGATCAACTGGGCGACAGCAGGCGCTTACATCACCGCTGCCCTCGGGCTGGGCATCGCCATCGCGGTCACGGCGCTGTTCCTGTCATACAGGGAAACGGCCACCACCCAGATGAGCCAGTTGCGCCAGGCGCTCAGCACGGCCCAGTCAGCGCAGTCGAAAAGCGACAGCAACCTGTCCGGCCTGTCCGGGAAGGTCACCGGGATCGATAATGCGCTAGCCGCGCTGGCCCCGTACAGCAAGATCTGTTCCCAGGATCTCACCGGCCCCAATGGACCAGCCGCGTTCTATTTCCTCTGCACCGATCAGAAGCCGTAAAGCCATGCCGCCCGGAAGGTCGTGCTGCATCCAGATGAGGGGGACGAGGACCTAGTGCGGAACGTAACGGCGATGCTGACGTCGTTCTGCGCCCGTTGGTACGGTCACCGCCCGGCGCGGAACCGGGCACAAAAGGTCCTGCGGTGCACGGCCCGGGACGTTGGGCCCGCACGCCCCTGGGCGGTGCCGTGACCACGGAACTGCGGGCGATCGCCGGGCCGTTCGTGGCCGCCGCCCCGGCCGGGGCCCGGGTCCGCACCCGGCTGCGGGTCATGGCGCAGGACGCGGCGGTGCTGCGCGCGGCCGGGCGGCATCTGGGGTCTCTGGCGGGCTGTGACCTGGCGGCGCGGATGCGGGAGGGGCGGCTGGACGCGCGGGGGACGGCCCTGTCGCGGCGGGAGCGGAAGCGGGCGCTGACCGCGCAGTCCTCGTCCCGTTGGGCGGGCGCGATCACCCGGACGAGCGAGGACCAGCGGGGCCTGGCGGAGCGGAATCTGCGCGCCCAGCGGTCCAGCCTGCAGGCCCGGGTGCGGCGGATCCAGGTACGGATGGCGGTGCCGGTGGGGGGCCGGTCGGGGCGGCTGCGCGGGTACTCCAGCCTGGCTGAGCGGCACGGCAAGGTCATCCGGCTGCACGCGCTTCGGGCAAGGCTCGCCCGGGTGGAGCGGCAACTCGAAAGCGGTTCCGTCTCTGTCGTGCGGGGCGGGCGGGCGCTGCTGCGCACGCGGGCGAACCTGACGGCCGCCGGGCTGACCCAGGCCGAATGGCGAGGGCAGTGGGACGCGGCGCGCCTGTTCCTGACCGCGGACGGCGAGGCCGGTAAGGCGTGGGGGAACGAGACGATCCGCTGGAACCCCGATGAGCAGTGGCTGGAGATCAAGCTGCCCGCCCCGTTGGCGCACCTGGCCAATCGCCCCTGCGGACGGTACCGGCTGTCCTGCCCGGTCGCTTTCTCCTACCGGGGGGATGAGGTCGCCGCCCAGGCCGCCACCGCAGCGGTCCGCTACGACATCGCGCTCGACCCCACGTCCGGGCGCTGGTACCTGGACGCCTCCTGGCGCACCCCGGCGCGGCCCGCGCCGCCGCTCGGCGAGCTGCAGCGGGCCCCGGTGGTCGCCGTCGACGTCAACGCCGGGCACCTCGCCATCGCCGTGGTCGCGGCGGACGGCAACATGCTCGGCGTTCCCGGCACGGTCCCCCTGGACCTGGCCGGCCGGCCGGCCACCACCAGGGACGGGCGGCTGCGGGCCGCCATCAGCAGCCTCCTCGCCACCGCGAAAGACCACGGGGCGCGGGCGGTCGTGATCGAGGACCTGGACTTCGCCCGGGCCCGCGCGGAAGGACGCGAGCACTCAGGCAGCCGCCCATCGCGCGGTCGGCGGGGACGCGTGTTCCGGCGCACGGTCTCCGGTATCCCCACCGGGAAGTTCCGGGAC
>Ga0070697_100001541_pt1 | contig 17558 bp, 14 predicted proteins | sample KBSK1501metaG_FD_65475 | JGI IMG/M metagenome (GOLD analysis project Ga0070697, IMG submission 65475) | Corn, switchgrass and miscanthus rhizosphere microbial communities from Kellogg Biological Station, Michigan, USA - KBS K1-50-1 metaG | ecosystem: Host-associated > Plants > Roots >...
ACTCGATCCGCGCGCTGCGGTTCGCCCGCGGGGAGATGACGCAGGCCGAACTCGCCCAGCGGATCGGGGTGACCCGCCAGACGATCATCGCCATCGAGCAGGGCCGCTACTCCCCCTCCCTGGAGGTGGCGTTCCAGATCGCCCGGGTGTTCAAGGTGCCGCTGGACGAGGTGTTCCAGTACCCCGAAGGAGATTCCCAGTGAAAGGAGACACTGTGCTGGCCGCGGTCAGCCGGCGGTACGGGCCGCCGGACGTGGTGACGGTCGCCGACGTGCCCAGGCCGGAGCCGCGCGACGACGAGATCCTGGTCCGGGTGCGCGCGGCCGCGGTCGGGGTGGTGGACGGCCTGGCCCGGCGCGGTTCGCCCTGGTACGCCCGGGCGCACTTCGGCGCGCTGCGGCCGCGATTCCCGGTGCTGGGCTGCGACTTTGCCGGAGACGTGGAGGCGGCCGGGCCCGCGGTCAGCCGGTTCGGCGTGGGCGAGGCGGTGTTCGGCACGATCGCGCCCCGGTTCGGCGCGCACGCCGGGTACGTCTGCCTGCCCGAGGACGGCGCGGTGGCGGCGAAGCCCTCTAATGTGAGCTACGCGGAGGCGGCTGCCCTCGCCGACGCGACGGCGCTGTGCTTCCTGCGGGACAAGGCGGGCCTGCGGTCCGGGCAGGCCGTGCTGGTCAACGGGGCTTCGGGGGCGGTCGGCTCTTTGGCGGTGCAACTGGCTGTGCATTTCGGCGCCATGGTGACCGGGGTGTGCAGCGGGCCTCATGTGAGGCTCGTCCGCAAGCTGGGCGCGTCATCCGTCGTCGACTACACCCGGACGGACTTCACCCGTGCCGGGCGCCGCTATGACGTGATTTTCGACGTGGCGGGGACGAGCTCGTTCTTGCGCTGCCGCCGGGTGCTCAACGCGGGGGGCGTGTACCTGACCACGGCCCCCTCCCCCGCGATTTTCGTGCAGATGCCGTGGACGGCGAGGTTCGGGTCCCGGCGGGCGGTGGTCGCGTTCACCGGGCTGCGGCCTTCTGGGGAGAAGCGGCAGGACCTGCTGGTCATCAAGGAACTCGCCGAGGCGTCGGCGCTGGTTCCCGTGGTCGGCGCGTGCTACCCGCTGGCCCGGATCGCGGACGCGTACCGGCGTGTCGACGCGGGGCACAAGAAGGGCGCCATTGTCGTCACCATGTCCTAGCCTGATCGGCATGGCCGATGCCGAGGACGTGCGCCGCCTGGCGCTGGCGCTGCCGCACGTGGAGGAGATCGACTGCGACGGCTTCGACTTCCGGGTCGACGGCAAGGGGTTCGTCTGGTCCTATCCCGAGCGCCAGCCGGGCCAGCGCCGCGTCCTGCGGACCGACATCGCGGTGCTCTACGTCGGGGACGAGGCGGAGAAGCAGGCGCTGCTGCTGGGCGAGCCCGCGCTGTTCTTCACCACGCCGGGCTACGACGGCTGGCCGCTGGTGATGCTGCGGCTGGACGAGGTGGACGCCGGGCGGCTGACCGAGCTGATCACCGACGCCTGGCGGATGCGCGCCCCGGCCGAGCTCGCCGCCGATTTCGACGCGGCTCCCGATTTCGACACGGCTCCCGATTTCGACGCGGCCGCTGACTTCGAGGCGGGCCGCTGACTTCGAGGAGTCCGCCGGCTAGGGCGCCGGCCAGCTAGCCGGTGCAACCCTGCCATCTCTGGCATCTCTGGCATCACGAGTATCGCGGGTCCCTCGCATGGGCAGGGCAGGCGGAGACCCCGTCCGTTTATCGTGGTGGATCCGGGCTCCGTGGTCGATCCGGTGCACAATAGACCCCCCAATTCACCGCCAAGCCCGAATCAACCACCTAATTCAGGACGCTAACCCGGCAAAAGGGACAAACTTTCCCTGGCACTGGCTGCGGGAGTCAACTACCACCTGATCGGCGCTCTAGGGAATGCCGCCGCCGCGATGATCGTGACTTTAACGTGAAGGATGGGGTTATCTTCCACAGAGGCCAAATTCTCTACGCTATTTCGGAGCCTATTCATGATCACGAAGGATCTTTAGTCTGCCCGGGCTCAAAAGCCTTCGCGATCATGGAAACCCGGCCCAGACCGACCGTCCTAACGGCTATTAGCCCGCGATTTCGGCGGCGAGGAGGGCGCCTAGTTCCCAGCAGGCCTCCAGGTCGGGCTTGGCGGGCGGGCCGGTGACGGTGACCGGGGGGCGTACGGCGCGCCACTGCAGGCCGGCGGTGATGGACTCGACCGCGCGGACCGCGCCGGTGGTGTCCATGCCGCCGTGCACGTACAGGGCGTAGGGCCGGCGGCGGGTCGCCTCCAGGCACGGGTAGTAGATGCCGTCGAAGAAGTGCTTGAGCGCGCCGGACATGTAGCCGATGTTGGCCGGGGTGCCGAGCAGGTAGCCGTCGGCCTCGAGCACGTCGGCGGCGGCCGCGGTCAGGGCCGGCCTGATGATCACCTCGACGTCGTCGATCTCGTCGGTCCGGGCGCCGCTCACCGCGGCCTCGAACATCTCCTGCAGGGCGGGCGACGGGGTGTGGTGGACGACCAGCAGCCTCGGCATGATCGCCGAGCTTAGCGTTCGCGGGCGGCCGCTGAACCAGAGTGCCGCCGTGACCGTTCCGGTATGTGAGTGATCGCCCGGGCGCCGGACCCCTTCGCGTATGACCAGAAGGAGACCCAGGCGTGAGGCGAGTTCCGCGTTTCCCTATCGATCAGGCCCGTACCGACCAGGCCTATACGGACCAGGCAGCACTCCGCAGGCGGCTGCCGGCCAAGTGGCTGGCGGCCGCGCTGATTACCGTGGCGGTGGCGCTGCTCGCGCCGGGCATGAGCTTCGTCACGGCCGGCCGGTCCGGCGCCACGACCGCGACCACGACAGCGGCCATGAGTCCGGCCACGGTCGGCTGCCGGGGCGTCACCCAGGCGGTCCTCCCGGCCAACGGCTTCATCACCAACCCGAGCCGGGCCCAGGGCGGCCACCTGTGGTGGCGGCGCTCGGCGGACGGCGGCAGCGTGTGCATCGGGACCGTCATCATGTGGGTGCAGTACAACGCGACCGCGGCCAAGACCTGGCGGGTGATCGTCTACTCGGCGCGGCACCAGGGCGGCCTGACCGTGGCCAGCCGCACGTTCACCCTCAACCGGGGCTGGTACTGGTGGGGCTTCGGGGTGCACCAGGCCTACCTGGGCCTGTCCGCGGTGTGCGTGACCGCGACCGAGTCGTTCGGGATGTCGTGCGTGAACTTCAGCGGGCCGGCGGGCTGAGGTCGCCCGGGCCGGGCTCGCCGACGGGCCGCAGTACCGTACGGCCCAGCCAATGGCTGGCCAGCAGGGCCAGTTCGATCTGCAGGCGGTCCGGCCCGATGGGACGCCGTAGGGTCTCCTCGGCCTTGCGCACTCGGTACTGGACCGTGTTCTTGTGCAGCAAGAGACGTTCGGCCGTCGTTTTGTAGCTGCCGTTCTCCTGCAGGAAGATCCGCAGCGTGTCGCGCAGCCGGGCGTTGTGCTCGTCGTCATCGGCCAGCGCCCCCAGCGTCTCGGTGACCCAGGCCTGCAGCAACTCGATCGAGCCTGACATCAGGGCCAGCGGGGCGACCTCGCCGAAGCTGGTCACGAGCGGGCCTGACGGTCCGGCCGCCAGCGCGACCGCATGGGCGCTCAGCGCCTGCTGATGGGTGCGGCGGAAACCCGGCAACCCCGGCGCGGGCTCGCCGAAAGCGAACCGGATCGTGTCTGCCGCACTAGTGCCCTTGGCGCCGAGGCCCGGCAATACGATATCGCGCCGGGCGCCGAGGGGCAGCCAGGCCCACGCGGAGAATTCGTCCTGCGGGATGAATATCGGCTTCCCCTCGCACTGGGCTTCGGCCGCCACCTCGGCGGTCACACGTTCGAGCCGCCCGAGCGCATCGCCGCCTCCAGGCGCCCCGATGATCCAGGTCACCACGCCGACGTGATGCTGCCTGAGCCGGTAGCCGAGGATGGCCTCGGAGGAACTCACGTCCGCCTGCTCGTCTCTCAGCAGGGCCCGGACGCGCGCCGCGCGGGCCGCGCTCTGGTTCCTGAGCCAGTTCTCCTTCTCCGATTCATAGGCGGACACGACCTCTTCTGACACCTGGTCGATGTAAGAAGCCACGATTCCGGCGATGCGCAGCCCGGCGGCGCTGACGACCGACGCGCTGTCGGTCTGCCGTCCGAGTTCCTGTAGGCACCAGTCCTCGAATCGGGCTGACCCGATGCGGTAGGCGCGCAGCAGCGCGGCGATGGGGACGCCGCGCTGCGCCAGCCGGCGGGCGTATTCCTCCGCCGCCGCCGGGGCGTGCACCTTCTCCAGGTCGATGCCGTGCTGCAGGATGTGCAGCATGGTGGACACGTTTTCCGCGACGCTGGAATCCAGCAGCGCCAGCACCCGCTTGTCGCTGCGCAACTGCGGTATATCCCGGACGATCAGGCCGTAAATGTCCGCGGACAGCTCGGCGACGCGCGGATCAAGCGCGGCGGAGACCGCGGACGCGCTCTCGGCGGCGGACGGGCTCGACCTGTCCATCGACGGATCGTATGTCACCTTTGGATTCACGGATAGTGCAGCACCCACGGACTCGTGTCTCGCCTACATATCCATTCCGCCGTTGACGCTCCACACCTGGCCGGTGATGTACGACGAGGCGTCGGCCGCAAGGACATGGACGATCCGGGCGACCTCCTCAGGCCGCCCGAGCCGCCCGCAAGGGATCTGGGTGGTGAGCCGGGCCAGCGCCGCGGCTGGGACGCTGTCGAGCATCTCGGTGGCGATGAGCCCGGGAGCCACCGCGTTCACGGTGAGCCCGATCGTGTCCGGCGTCAGCCTGCCGGATCTGGCCAGCAGGAACGCGGTTTCGCGGGCGAGCGCCTTGGTCAGCCCGAGCAGCCCGGACTTGGAAGCAGCGTAGTTGGCCTGGCCGACGTTGCCGATCTCCCCGGCGATCGACGACACGCTGATGATCCGGCCGGTGCCGCGCTCGAGCATGTGACCGAGCGCGGCCTGGGCCATGTGAAACGCGCCGGACAGGTTGACGGTGACGACCTTATCCCAGTCAGCCGTGGTCAGGTCCAGGGCGAACTTGTCGATCGTGATGCCGGCGTTGTTCACGAGAATGTCGAGCCGGCCGTGCTGATCGATCACTTCCCGCACCACCCGCCGGCAGTCCTCGGGGTTGGCGATATTCCCCTGGTGAACCGTGAGCCGCACCGGAGCACCGAAACGGCGCTCGAAATCGGCGGCGAAGGCCTTGGCGCGCTCGGCGTTGCCGCTGTATCCGGCGGCCAGGACGGCCCCCTCGCTCGCCAGGCTGGTGCAGATCGCGGCGCCGATCCCGCGGGTGCCGCCCGTGACCAGCGCGACCCGGCCGGCCAGCTTCCGCCCGATGACGCCCGCCGCCCGGTCGGCCATGTCGTCCGTCGAGGTCATGGCTAACTCCTCACCAAGAAAGAGGTCAGAAGGCCGGAACCGGTCACGCCAGGGCTCGGACCTGCTTCATGACGGCTTCAGGCTCAGCCTCGGCCGGGACGGGGGCGAGCACGAGGCTGGCCTCCGCCTGCGGGGTTGCGCCATCCCAGAAGTCCGGGCCTGCCACCATGCCCCAGCGACCGGATGGCTTGCCTGGCCCGGTCGGCGGGTCCGAGCCGAGCCAGACGGCTACGCCGGGAACAGGACCGTGCGGCCAGGCCGCGGCGGCATCGGTCCGGATGAGCACAGGCCACTCGTAGTGACCGGCGACGTTGAGCACCGGGCGGTAGGCCTCGGGGTGGACCAGCTCGCCGACGGGTACCCGGCCCTCGTCGAGGAGCAGGCCGTCGACGCCGGTGCCGGCGAAGATCCGCAGGAAGTCGGCGCTGTAGATCGCGGCGGTCTCCGCCTGGCCCGTGTCCGGAGGCCCCGGCTCTGACCCGTCCCGCTGAGCCTGCTGCGCGGCCGCCACCAGCCAGCGGCCAGGCGCGGGCATGGTCAGGACCAGCGGGACGGCCCCGCTCGTGGCGGCCAGCACCCGTACCGCCTCCGCCGCGGTGCCGCGAGCCTGCTCGTCGCCGAGCAGCATCCGCAGGGCATAACCAGGTCGGCTGCGTGCCGCCATCGCGGCGCGGAGCTGCTGGTCAGCAGTAGTCCGCTGAGCGAACAGGTCCGCCAGGTCGACCAGGATCGCGTCGGAGCGGAACATGGCGCCGATCTTGGCGAAGAACGAGCTCAGCTCGGCCGGCGAAGGCCACGGCACGTCGCCGCCGCCGAGCAGCCGGGCCCGGCCGTAGGCTGCCGCGTCGAACCAGACGGGGCGGGCGCGTCCCGAGGGCGGTGCGTCCAGGCTGGTCAGCAGGCGGCTCATGAACCCTCCGGCTCGACCAGGGGCGCCTCGGGTGCACCCTCGAGCTCGCTCACGCGCGTCTCCAGCTCGGCGATCCGGGCCTGCTGCACGGCCAGGGCGACGACGTTCGGGTCGGGCAGGAAGATCTGCGGGAGCTGGTTCGCCTGCGCCGCCACGCGCACCGGCCCGTGCGTGGTCCAGGCGGTGGCGTGGATGACGCCGTTGTCATCGCCCCACGAGCCGTAGTAGGGCAGGTGCGCCGGCGGTTCCGGGGTCGCCCAGAGCTTGACGAACTCGGCGTAGGGCCTGCCCCGGCGCAGCCGGGCCTGGCGCTCGGCGGCCCGGGCGGCTTCGGTCCCGGCGGTGTCCACCGCCAGCGTGGCGGGGTCGTGGACGACGAAGTAGATCTCGCGGGCCGCCTCGCTGGACAGGTAGCCGGCCTCCACGTCGGCCATGACCGCCTCCGGGTCGCGTTCGAGCACGTCGCCGTAGCCGCCGCCGGCGCCCTGGCAGATCATGTACACCTCACCCTCGTCGGCGAGCTCGAAGCCCATGCCCATGTGATGGGTGGAGTAACGGGCGCCGGCGAACGGCCGGGTATTCATCAGCGTCTCGTAGTCGAACGACCAGGTCGACGGGTCATCCTGCACCTGCTCGAAGACGTTGATGCCCTTGATCTTGGCGAGCGGGTAGGTCGGGCATCCATATCCGCCGAACAGGCCGGGGATCGCCGGGAACTTCGAGCCGCTCGACACGGTGGCGAAGCCCCACAGCGGGGTGCCCCGGGCGGCTACGGCGATCTCGTAGCCCATGCCGCCGCGGTGTTTGCCGAAGCCCTGCGCGTCGCGCTTGATCTTCTTGGAGATCAGCTGGAGGAACGGCACGTCGTCCTCGATGATCTCCTGCTCGCCGATGTCGGCCATGGCGGCGAAGAACGGCGCCATAGAGTGCTCGCCGTCGCGGTGCGCGCGGGCCCCGCCGCCCATGCCGTTCAGGTCGGCGCAGACGTTGCCGACGAACTCGCCGTGCTGGGTGACGCCGCCGAACAAGAACGTGTTGATCTGGTTGAACCAGGGCGCGATCACCGATCCGTACTTCTCAGGGTTGGAGTACTGCATCTTGGCGAACAGGGCCTGTGTGACCCCGAAGGTCTTGAAGATGCTCTGCAGGCTCTGCCCCAGCGGCGCGTCCGGGTCTGGGTTGATACAGCTGCCCTCGTCGGTCAGGACTTCGATCGGGTTCATCACGCTGATCCCCCGCGGCAGGTCTGGCCAGAAGAACCCGAGGAACGCCTGGTTCATCCCGCACTTCGACGAGCCGAGTGTGGAGTTGAAGGCCCGGTTCATGATCTGCGGCGCCGTGCCGCGCCAGTCGACGGTCAGCTCGTCCCCCTTGACCGTGATCGCGCACGCGTACTTCAGCAGCACGTTCTCCCGGAGGGTGGAATCCGAGAAGAAGTTGACCCGGTAGGTGCCATCCGCCAGCGCCGAGATCCGCCTGCGGGACTCGGCCTCGATGTCCTCTAGCGACTTGCGCAGCGAGACGATGAACGCGTCCCGGCCGACCTCTTCGACCAGCGCGAGCACGCGCTCCTTGATCCGCAGCGCGGAGTACAGCTTGACCTTGAGGTCCTGGTACTGGAGCTTCGGCTCGCGGACCGAGTTCTGCAGGAAGGTCAGCAGGTCACGCCGGATCACGCCGCGTTCCACGATCTTGAACGGGCTCATCCGGATGCCGTCGTCATAGGCGGACTCCGAGCTCGACGGCATCCCGCCGGGCTCCTTGGCGCCGTTCTCCCCCTCGTGGATGATCGTCGCGACCCAGGCGATAAGCTCGCCGTTATAAAACACCGGCAGGATCATGCTCTGGTCGGTGTTGTGGATGTTGCCGTAGCGGGCGTCGTTGTGGATGAACGCGTCGCCGTCGTGCACGCCGACGGTCGGGTCGCTGATCCAGTACTTGTTGATGAACCGTACCGGGTAGTGCAGCACCGAGGCGAAGGCCAGCACCCCGCCGGTGCTGATGTGGATCAGATCGCCGGACGCCGAGTAGACCGCGCTGGTCAGGTCGCCCCACTTCGCGCCGGGGGCGGCGCCGGTCTGCCCCATCATCTCGAACGCCTCGTCCAGGCCGGCGACAAGCCGTTTGCGCACCCGGTCCAGGTCGTTCGCGTCGACCGGGCCGGACAGCAGCCGGTCCTCATCCGCGGTCCTCGGCGCCATCCGATGGTCGTTCATGATCTGCGGATCGGGTCCGAGGAACAGGGTCGTCTCGGCGAGGAACGCGTCGACCCATTCCTGCTCCTGGTCGGTGAACTGGGTAGCGTCTGTGTCGCTCATCGCGAGTACTCCTGCTCGGGCGATTTCGCCAGGAACCAGATGGCGCCGTGCGCGCCGGTCTCGATCCGCCAGCCGGGTTCGACAAGGTAGGTGGTGGTGGGTGTGGTGACGACGGCCGGGCCGGGCACGGCCAGCCCCGGCTGAAGAGCGTTCTCGTCGAAGACAGCGGTGTCCACCGGGCCTTCGGTGCGGGGGAAGAAGCAGCGTCGCGACCCGGTCGCCTGCGCAGCCGTGGTCCGGCCGTCCGGCGGGGTGGCGTCGAACTCGATCGTCTCGCCCTGGACGAAGGACGCGACCCGCAGCGCGGTGACCCGGATGCCAGCTTCAGGAGACTGGCTACCTTCGCCGAACCGGCGGCCGTAGTCGTCGGAGAACAGCCGCATCAGGTCGACGACGTCGCGGATGCTCTCTACGCGCGTCTTGTGCGCCACGACGGCCATCGTCACCAGCTGGTTGCCGTATCGCATGTCCAGCTCGAGCCGGTGCCGGACCACGTCGGCCGGCAGTCCCTGCCGCTGCAGGTCGGCACGGCCCTTGGCTTCGAGCTCGGCCACGATCGCGTTGAAGCGGCCGAAGTCGGTGAATATCGCCCGGTTGGTGGCGTCGAACAGGATCAGCGGGACCGAGCGTTCGTGAATGTGCAGCTGTGGCATGTTGCCGGCGCCGAGAGCGGAGAACACCGAGCTGTAGGGCGGCGTGAGGATCTTGTCCATGCCGAGGTGGGCGGCGATCCCGCAGCAGTGCAGCGGGCCGTTGCCGCCGTAGGCGAGCATGGTGAACTCGGCCGGGAGGTAGCCGCGGATCCGGAGTTCCTTGGCCAGCCCGTTGGCCATCTGCTCGTCCACCTCCGCCTTGATCAGCCGGGCGACCTCGACGGGGTCCAGGTCCAGGTGGTCGCCGAATTCCTCGTCGATGGCGAACTCGGCCCGCTGGCGGTTCAGCTTGATCTGGCCGCCCGCGTATCGTTCCGGCGTGAGGTAGCCGAGCAGCAGGTCCGCGTCGGTGACGGTAGGCCGCAGGCCGCCGCGGTCGTAGCAGGCGGGCCCCGGGTCCGACCCGGCGCTGCGCGGGCCCACCTTGACCGACTGGTGCAGCCGGTCGTAGCTGGCGATGGATCCACCGCCGGCGCCCAGGGTCACCAGGTGGATCATGGGCACGCTGACCAGCCACCGGTCGATGACCGGCATGAAGTCGTAGTGCTTGACCCCATCGGCCGGGACCAGGCCGATGTCGAAGCTGGTGCCGCCCATGTCGGTGGCCACCACGTTGCCCAGGCCAGCCTGGGTGGCCAGGTGCTCGCTCGCGGAGATGCCGGCCACTGGCCCGGAGTGGATGGTCTGCAGCGCGTCGGTCGAGTTCAGCTGGGCCATGCCGCCGGAATTGTGGATGATCAGCATCGGCCGGGGATAGCCGTGCTCGCGCAGGTTCTGCTCCAGATCCGACAGCGCGTGGTACATGGTGGCGTGCAGGAAGCCGTCCACGATGGCCGAGGTGGCGCGCACGTACTCGCCCTTGCGGCCGGACAGCTGGTGGCTGAGCAGCATCGGGATGGCGCCCAGCTGGTGCGCCGGGTACTCGGACAGGAACACCTCCTGTACCCGCAGTTCGTGCGCCGGGTTCTCGATCGCGTTGGTGAGGCAGACCACTAGCGCCTCGGCGCCGGCGTCGATGAGCTCGCGCAGCGCCTGCCGAACGTCTTCCCGGCCGAGCTCCATCAGGACGGTGCCGCGGTAATCGACGCGTTCCCGTACCGAGCGGATCAGCGTCTGCGGGACCAGCGGATCCGGCCGGGTGCCGCTGGACATGTCGTTCTTGGCCAGCTCGTCCAGGCCCTCCCCGTAGCCGCGGCCGCGGGACAGCGGGATCGTCGCCTCGAACCCGGCGGTCACGATGGCGCCGACCTGCGGTCCTCGGCGCTCGATCAGCGCGTTCGTGCCCAGGGTGGTGGCGTAGCGAACCGAGTCGACCTCCCGCAGCACGTCGTCCCGCCGCAAGCTCAGTGTTGTGCAGGCATGATCCAGCGCCTCGTTGAAGCCCTGGGACAGGTTGTGGTGCGTGGTCAGGGCCTTCGCCTGGATGTAGCGGCCGTCCCAGGCCACGAAGCAATCGGTGAACGTGCCGCCGATGTCGACCGATATCCGTTTCACGCCGGGTTCCTCTCGTCCACTCGCAGCGGCTCGGCGGAGACGTCCCGGCCGAGCGGGATGACCGTGCCGGCCGGGCGCGCGGCCCACTGCGCCTTGAGCGCGTCGACGTCGATCTGCATGTCGTAGACCGGCGAATGGCCGGGCGGCAGGTACTCGGCCTCGATCTGGGTACCGCAGCCCGGGCAGTAGTACTCCAGGATCCGGCACCAGGCCGGGTCGGGCGCGAAGGTGAACTCGTAGCGCCCGGAGTCGATCAGCGGGCGGTGGATCTCGGTCGGATCGCGGTCGTAGACCAGCGTGCCTTCCTTGTAGTTCCCGCGGGCCGGGCCGAGGTCCTGCGCGCACCGCCGGCACCGCCACCGCTCGGTTTCCAGGTCGATCTCCAGGTACTCGGTCATCGGGATGCGCATTGGCGTCTTCATCGCTGTCCTCTGTCGGTCAGCCGCAGGTCACCCGCTGCGGTCGTGTCAAACTGCCAGCCTTCGGGGACCCGCATGGTGAAGAACGGGCCTTCGATCACGACCGGCCCGGACCCGCGCGCGCCCGGGCGCTGGCTCGCCAATGCGTACACGGGCGTCTCCGCCTGCCCGCCACGGCCATCGCGTAGCACCCGCGTCCCCTCGGCCTTCGCCGGGGATGCCCCGATGTCGCCGCCCTCGCCCAGCGTGACGTGCGGGAGCGGCGCCAGCAGTACGAGCTCCAGACTGGCCCGGCCGCCCGGGGTCAGGTGGGCCGTGGCATCGTGCAGGTCGTCGAGCTCGATGACCCGTTCCTCGTCCTCGTGCTCGATCGTCAGCCTGAATCGCGGACTGCACGCGCTCGCGTCGACACCCTCGGCGAACATGTCCCTGGCCCCGAGCGCGAGCAGCCCGTCGGCGACATCTCTGATCGTGGCGTAGTCAGCCGCCGGAAGGGGCTGCTCGTAGCGCTGGCCCAGGTCGGAGAACCCGATGCCGAAGGCGCTGAACACCGCGGCCATGCGGGGAATCAGCACGTGCCGCGCCCCGGCCCGGCGGGCCGCCCCGCAGACGGTCATCGGGCCGGCCCCACCGAAGGCGGCCAGCACGGTGTCGCCCGTGACGGTGGTGGCATTGGCCAGGGCGTTAGCGATAGCCGCGGCGTGCGTGTCCTCCATCTGCCGCAGCGCATCGTCCAGCGAGATCCCCAGCGGCCCGGCGATCTTGTCCTCGATCACCTTCGCGCCCCGGTCGGGGTACAGGGGCAGCGTGCCGCCGAGGTAGGTCGCCGGGTCGAGCAGCCCGGCCAGCAGCAGCACGTCGGTGATCGTCGGCTGGTCGCCGCCGAGCCCGAAGCAGGCCGGCCCCGGTGCGGCGCCCACGCTGTCCGGTCCCACCCGGAGGCGGCCGTCGACGACGCGGAAGATCGAGCTGCCGCCCACGCCGTAGCTGGTGATGGCCCCCAGTTCCAGCGAGCTCGGCGCGTGCTCGATCGCCCCGCGCCGGTCGACGTGGATAGTACCGTCGCCGACCACGCCGATGTCGGTGGTCGTGCCACCCACGTCGAGCATGACCAGATGGCGCAGGCCGTAATGGGCCGCCAGGGCGCGGGTGCCCTCCAGCCCGCCCCGCGGCCCGGAGCTGTACGTCTTGAGCGCCGCGGACTTCGACACGCGAGACGAAGCGCCGTCGTTGCGGAAGATCCGCAGCGGCTGGCGGGCCCGGGCGTCTCGCAGCCGCCGGTCGGCGTTGAACAAGAAGCGCTCCATCGCCGGATGCAGGAACGCGTTGAGCAGGCCCGACCAGGTCCGGCGGATGTCGTCGGGGTCGGCGACGAGTTCCCAGGAGAACAGCAGCGGGACCGCGCCGAGCAGATGACGGGGGTAGAGCCGCAGCAACAGCCCCTTCACCCGGGCCTCGTCCGCCGGACCGTCCGCGCCGTTCGCGCCGCTCACCGCGATGACCAGGCGCCTGGCCCCGCGTGCGGACAGGTCGTTGACCCGCGCGAGCAACTCACGGCTCAGCGCCTCGTCGTCGTCGTCGAGGCTGATCGCGCCCCACCGGTCACCGACCAGCGCCGTCAGCAGATCCTCCTGGGCCTGAGTGGCAGCCAGGCCCTCGATCAGCGTCGCATCGGTGACCAGCAGGCCCAGCTGCGGTCCGGCCCGCTGCACGAGGGCGTTGGTGCCCTGGGTGGTGGAGTACCGGATGCAGTCCGTGGACTGCAGCAGGGCCGCGAGCCGCGGTTCCCCGTACGCCAGCTCAGAGACCTTGGTGAGGCCGTCGAACAGGCACCGGCTCAGGTCATAGGGCGTGGTCAGGGTCTTGGTGTAGCGCACCTCGTCGCCGTCGACGAGGCAGAAGTCGGTCAGCGTGCCACCGTTGTCGATGTTTATCAGCCGTGTCATGAGGCGCATCCCCTCCGAGCTGTCGTGACCGCAGCGTAAGGACACCCGCGGCACCCGGGCATCGTGGTGCGAGCACGACGCTCGGTGATTGGTTCGTGGCCCGCGCACGATGGCAGCGTCGCGGCCCGCCCCTAGCGTCAGGCTGAAACGGAAAGGGAATGCCGTGACAGCAGCAACAATCCCTGACGAGCGGGCGCGGCGGGATCCCGGTGGGGCCTGCGTCGCCGACGAGCGTCACGAGCTCGACAACGCGGGTTTCGCCGAGCGGGTGATCGCGCTCGCCGCCGCCTTCGCCGCCGCCGGGCTGCATCCCGGCGGAGTGCTGGCCATCATGCTGCCGAACCGGGTCGAGCTCGTCACGAGCATGTTCGCCGCGTGGCGGCTCGGCGCCGCCGTCACGCCGGTCAACCCGGCCCTGACCGCGCCGGAAGCCCGCTACCAGATCGATGACGCGGGCGCCACGCTGGTCGTCGCCGACGAGGCGGCCGCGGCGATGCTGCGCGACGGCCCGTACCGGATCATCGGGCTGACCGACGTGACCGCCCCTCGCCCGCCGACGGCACCACCCCGCCTGGTGACCGATCCGGGCGCGCTGGCCTTGCTGATCTACACCAGCGGGACAACGGGCCGGCCCAAGGGGGTCAGGCTGGACCACGCCAACATCAGCGCGACCGCGGAGATCATCGTCAGGTGGTTCGAGATGACGGTTGACACGCGCAGCCTGCTGGTGCTGCCGCTGTTCCACGTGAACGGGATCATGGTCAGCGTGGTGTCCCCGCTGCTGGCCGGCGGCTCGACGTTCATCGCCGAGCGGTTCCACGCGGCCAGTTTCTGGGCGACCGTTGAACAGGTCAGGCCCACCTTCTTCTCGGCGGTGCCCACTATCTACGCGCTGCTGGTGTCACGGCCGGGCCCGCGGCCGGACACCCGGAGCCTGCGCTTCGTCATCTGCGGCGCCGCGCCGATGCCGCGCCAGCTGATCGGCGAATTCGAGGAACGGTTCGGCGTCCCGGTGGTAGAGGGTTACGGGTTGTCGGAATGCACCGTGGTGTGCACGCTGAATCCGCTGCACGGGATCCGCAAGGCGGGCAGCGTCGGGCTGCCGATGCCCGGTATCGACGTCGGGGTGGTGGACGAGGCTGACCGGTTGCTGCCCGCCGGGCAGGCGGGCGAGGTGGTCGTCCGCGGGCCGAACGTCATGCGCGGCTACCTGGGCAGGCCGGAGGAGTCGGCGCAGGTCCTGCGCGGCGGCTGGCTGCACACCGGCGATGTCGGCCGGTTCGACGACGACGGCTATCTGACCCTGGTCGACCGGGTCAAGGACCTGATCATCCGGGGCGGGGAGAACATCTACCCGAAGGAGATCGAGGACGTCCTCTATACCGTCCCCGCCGTGCTCGAGGCCGCGGTCGTCGGGCAGCCCGATCCGGTCTTCGGCGAGCAGCCGGTGGCCTTCGTAACGCTCCGGTCCGGCTTTGATGTCGTGCCCGGGGATCTCATCGAGCACTGCCGCCTGTCCCTGGCACGCTACAAGGTGCCGCGTGAAGTGTACATCGAGGAGATGCTGCCGAAGAACGCCGTGGGGAAGATCGCCAAGCCGGAGCTGCGCCAGCGACTCAAGGACGCCACCGCACCGGAATCCGCGCTATAGCGCGACCTGCCCGGAACCCAAGGGGGCAGGCTCCGGGTCGGCTGGCGGCTCGCCGTCGGGTGGTCCGTGGTGCCTATTGACATCAGGAGACGCGAAGGCCGCTCATGCGGCCAACACGCGCCGCCTATGGACATATAGCCGCGGGCTAAGGGATCACTCAGTTGGCGTGGCCGGGGTCTTCGGCTAGCTGGGCGGGTGCTCCCGGCGGCCGGAGGCCGGAGAGTACCTCGGCGGCGCGGTGGCAGGACGCCTGCCGGGCGGGGGCTACGGTCTGCAGGGGCGGCACCGTCGTGCGGCAGATTTCGATGGCGAGCGGGCAGCGGGGGTGGAACGGGCAGCCGGGCGGCGGCGAGGCGGCGTGCGGAGTGTCGCCGGGCAGGATGATCCGGGTGCGGCGCGCGGCCGCCTCGACCTCGGGCACCGCGGAGCGCAGCGCCAGCGTGTACGGGTGCGCGGGCCGGGCCAGCAGCTCGCCGGTGGGCCCGGACTCGGCGACCCGGCCCAGGTAGAGCACGACCGTCTGCTCGCACAGCCCGGGGATGATCGCGAGGTTGTGGGTGATCAGCAGGTAGGCGAGCGCTCGCTCGTCGCGCAGCCGCCGGACCAGGGCGAGGATCCGGGCCTGCGCGGTGACGTCGAGCGCGCTGGTCGGCTCGTCCAGGATCAGCAGGCGTGGCGAGACGGCGAGCGCGCGGGCGATCGCGACCCGCTGGCGCTGCCCGCCGGACAGCTGGTGCGGGTACCGGGACGCCAGCGCCGGATCCAGCGCGGCCTCGGACAGCAGCGCCGCCACTTGGGCCGCCACCCGGCCGCCGACCGCGCCGCGGCCCGCTAGCCCGTGCGCGATCAGGACCTCGCCGATGGTCGCCCCGACCCGCATCCGCGGGTCCAGGCTGTTGTCCGCGTCCTGGAACACGATCTGCGCCGCGCGCCGGTAGGCGCGCAGCCGCGGCCCGCGCAGCCCGAGCACGTCCTGCCCGTCGAACGCGATCGTCCCGCCGGAGACGGGCACCAGCCGCAGGATCGCCCGGCCCACCGTCGTCTTGCCCGAGCCGCTCTCCCCGACCAGCGCGATGCCGAACGGCCCGCGGCTGATCGCCATGCTGACCCCGTCGACCGCCCGGACCGGCCCGAAGCTCACCCGCAGGTCCCGCACGTCCAGCAGGATGCCGTCAGCCATGGGCTAACTCTCCAGCCTGGGGACGGCGGCGAGGAGCTCGCGGGTGTAGTCGTGCCGCGGCGCCGCGATGACCTGCCCGGTGGGTCCCTGCTCGACCACCCGCCCGGCGCGCATGATCGCCACCCGGTCGCACAGCTCGGCGATGACGGCCAGATCGTGGCTGACGAACAAGATGGCCATGCCGCGGGAATCCCGCAGCTCGCGGAGCAGCTCGAGCACCTCGGCCTGCACGGTCACGTCCAGCGCGCTGGTCGGCTCGTCGGCCAGCAGCACCTCGGCGCGCAGCGCGAGGGCGAGCGCGATCGCGACCCGCTGCAGCTGCCCGCCGGACAGCTGCGCCGGGTAGCGGTGCAGCAGCTCCGGCGTGAGCAGGACGCTGCGCATGGCCGCGTCGGCCCGCTCCCTGGCCTCGGCGGCGGACAGGCCGTGCTGGCGCAGCGCCCGGGACACGATCGCGCCTACCCGGAACACCGGGTTGAAGGCCAGCGCCGGGCTCTGGAAGATGGCCGCGATCCGCCGCCCGCGGATGGCGCGCAGCCTGGCGGCGGACAGCCCGATCAGCTCCTGGCCGTCCAGCCGGACCGAGCCGGTGACGGTTGCGCCTGCGGTCCCGGCCAGGCCGAGCACGGCCAGGATCGTCATCGACTTGCCCGAGCCGCTCTCACCGGCCAGGCCGACGATCTCGCCGGCGTCCACGGTCAGCTCCGGCACGGACGCGACCGGGTGGCCGGCGAAACTCACCCGCAGGTCACGGATCTCCAGCTTCACCTGGTTCACCGGATGCCCACCCACCTCCCCACCCCCCTACTATGCGGATCGAGCACGTCGCGCAGCCCGTCGCCGAGCAGGTTGAACGCCAGCGCGGTGAGCAGGATGGCCAGGCCGGGGAACGTCACCAGCCACCACTGGGTGGTGAAGTAGTTCTGGCCTTCGGCCACCATCAGCCCCCAGTCCGGCGTGGGGTCCTGCGCGCCGAGCCCGAGGAAGGACAGCGCGGAGGCGGTCAGGATCACCCCGCCGACGTCCAGCGACACCTGGACGATGACCGGCGTGACCGAGTTGGGCAGGACGTGCCGGAGCAGGATCCGCCAGCTCGGGATGCCGAGCGCGCGGCAGGCTTCCACGTACGGCCGCCCGGCCACCGACGCGGCCTGGCCGCGGACCAGCCGGGTGTACCACGGCCACCAGGTGATCGCGATCGCGATGGTGAGGCTGGTCAGGTTGGCCGGCAGCGCGGTGGCGAAGGCGAGCGCGAGCAGCAGCGGCGGGAACGCGAGGAAGATGTCGGTGACCCGCATGACGAACTCGTCCGCGACGCCGCCGAAGTACCCGGCCACCACGCCGAGCGGGATGCCCACCAGGCACGCGATCAGCAGCACGAACAAGGCGACCACGGGCGACACCCTGGTCCCCTCGAGCACCCGGGAGAAGACGTCCCGGCCGACCTGGTCGGTGCCGAACAGGTGCTGCATCGACGGCGCCTGCAACGCCATCTCGGGGTGGGTGGCCGAGCCGGCGTCGGCCGGGTACGGCACGATCAGCGGCGCGAACACGG
>Ga0070697_100001542_pt1 | contig 17557 bp, 15 predicted proteins | sample KBSK1501metaG_FD_65475 | JGI IMG/M metagenome (GOLD analysis project Ga0070697, IMG submission 65475) | Corn, switchgrass and miscanthus rhizosphere microbial communities from Kellogg Biological Station, Michigan, USA - KBS K1-50-1 metaG | ecosystem: Host-associated > Plants > Roots >...
CGGCACTCGAGCCGGTGCACAGACCGCTGGGGGGGTACGAGTTTGAAGAATAGGCGCAGGTGGTCAAGGCGATGAAGTGCCAGCCCGCGGCGTCGAATGAGTAGTAGGCCGGCTCGTTATTCCAGTACCAGTTGTAGCCCTGGACTCCGTAGTAGACTTCCTGGTCGCCCGGCACCGGATTGGTGACGCTGCGCATCGGTCCCCAGGCCGGGTCGTACCAGTTGTTGAACTCTTCGTAAGTTCCCATCTCGTAGACGTCGCCCAGGTAGAGAAAGAGGTTGGGCGACCAGCCGCGGACCTCGCTGGCGACGTTGTTGGAGCCAGTCGTGCCGTCCGCTCCGCTGCCAACGGCCCCGACGATCTCCGGCTGTCCGGCCGGCGGAACAGTACCAGTGGTGATGGTGGGACTGTTGCCGTTGGTCGGCGCGGTCGTCACGCCGTTGGCCAGGATCACGCTCTCCGTGGTCGGGTTGTTCGAGGTGGTGGTTCCGTCGGTCATCCTGGCGTAGACGCCAAGGGTGTGCGGGCCGTCGACCCAGTGCGCCGTGTGCCAGGTGAAGATGTAGGGTGGCGTGTTGACCGTGCTGTAAGCGGTGAGCAGAGGGTTCCCGTCGAGGGTGAAGGTCACGGCGCCGACGGCCACGCTGCCGCTGATCACCGTTCGCGTGGCCGATACCGTCGTCGGTCCACTCAGTGTCGCTCCGGCGTCGGGTGCCGTGATGCAAAGCTGGATGGTGTAGCTCGTCGTTGCCGTCGTGCTGCAGGTCCCCGCCGCGAGCGCCGCCGGGCTGCGGAGTGCGGAGATGCCAAGCGCGAGCGTCACCACCGTCAACATGGCGAGAGACCGGCGAACCAAGTGGCGCATTTTCCTCACTCCTTCACTCGGCTCCAACGGCAAGACGGACCGGGACCTCAGGGATCAGCAAGCTCTGTACATCGCCCGCGAGACGGCGATCGATGGCGACCACGGCGATCAACGCGCCCGCCAGGCCGGCCACGATCGCGAGCGCCAAGCGGATTGGCTCCGGTGCGATCAGCCAGAACCGCACCGGCGCCATGGCCAGCGCGACCCCGAGGCTGACCGTCAGCGCGGGCCGCAGCGCGGCGGCGATCAGGGCCAGCCGGATGCCGAGCACGTTGGAGGCCACCACCTGCATGACCAGTGCGAGCGGGAGGGCAACCGCAGCCTGCGCCCAGGAGACGCCATCGATGCCGAACCTGGCCCCGATGAGCAGGGCGGGCGCGACGACGGCGAGCCGCAGCAGGGAGAGCTTGACCAGCAGGTCCGGTCGACCGATGCCGCGGAACGCGTCATGCGGTCCGAGCCCGAGCGCTCGAAAGGCCGCATAGAGGGCGAGCGCTTCCAGCGGCACGATCGTGGGTGCCCACGCTGGACCGAAGACCACGTGGACGATCATCGGCGCCGCCATGGCCAGGCCCACACCGGCGGCCACGCCGTAGATGGCCTGCATGCGCAGCCCAAAGAGGTAGCCGCGCTGCAATCGTTCCGGGTTCTGGCGGACGAGGCTGAAAACGGGAAAGGCGACCACCGAGATCACATTGAAGGCGCTGAGGATGACCAGCTCCGGGATGCGGAAGCCGATGGTGTAGTAGGCGAGGGCGCGAGCGCCCAGCAGCCGTCCGACGATGAGGTAGTCGATGTTGAAGACCAGGCAGAGCAGAAAGGCCGTGCCGGCAGCGGGCGCCCCGAAGGCGAGCAGTCGCCGGACGCCCGAGCCGCGCAGGCGCCAGAAGGAGCGGTCCGGGCGGTAACCGGCGAACTGCCAGAGGAGGGCACTCCACACCGCGCAGCCGACCAGGTAGCCATCGACGATGGCCCAGGGTCCAAAGCTGGCAACCGCCAGAACGACCGAAACGGCTCCCTGACTCAGGGAGCGGCTCAGCTCGGCAATCGTGCGCGGCCGAAAGCGCAGCTGCTGACGCAGCAGCGCGTCCGGGACCTGCCCGGTCGCCCGCAGCAGGAGCGAGAGCGACAGCACCCGGAACATTCCGGTCACCTCTGGATGACCGAAGAACGACGTCGCCAGCGGGGCGGCCAGCATGGCCACCAGGACGAACGTCCCGGCGACCGCCAGGCAGACCGTCAGGGCGGCATCGGTCCGCCGGCGTGCCGGGGGAAAGAGCACGAGTGCCTGCGCGACGCCCAGGTCGGTCACGACGTCGGCGTAGGTGATGAACACCAGGGCGATCGCCACGACCCCGAAATCGGTGGGGGTGAGGAGGCGGGCCAGGATGACCGTGGATGCCAGGACGAACAGCTTGCCGCTAAAGAACGAGAGGCCTTGCCAGACCAGGCCACCAACGGCGGCTCGAGCCAGGCCGCGCGCCATCAAGGGCTTCCCACTCCCAGGATCTCGCCGATGGTGCGCAGGATGATGACCAGATCGAGCCAGGGCGACCAGTGCTCGACGTAGTAGTTGTCCATGCGGACTCGCTCCTGGATCGAGGTATCGCCACGCAGCCCGTGAACCTGGGCCCAGCCGCTGATGCCGACCGGCGCCCGGTGGCGATCGTGGTAGTGAGGGACTTCGGCGCCAAACTGCTCCACGAAATGGGGACGCTCGGGGCGCGGGCCGATCAATGACATGTCACCGCGCAGGACGTTATAGAGCTGGGGCAGTTCGTCGATCGACAGCTTGCGCAGGAGCCGGCCGACCGGTGTAACTCGACGGTCCTCCGCGACGGACCAGGTTGTATCGGAATCACCGTTGATCCGCATGCTGCGGAACTTGAGCAGCTCGAACGGCTGGCCGTCCCGCCCAATCCGGCGCTGCCGGAAGAAGACCGGACCTGGGCTCGAGAGCCGGACGGCGGCGGCCGCCGTGAAGAAGATCGGTGCACTGAGCGCCAGGACGGCGAAGGCGACGGCGCAATCGATCGCCCGTTTCGTGCGCAGTCCGCTTGCTCGGGTCAGGGCCGAAGGTTTCACGCGGACCATGGAGAGGCCCATGATGTGGTCGATCTCTTTGCTTTCGGGCGCGATGCCCAGGTCGGCGCCGCGGGCAATCAGATGGGTCCGCAGCCGTAGCGCCTGGCAGGTGCGGATGGCGGCCACGATGTCGAGGTTGCGGCCAAAGCCGATGATCACCCGACTGATGGCGAACCGCTTGGTGACGCGCTCGAGGTCGGGATACAGGCCGAGCACGGGCATGGCGGCGTCGCTCACCACGCGCCGGGCGTCCAGGATGCCGATGGGGGTGAGGCCGAACTCGGGATGGTCCCGGAGACTGACCGCCAGTTGGCGGCTGAGCGGGCCGCCGCCGACGATCAGGGTCCGCTCACTCACGAGATGATGCGCACGAACCAGGCGGACGGCGGAGTAGGCCGTCACGCGACCGGCGATCAGAAACGCGAGCATCGTGACGCCGGTGCGAAGAAGCGCCGGGCCCGCCATGCCGGAGTTGAAGGCGACCAGGGCAAAAAACAAGCCCAAGGCGAGCCAGGCCGTAAGGCCACCGGCGTCACGTGATGCTCGAAGATCGAGGCGAGGTTCGTAGGTCCTGGTCGCGAGGAGCAGCCCGGCGAAGGTCGTCAGCGCCCATGCGACGCCGAACGCCGTGAGGTTGGCGGTCACGGCCGCCGCCAGCAGAAGCGCCGCGCCATCCACGATTGGGGTGAAGGCGCGAACGGCGATCCGGCCGTAGGCCGCCAGCCTTGGACGAAGCGCCAGAAGGTCGAGCCCGGCGTCGAAGGGGAATGCGACGGCATTCCCCTTGAGGCCGAAGGCCGGGTCGAGGTAGAGGCTGGAGAGCTCTTCGTTCAGCACGCGGTTAGCCCGAACACTTCTTCATTGCTCCCATCCCCACGATATGGACCGCACCGGGTGACGGGGAATAGGCATTAGGCGACATTGACGTCCCGGGAGGGACTAGGACAGTGAACTATCTGTCCCATCCCTGGGCGGTGACGTCCCGGCTAAGGCTCGACTAACCCCTTGCGCACCGCGTAGAGCACGGCCTGCGAGCGGTCGTAGATGTGCAACTTCTCGTACATGTGGCTGACGTGGTTGCGGACGGTCTTCTCGCTAATGTGCAACTTCCGGGCGATCTGCTTGTTCGCCTGTCCGGTGGCCAGCAGCTTGAGGATCTCGACCTCTCGAGCGGTGAGCCCGTCGTAGAACTCCTTCGGTGAGGTGGTCCCGGTCAACATGTCGAGCACGCGGTTGGCGACGGCGTTGGCCATGACGCGCTCGCCGCTGACCACCGCCAGGATGCTGGAGACGATCGCTGCGGGCTGCGAGTCCTTGAGGACGTAGCCGCTCGCCCCGGCGCGCAAGGCCTGCAACACGTAGCTATCGGCGTCGAATGTGCTGAGAATCAGGACCTTGATCTCTGGGTGCTCGGCGACGATTCGCCGGGTCGCCTCCGCGCCGTCGAGTCCTGGCATCTTCAGGTCCATCAGGATGACATCCGGTTTCAGGCCAGCGGCGGCCTTGACCGCCTCGGCTCCGTCGACCGCCTGGCCTACCACCTCCACGCGGGCGTCTTCATCGAGCAGCCGGGCCAGGCCGGTACGAAAGAGCGTCTGGTCGTCGGCGATCAGGACGCGGGCCGCCTTGGTTGCGATTTGGGTACTCATTACCACCTCCTGGGGCGTCGATCCCACCCTACGGGCCGGCCGGGCCCAAGACAATAGGGCTTTTTCCCAGTCCGCGACCGAAGATGTCTCGCCGGGCGCCCCAGACTTTGGCGACGGCAACTACGCCACGTACGATGGAGGGAAAGGATGATGGTCAGAGTCCTCCTCGCCGACGACAACGCACTTTTTCGGGACGGCATCAAGCACATCCTCGGTGCGGACGGCCGTTTCGAGGTGGTGGGAGAGGCTTCGCATGGAGCGGAGGCGGTGGCGGCAGCCGAGTGGCTGCATCCGGATCTCATCCTGATGGACCTGAAGATGCCGGGTATGGGCGGGATCGACGCGATCCGTGCCATCCGGGCCGACGATCCGGCGGTGCCAATCGGCGTCCTGACCATGTTCGAGACCCGCGATTTCGTGGATGCGGCCCTGGCGGCCGGTGCGAGCGGTTATGTCGCAAAGGATGCAACGCCGGCGGAGTTCTGCCAGGCAGCGAGTCTGCTCGCCGAGGGCAAGCGGCGGGTCATGGCGATTCCGCGTGGGCCGGCCGCGGCCACCGATGGCACCGGATCGGGTAGCGTGCTAAGCCGTCTGACCGAACGGGAGCTCGAGGTTCTCCGGATGTTGTCGACGGGCGCGAACACGGCCGAGATGGCACGCAGCCTGGGGATCACGACGAAAACCCTGCGCAACCACATCAGTAACACCTATCACAAGCTTGGCATTTACGATCGCGCCCAGGCCGTGATCGTGGCGGTGCGCGAAGGTCTCGTCGACGTCCGATCGTCATAGGCGGCCGGGACACCGGACCCGTCCTGGTCGGTACTGTCCCATTGCCACCCGGGGCGATGCCGGTCTAGGCTCGAAGCAGGCTCAGCAACATGGCACTCGAGCTCCGACGCGAGACGGCCGATGCGTACCTGCACAATTGCATGCTGCCGCTGCCCGGCGACCCTGAAATCCCGGAGGGGCACGTGTGCGAGTGCGGCCGTCGATGGGTGTACCAGCCGGCGCATTGGGATCCGCTGCTCACCCTCGAGGAACTGCGCGGGCGGCAGGAAGCCGGCGATTTTCTGCGCGGGATCCTCCCGCAATTTCACAAAAAGACCCCGACCGCAGAGCCCGCTGTCATGCTGCGCATTGACAGGGCCCCGTCGACCGATTCGCTGACCGGACCCGCTCGTCAGCGTCTGTGAGGGACTCGATCGTCAACCGCATCGTGATCCCGGTCGTTTGCGTGGCTGTGATAGCGGCGGGGATTAGGCCCGGTACCGCCGCCGCGACCACCGGCGCGCTGTCCGTGACGGCCACCAACTCATGGTCGGCCACGGTTCAGTGGACGGCCCCGCCTCAGGTGACGGCCCTGCGGCTGCTTCGCAACGGCCGGCTGCTCGATATCGTCCCGTTCGAAAGTGGCGGGACGCTCGTCTACACCGACAGCCTGCTCTGGCCCTCGACCACCTATGCATATGAGGTCGTCGCGGTCAACGGTGACAACCAGGTCGTGGCGGATGACAGCGCCACCATCACAACGCCGGCGCAGGACCGCGCCTTCCCCACGCTCTACGCGGCTACCAGCTTCTGGAACCAGCCGATCGCGGCCAACGCGACCGCCGATCCGAACTCGAGTGCGATGGTCTCGGCGTCAATCGCTCCCTATACCGGGAGCGCGAATTTGGCCAACTCGAATGAGTGGGGCAAGCCATTGGCCTACGCGAACACGGTCAGCGAGCTCTACGGTATCGGATGCACCCTCTGTGACTGCGCGACGTCGGTGTCATTTACCATCCCGCGTTATGCCACCCCCACCCTCGGCGCCGATCACCATCTCACGGTGGTCGACCCTAACCGTGGCAGTGAGCTCGACATGTTCCAAGCGAACTACAACCTGGCCACCGATACCTGGACCGCGGGCAGCCGCTACGTGACGGACGCCGGCGGATGGGGTGCCCAGTGTGCGTGGCGACAACGCTGCCACGGGGCCGTGGCAGCGGGCTTTGCCGCCTTCGGTGGGGTGGTTCGGCCGGAGGAGATCGCGCAGGGGCACATCGACCACGCCCTATTCTTCGCGACGCCCTACACGCGGGAGATCGACATCGCCTGCCCGGCAACGAACACCGACGGGTGGGCCAGCGATCCGAATGCGCTGCCCGAAGGCGCGCAGATTCAGCTCGACCCCAGTTTCAACGTCGACGCCCAGGCCTGGCCCAGCTGGGAGAAAGTGATTGCCCGCGCCCTTCAGTACTACGGTGCCTACCTCGGAGATACGGGCGGCTCACTCTCGTTGGCGGCGGAGCCGAATCTCGATCGGGGCTACGATGGGTGGTCGCTCGCCGGCGTGCCCAACGGCGCCCCCTCGCTCGCCAACCTGCCATGGGCGAGCTTTCGTGTTCTGCCGCTCCAACTATGCTGACCTCGAGCTATCAGGTCCGCTGACAAGCCCGATAGTCGGGTGGGAGGGCCCGGAAATGGGCCGTTCGGCGGATGGTCATCCGTTGCGGTAAGCGTGACACTATGCCCATGATCGTGGCGCCGCCCATGGCGAGTCGGGCCCCAGCGGCTGACCCTTCGGTAACGCCTCTCCAGCCCATCGTGCCGCTGCTGCGTGACAGCACCTTGACCGAGATCATGGTCAACGGGCCGGACGCCGTCTACGTCGAGCGCGACGGAAAGGTGCTGCTGACCGACCGGCAATTCGATGACGAGAATCATCTGCTCGGCGCGATCAGCGCCCTGGTGGCGACGACCGGTCGCCGGATCGATTTCAGTGAGCCGGTACTGGAGGCGCGCCTGCCAGACGGCTCCCGCTTGACCGTCGTGCTGCCACCAGTCGCGGTCGATGGTCCAATGCTGACCATCCGGAAGTTCGCCGCCAGCCCCTACGGGATCGATGACCTGATCCGGTTCGGCAGCCTCTCGCTGGAGGCGGCGGCCTTCCTCCGGGCGTCTGTCTTGGCTCGCGCCAACCTGCTGATCTCGGGCGGCTCGAGCAGCGGGAAGACGACGCTGCTCAACGCCCTGGCGACCTGCATCCCCGAGGACGAGCGGATCGTCACCATCGAGGAAGCGGCCGAACTGAGACTGCCCCAGGGTCATGTGTGCCGCCTGGAGTGCATTCAGGCGGGCGAGAAGACGATGACGCTCCGCCAGCTGGTTCGCCACGCCGTCCGCATGCGCCCGGATCGCCTCATCGTCGGCGAGGTACGCGGGGGCGAGGCGCTGGACATGCTGCAGGCGATGAACACCGGACACGACGGTGCGATGAGCACCATCCATGCCAACAGCCCGAGGGATGCGCTCTCCCGCATGGAGACCTTGATGTTGATGGCGGGGCTCGACCTCCCGGTCCGCGCCATCCGGCAGCAGCTCCGCGGTGCGCTCAACCTTCTCGTGCATGTCGGGCGCCTGGCCGATGGCCGACGGAAAGTCCTCAGCATCGCCGAGCTGACCGGATTCGACGACCAGACGATCGCGCTCCAGGAACTCTTCGTGTCGGAAGCAACCGGCGGTGCGGTACCGGGCCGGACCCGCCTGACGCCGACCGGCATCCGACCGCAATTGATGGACAAGATCTACCAGCGCGGCATCGAGGTGCCGGAGTTGAGCCGGCTGTTCCCCAAAAACCCCGCAGCCATTGCCGACAGCGGCCGCCGGCCGGCGACTGACGCGAGCGGCGGGTTTCCCGCCCGCGATCGCCGCCAGGGCTAGCCTTTTCTGGGTTCGGTCCCTCCATCGGTCGGTTCGGTGCTCTTGATGTCGCTCTGATAGGTCTGGGCCTTGGTCGCCAAATTCTTTACGAGCACTCCAGGGGTGACTCCGAACGCCGCTGCAACGAGCAGCTGGAGTGGGTGCTGCTGAAATTCGAAGTGGGAGGCCAGGTCTGCGGTCTTGGCGTCGTTTGCCACCAGGCTAACGAAAAGCACGCCACCGAGCCCGGCCAGGCCGGCAACCGCTGGCAGGGTCAGCAGCCGGGCCGTCGCAAGTCCGTAGTCGTCGACCGCTGTATCGGCCTGCGATTCGGCGTAGAGACGATTGAAGACCCCAAAGAGCGCTCCAACGAGGTAATAGAGCGCGGCCGCAGAGACGTTCTTCACGTCTGCCTCCATCAGAATGGCCAGCGCAAGAAGGGCAAGCGTGGTCAGCTGGATGACCAACAGCGCAGCCATGATCTGATTGCGGAGTGTCACCAAGCCATTCCAGGTTGAGTCGCGGAACACGTTGACGTTGTAGCGAACCTCCCTCAGGACATTCCGGGCCGCCTCGATGCTGCTTACGCAACTGTCCTTCTGCTTTCCGCGGCATAAGAACGCTTTGGCTTCCTGGATCAGCTTGAGGAGCTCGTCTTTGTGTGGGATCTTGGAGTCGGTCAGTCGAAGGATGTCATGTTCCGCATCCTCCAATAAGGCATCCTTTTCTTCCACTTCCATCAGGAGCTCTTCGGCGCGGTGGACCGCTTCCCATGCGGCGATGTAACCGCCCCCCTGGACCCAAATTCCGCTGCCCGACCCCAAGCATTGATCGACTGCCTTCAGGCTCGCAAGCACGTCCTCGCAAATGATCGCGCCACGGTCGCGGTGCGCCTTGCAAACGACGTCCCGACGTGCGAGCAGTCCCTCGACCCGATTCCTCAACAGCGAGTAGCTGCGAAAGTTGGCGCGTTTCGGGCCCGCCAGTGGCACGTACAGGAGCGTGGCGATGAACCATGCGACGACGCCGAGCCCGATGCTCAATAGGAGCAACTCCGATGGCTTTTTGAGGTCGACCAGCGTGGTGCTGTCGGCCGGAACGTGCAGAAGAGCGACGGCTGCGACCGAGGCTCCGAGTGGGGCAAGCCACGCCTGGGGCAAACCGGCGGCCCCCAACCGTTTGATTGCTGCCCACACCCACTTGAAAACCGCCCCCAGCCATTTCATGTGTCTCCCCCTTTATCCGCATGAAGACCGAATCAAGGCCGTTAGATGCGTACGGACCGGGAGGGGCTGGAGACGCCCCAGCCCCTTTAGCGGGTCAGGCTTATCTGACGCCCGCCGGAGTCTTTGCCCCTGGCGGCGCGTAGACGGCCTTCGCGGCCTTCGCCTTCTCAAGGACCCTCCGGCCTTCCTCCGGCGTGATCAGCTTGATCGTCCGAAGGTTGCGCAACGACCCGGAACTGCCCACGGCGATGGCGACGGCGCCGGCCGCGACATCGTCAGGGGCGTCAATGATCGCGAGGTAGTCGTCATCACCGAAGCTCCAGAAGAACGACTCGAGTTTGGCTCCCACCGCTTGCGCGGTCTTGGTGACCGCTGCCACACGGTCCCCCGGATTGTCGATCATCTTCGCCCAAGCCTCCGACGTGTAGCCGCCAATCAGCGCATATTTGCCCATCTTTAGCCACCTCCTGGCAAGGCCATCGTACGCCGCCTGAAATGGAATTGCTGCGTGTAAGCTTGCCCCCATGCCGCCGGTAAAACAGGACGCGGTCCAGGAGATCAAGGACCGGCTGGATCTCGTGGACCTGGTCTCGGAGCACTTGCGGCTGCAAAAGGCCGGGCGGGACCTGAAGGGCCTGTGCCCGTTCCATCAGGAAAAGACCCCATCCTTCTATGTCTCGCCGGAAAAGCAGCTCTGGCATTGCTATGGCTGCCAGAAGGGTGGTGACCACTTCACCTTCATCCAGGACATCGAGCACGTCGACTTCAAGGCGGCGTTGCGGCTGCTGGCCGACAAGACCGGGGTGGTGCTGGAGGAGTCGCCCGGCGCCGGCCGGCAGCGGGAGCTCAAGCGCACGATCCAGCGACTGAACCTGCTGGCGGCCCAGTACTTCCATCACATCCTGCTCGAGAACCAGGCCGGGCAGCGGGCCCTGATCCAGCTCGAGTCTCGCGGCGTGACGCGGGCGTCGATGACAGAGTTCCAGCTCGGGTTCGCTCCGGCGGGCCAGCGGAAGGACAACCTGGTCCGCTTCCTGCGGAAGCACGGGGTCTCGGATGGCGAGCTGCTCGAGGCGGGCCTGGCGATCAGGCCTGATGGGGGAGGGGAGCTGTGGGACCGGTTCCGGCAGCGCATCATCATCCCGATCCACGACGAGCACGGCGAGCTGGTCGCCTTCGGCGGCCGCGTGATCGACGACACCAACCAGCCGAAGTACCTGAATACGTCGCAGACGGCGCTCTATGACAAGGGCCGGACCCTCTTCAACCTGCATCGGGCCCGCAAGTCGATCCACGAGATGAAGCACGCCGTCCTGATGGAAGGCTATTTCGACGCGATCACGGCCTGGCAGGCGAACGTGACCAACGTGGTGACCACTTCGGGTACGGCGCTGAGTGAACACCAGGTACGGCTGTTGAAGCGCGAAACCCAGGAATTGGTGTTGGCCTTCGACCGCGATGACGCCGGCTTGAACGCAACCCAACGTGCCATCGAGCTGGCCTCCAGGTCGGGCATATATATAAAGGTTGTCCGGGTGCCCCAGGGCAAGGACCCGGACGACTACCTGCGGGCCAATCCGGACGGTTGGGCGAACCTGCGAGAGCACGCGCTGCCGGAATGGGAGTACCTGCTGCGCCAGGCGCTTGGCAACCTCGATCTCACGGACGCTGGAGACCGCCGACGGGGTGCCGAATTAGTGATCCCGGTGCTGGCGAAGATCCCGGAGGCGTCCGTGCTGGAAATCTATGCCCAGCAGGCCGCAGGATGGCTACGCATTGAGCCAGCCGCCCTACTTCGCGACGTCCAGGCGTTGAAATCGGGGCGAAGCCCCCACCCAGGTCCGCCTCCAAATGGGGAAGGGAATCGTGCCCGCAACCAGGGATATGCCGCGACCATGGCCGCCCCCGTAGGGGCTGGGGGAGGGAGTTTGGCAGCTGGCGGACAGGTGTTCCAGAAGGACGAGGGATATCTACTTGGGCTGTTGATCGAGCGGCCGGACCTGGTGGCGGAGGTCGCTGGGGAGCTTCGCGAGGTCAATTTCTCTACCCCAGCCTACGAGCAGGTCTTCGCCCGGCTGCAACAGATGGTTGAAGGCGATGCAACGGCTCGGCCCACCGACCGGCTTTCCGAGTTCACGCCGGAAGAGCAGGGGCTGATTTCGGCGGTCGCGATGACGCGCTATCCCGAGCTGGACAGTGGCTCGGAGGCGGCCCTGCGCCAGTCACTGGAACAATGTCTCCAAACACTTAAAATAAACGCCTCCCAACGACGGTTGAAAGCCTTAGTGGCTGAGATGCGTGCCGTGCGGGCGTCGGGGGACGAATCTCGGCTCGTGGCTCTTATGCAGGAGAATGACCGCTTGGCCCGTGAGTTGGACACGTTGAAGGCTGTGAGATATGGCTCCGGTTAACGTCAAAAACGCCCCGGCACCGCTGGCCTCAGCCGCCGAGGCTCTGATTGTCAAGGGAAAAGAACAGGGCTTCCTCCTTCCACGCGACATTCTTGCCGGCTTTGCGGATGTCGAGCTCGATCCTGACCAGCTGCTCGGAATCTTCGACGTGTTCCGCCACATGAGGATCGAGGTCTGGGACGGAGAAACTGAAGTCGAGGGCGTCTTCTCAATCGACGATGACCTGATTGCCACGATCGGCGCGATTGGCTGGGCATCGCAGCTCACTGCGGATCAGGAGGTGACGCTGGCCAAGGCGATCGAGGCCGGTGACAACGACGCCAAGCTCAAGCTGGAAGAGGCGAACTTGGGCTTGGTGAACGCGATGGTGCAGAGGTTTATCCCCAGCGGCGTATCCTTCCTCGACCTGATGCTGAAAGGGCATATGGGCTTGAGTCGGGCGCTCGAGACGTTCGACTACAGCAAGGGGTACAGGTTCTCGACCTACGCGACCTGGTGGATCCGCCGAGCGATCAACAGGGCAATCGCCAATCAGGCTCCCCGGCGCGGAGTGGTTCGAGGAATGAGACATGGCTAAAGTCAACCTCAAGGACGCGCCCGCGCCGAAGAAGGTCCCGACGCCCGGCGGCAAGCTGAAGCGCGCCGAAGACCCGATGGTCCTGGCCGCCGAAGCCCTCATCGTCAAAGGCAAGGAACAGGGATTCCTCAGCCCCGACGACATCCTCGCGGGCTTTCCCGACGTCGAGCTCGACCCCGACCAGCTGTTCCGGATCTTCAACGTGTTCCGGGACATGGGGATCGAGGTCTCGGACGGGGAGAAGGACTTCGAGGAAGTCGTCGAGATCGACGATGACCTGATTGCCACGATCGAAGCGATGGACTCGGTCTCGCTGGACGACCCCGTCCGGATGTATCTGAAGGAGATCGGGCGCGTCGCCCTGCTCAAGGCGGAGCAGGAGGTGACGCTGGCCAAGGCGATCGAGGCGGGCGACGACGACGCCAAGCACAAGCTGACCGAGGCCAACCTGCGCCTGGTCGTCTCGATCGCGAAGAAGTACATCGGCCGCGGCATGTCGTTCCTCGACCTGATCCAGGAAGGCAACATGGGCCTGATCCGGGCCGTCGAGAAGTTCGACTACCACAAGGGCTACAAGTTCTCGACCTACGCCACCTGGTGGATCCGGCAGGCGATCACCCGCGCCATCGCCGACCAAGCGCGCACCATCCGGATCCCGGTGCACATGGTGGAGACCATCAACAAGCTGGTCCGGGTCTCCCGCCGGTTGCTGCAGGAGCTGGGCCGCGAGCCCACCGACCAGGAGATCGGCGACGAGATGGGGATCTCGGCCGAGAAGGTGCGGGAGATCGTCAAGGTCTCGCAGGACCCGGTGTCGCTCGAAACCCCGATCGGCGAAGAGGAAGACTCGCACCTGGGCGACTTCGTGGAGGACAAGGACGCCACCTCGCCCTCCGACGCCGCGTCGCTCACGATGCTGCGCACGGAGGTGGAAGACATTCTCGATACCTTGACGCCGCGCGAACGGCGCGTGCTGCAGCTGCGCTTTGGCTTGATCGACGGGCACCAGCGGACGCTGGAAGAAGTGGGGAAGAGGTTCGGCGTGACCCGGGAGCGCATTCGCCAGATCGAGGCGAAGGCGCTGCGCAAGCTACGGCATCCGAGCCGCAGCAAGAAGCTGAAAGACTACCTGGAGTAATCGCCGCACCCGCGGCTGCCCTTTCGTACACTCGACGCTGCCCTCTCGTGCGCCTTGCCGGCCCTATCGCTCGAGCCTCGGCCTGGTCAGGCTTATGGCAAGTCGCATGCGCCAGCGTGAGCAGCTCAGGTCAGCTCCTGTCGGATCAAAACGAGCCGTACGCGCGGCGGTTCACGACGGCGCTCAGGGGGGAAAGCCAGCACCCACAACCTACAGCGAACTCATCGCGCTACAACGCACCGCAGGGAATGCTGCGGTCTGCCAGCTCCTCGAAGACCGGGCGACCGATATATCCCCCACCATGACCCTCCCCCGCAAGGGGGGAAGAAACGTCTTGCCGGTGCAGCGAGGCTTCTTCGACAGTATTGGGAACTTCTTCAAGGGTGCCGCCAAGGCTGTGGGGTCGGCCGTTTCCGGAGTGGCGCGGGGGATTGGCAAGTTTGCCCATACGGTCGGGTCCGCGGTGGCCGGCGCCGCCCGTTGGGTCTATGCGCGGCTGGGCGATGCCGGCGAATGGCTCCTTAATTTATTCAGGGATCTTCCCGGACGGTTGCTCCGATTCGGCAAGGCGATCGCCGATGGGCTGATCGGGCTCGTAACGTTCATCCCTGAGGCCATCGGGGCGCTGATCCACGGCGGGATCGTGGGCTTTGCCAGCTGGCTCTGGGCAAAGGCCAAGAGTGGCGCCGCGTGGGTCGGGACGTTGATCAGCCGCGTGTTCGACCTGGTTGGCGGACCCGAGCTCGTCGAGTTCGTTCTGCATGTCGTTTCGAACGCCACGCCGCTCAGCGGCACCGAACGCGCGGCCGCGCAGAGTGTGCTGGGGGCGAACGCGCTGCGATGGGACGAGGTCAGGATCGACGAAGGCGGAGTGCTCGGCCTCGTCTTCAAGTTGAATCAAGGCCGGGCCTTCACGACCTTCCATAGCATCAACATGACGGCGGCCGATCGCGCCGATCTGTCGATCGTGGTGCATGAGTTGACGCATGTGGATCAGTACGAGCACGCCGGGTCGGTCTACATCGGTCAGGCGCTCGGGGACCAAATCGCGGAGGGCGCTCACGCCTACGACTACGGCGGCCCCAGCGGACTCAGTGCTGATCGGGCCGCCGGGAAGCATTATGCCGATTACGGCCGGGAGCGGCAGGCGCAGATCGCCCAGGACCATTACCGCGATATCACAGCCGGAACACCCACGACCGACTACGACCCATACATCGCCGAGCTGAGGAAGGGAGAGCTTTAGGCCGCTGCGGGCCCGCTGACGGAGCCGCGCCCGAATTGCGGTTGTCCGGCTTGCTGCGGCAGCGTTACAGCCTGGTAGCTCGTTTCGCGTTGTCTTGCAGGACCAGATACCCCTTAGTGATGGGTGGGAGGAGTGTCACTCATGTGGTTGGTTCGGCGGCTCGTCCTCTGGGCGGCCGTCGGCGGGTTGCTTTTGTGGATCACGTCGCTTCTGCTCGGGCCGCCGAGTCCTCCGGGGTCCATATCACAGCCGCCGCTTGCCCTGGCGCCATCCCAGTCTTCAACACCGCTGACCCGGGGAACGGCTGGCACGCCAACGGCAAAACCCACCAGTGCCGCGCATGCGACGCCGACGCCAACTCGAGTTGGCAGCCCTACTCCCGGGCCCGCATCAACACCAACTCCGACGGCGACGCCGCGACCGACGGCGACACCGACACCTGGGGCAACACCTTCATCAACACCGGCTCCCACACCAACACCGGCTCCGACACCAACTCCGACTCCAATTCCAACGCCAACGCCAACCCCGGTTCCAACGCCGACACCAACCCCAACCCCCGCGCTTCCGACCTTCAGCCACGTCTTCGTCATCGTGATGGAAAACGAGGAGTCGACCAGCCTCATTGGTAACAGCGCCGCCCCCTACATCAATGGGTTGGCGAATAGCTATGGGCTGGCGACGCAGTACTACGGCGTGAGCCATCCGAGCCTGCCGAACTACCTCGCATTGACGGCTGGTAGTACCTTCGGCATCACCAGTGACTGCACGACCTGTTGGGTCAACGCCACCAACCTGGCCGACCAGATCGAAGCCAGTGGCCGGAGCTGGAAGGCGTACCTGGAGGGTATGCCATCCGCCTGCTTCGTGGGCGATGCGTATCCGTACATGCAGAAACACAACCCGTGGATCTACTTCAACGATATCCGCACCAATGCCGCCCGCTGCACCGCCCACGTGGTGCCGTTCAGCCAGCTGGGCAGCGATCTGGGCGGCGGATCCGTCCCCAACTACGTCTGGATCACGCCCAACATGTGCAACGACATGCACGACTGTTCGATCGCAACCGGAGACAACTGGCTGAGCCAGCAGGTTCCCGCCATCCTCAACTCGACCGCCTTCCGTAACGGCGGCGTTCTCTTCATCACGTGGGATGAAGGGAGCACCAATGCCGGATGCTGCACCAATGCTGCCGGTGGACGAGTCGCCACCCTGGTGATCTCGCCACTCGGGCGCACAGGGTTTCAATCCAGCGTGCAGGAGACCCACTACAGCCTGCTGAGGACGATCGAGGATTCCTGGAACCTGCCGCGCCTTGGCGGCGCCAGCTGTTCCTGTACCGCCCAGATGCGCGAATACTTTCGCTGATACCACGGTTGGCTCCGCCCATCGATCTGAGAGCGGCCGGTAGCGGCACTCGCGCCGAGGCGTCACGCCTTGATCTAGCGCCGCATGGGGACTCAGCATCGACCGAAACGGATGGAGGGAATCGTGTGGCCGCTCGTTTGAAAGACCAGCCCCTTGGTTACTGGTCGACGCGCCGTATTGCTGGTTTCTGCCGTGGCGCTTCTCGGCATCCTGGCAACGACGTTGCTGATCGGCGGAACGGGTCGCTTTCCTGGCCAACCGGCCTCGTCGCTCAGCCCCTCGGCGTCGTGGCTTTCCTCAGGCCCGGTAACTGCATCGAAATCACGACCTCGGCCAATCGGCTTCGTCGTCCGCGCCGGAAGGAACCTGCTCGTGAACGGCCGTCCCTTTCGCTTTACTGGCCTGAACATCTACAACGCCAACAGTCTGTGGACGTGCTCCTATCCCTTGGGCGACGGGTCTGGTCTGGATGCGTCGCTGACCGCCATCGGGTCTGGCCAAAGCGTGTTCCGCTCATTTTTCTTCCAGTGGATGGCGACGGCCAAGGGCCAACGTGATTGGAGTGCGTTCGATCACACGCTTGCGGTTGCCCACGCGCATGGCGAGTACGTCATTGCCACGCTAACCAATCAGTGGGCCGCCTGTGAGGAGCCACTGCCGGGGTACAAGACCGAAGCCTGGTATCAGTCGGGCTACCGGACTCGGCTCGACACGACCGTGCCAAGCAGCTACCGTGATTGGGTGCGAGAGGTGGTGACCCGCTACCGAAGCGATCCAACCATCATGGCCTGGCAACTGGTGAATGAGGCGGAGGCCGGCAGTCGACCCGGCGGTCCCTGCAGCGCCACCGCCTCGGCTTCGCTCAAGGGCTTTGCCGGAGACATGAGCCAGCTCATCAAGAGCCTTGATCCCAACCATCTCGTCAGTCTCGGCACGATGGGATCGGGCCAATGTGGCACGGCGGGCGCCGCATACCAGGATGTCCACAGCGTCGCCGGCATCGATCTCTGTGAATGGCACGATTACGGCGCAGCGACTAACACCATCCCAGGCGACCGATGGAACGGTATGCAGGTACGCATCGATCAGTGTCGCGCACTGAACAAGCCCCTGTTTGTAGGCGAAACCGGCATCCAGGCCGGGGCAGTGGGCGGTTATGCGAGAAGGGCGCAGCTATTTGCCGGCAAGTTCAGCGCGCAGTTCGGCGCCGGCATTGTCGGCGAACTCGTGTGGGACTGGCAGGATGGCTCGCATGGGGGCTCGACATTGAACGACTACAACGTCGGCCCGGGAGATCCGTTGCTG
>Ga0070697_100001543_pt1 | contig 17544 bp, 20 predicted proteins | sample KBSK1501metaG_FD_65475 | JGI IMG/M metagenome (GOLD analysis project Ga0070697, IMG submission 65475) | Corn, switchgrass and miscanthus rhizosphere microbial communities from Kellogg Biological Station, Michigan, USA - KBS K1-50-1 metaG | ecosystem: Host-associated > Plants > Roots >...
ACGCACCGCTCTCCCGTTGGCGGTCGGTCTTTCTCATCTTCTGCCTCCTGCCGACTGCCGTTTGCCTATTGAATTGTGGCAAGCGGCGGCCGCCGCTGCCGCCGATAGAGCGAGTGCAACAGCGCACGGAGTTGTTGTCTGGAGTGCAACGTGGAAATCAAGTCATCCTTACCTGGCCCGCGCCGTTGCGCAACGCCTCTGATGTGAGCGTGCAGAGCATCCGGCGTATTGATGTCTACCGGCTCGCGGAAAAGCCACGCGCGCCCCTTGGCTTAACGGAGGAAGAGTTTGCGACCCGCTCGACGTTAATTGGTTCTGTCACCTACGACGAGATCAAGAAAGGCGGTGAGGTCCTCACCTACACCGACTCGCTCGAACTTGCCGGCGAGCCAACCCGTTTGCGTTATGCCATTCGCTATGTTAACGCCGCCGGGCAGCGCGCTGCGTTTTCAAACTTCCTCCTGCTCGAGCCGGCTGCACGCATTTCGCAACCGCCAACGATGATCACGACCGGCAAGGAAGTCAGCGAAGATGCAATTACGATCGCCTGGCAACCGCCGGTCGCAAACATTGACGGATCAACCCCGGTGAACCTGCTCGGCTACAACGTCTATCGGGTGATGGGTCAGGACAGTGAAGGTAGCCAGTCCATAAACGATGCCCCGATTTCCGGCACACAATATGAGGACAGGAATTTCAAGTTTGGCGAAACCTATCGCTACACAGTGCGCGCCGTTTCGCTGGGGACTGAAGGCGGCCAGGTTGAAAGCGTGAACTCAAACTCGATCTCCGTATCACCGATCGATACATTCGCGCCTTCGGCGCCCGCGTCGATAACTGTGGCCGCGGCTCCCGGGCGACTTTCAATTTTCTTCCCCGCGAATCCGGAGCCCGATATCGCGGGCTACAACATCTATCGATCCAGTGACCCGGATCTTCCGAAGGGCAGTTGGAGCAAACTAAACCCGGCGCTGTTGACGCGAACAACTTTCCAGGATGAGAAGGTGGAGTCAGGCAGGCGCTACTATTACTACCTGACGGCGGTGGATCTGGCCGGCAACGTCAGTCCATTATCGGAAGTAGTTTCGGAAACGGTGCCATAACCTGAAACGCGAACCGTAATACTGGGACCGCGGTGTCCCCGCCCGCAAATGAGCGCGAAGCCTGAACAAGTCCATGCGTATTTGCAGATTTACAACTTCCAAAACACCGACGCCACGCTTCGGTCTGCTCGAAGCCGATTCCGTCCTGCCGCTCGCTGACGGTGAGACAATCGACTCGTTCCCCGAGCCACGCACCGGCGAACCTATTCCTGTCGCTGAAGTCGAGTTCCGTGCTCCAGTTTCACCTTCCAAGATCGTTTGCGTCGGACGAAACTACAAAGAACACGCCGCTGAGTTGGGAAACAAAATGCCGGACGAGCCGCTGCTTTTTCTCAAAGCGCCTTCAGCGATTATCGCGAATGGAGCGTCGATTGAGCGACCGCCGCAGTCGCAACAAGTGGAGCACGAAGGGGAGCTGGGCGTTGTGATTGGCAGGTTAGCGCGAAAACTCAGCGAGGGCGATGACCCGCTTGGCTATGTTCTTGGTTACACGTGCGTGAACGATGTGACTGCGCGCGACTTGCAACGAAAAGATGTTCAGTTTACTCGCGCCAAATCTTTCGACACGTTTTGTCCCGTCGGACCCTTCATTGTAGACGGATTGGATCCGTTGAACCTGGTGGTTACGACTCGCCTGAACGACACAGTAAAACAAAACGGACGCACCGCTGATATGGCGTTTTCAGTTCCCTTCCTGATCAGGTACATAAGCAATATCATGACGCTCTATCCCGGAGATCTCATTGCTACCGGAACGCCGGCGGGCGTTTCAGCAATGAAGGATGGAGACGTGGTAGAGGTTGAGATAGAAGGAATTGGAGTACTGCAAAACTCTGTGTGCGATGCTGCGTGAGTGAACGCGAGTCAGTTGGTATGATTAGTATGCGATCCACGAGATTAAATGAAAACAACACGAACAGATTTCGTGGATCGCTCCCGCAAATTGGAATTGTTTGTGGCCCTAAATAACCTGGAGGTCTTATGAAGTTTTTTCTTGATACAGCAAATCTCAACGAGATACGCGATGCAGCAGCGTTCGGTCTAGCTGACGGAGTTACCACCAATCCTTCGCTGATCGCCAAAGAAGGTAACGTTGATTTCAAAGAACACATCGCGGCCATTTGTAAGATTGTGAGCGGACCAGTTTCCGCTGAATGCACCAGCGAAGATGCTGAAGGGATGATTAGCCAGGGGCACGACTACGCGAAGATTGCGCCCAATGTTGTCATCAAGTGCCCGTTGACGCGCGAAGGTTTGAAAGCCACCAACAAGCTGTCGAGTGAAGGTATAAAGGTGAACGTCACGCTTTGCTTTTCTGCAGCCCAGGCGATCCTTGCGGCAAAAGCCGGCGCCTCGTTCATCAGTCCGTTCCTGGGCCGGCTTGATGATATTGGCGAGAATGGCTTGCTGTTGTTGCAGGATATTATTGAAGTTTACAGACCCTACGATTGGAAAACGGAAGTGCTTGCAGCCAGCATTCGCAACCCCATTCATGCGATTGAAGCCGCGCGCATGGGTGCCGACATCGCCACGATGCCTTTCAAAGTAATCGATCAGATGTTCAATCACCCGTTGACGGATAAGGGTCAGGCGCAGTTTCTGGCCGACTGGCGCAAGAGCGGCAGGAAGTAGGACAGATCGCCAAGGCACTTATCGAAGTTCGCGCTTACAAGTACGACGGCGTGCTTCACCGAACCTGGGACGCGGAGCTGGTTCGCCGGGAGGGCACCCTTATTGTCCTCGACGCCAAGTTTCCTGACGAGGTTGTTCACGATCTTCTGGGCACGATTGCGGTCGGAACGCAAAGTTTTGAGTACTACTGGCTGGACCGTTGGTACAACGTCTTTCGCTTCGCACAGCCCGATGGCACGCTGAGAAACTACTATTGCAACGTTAACGTGCCGGCCAGCTTTGACGGCGAAACTTTGAGTTACGTGGATCTGGACCTGGACATTCTGGTCGATCCGGACTTTTCTTACAGAGTGCTCGACGTCGCAGACTTTGAAAGAAATGCTAAGCGTTATGGCTACACTGAAGAAGTGCAGGCTAACGCTCGGCAGGCACTCGAAGAGCTTGTAAAGATGATTGAAACCCGCGCCTTTCCGTTTACCGATTTATAAAGCAAACTGTGCGGGTGATTAACCAGCGATGACCAAACAACAGCCAAAGCAGTCCAAAACCAAACTCGAAGTTCTGCGAGAACGTTCGCTGAAGGCGGAACAGGGTGGTGGAGCCGAGCGCGTCGAGAAGCAGCATCTGGCCAATAAGATGACCGCGCGCGAGCGGATCGACTTCCTGCTTGACGAGGACAGCTTTGAAGAGTTTGGCAAACTCGTGGTGCATCGTTCGAAGGACTTCGGTCTCGACGAGCAACTCTATCCCGGCGATGGTGTGATTACCGGTTATGGTCTGATAGACGGGCGGCGCGTGGTTGTGTTTGCCCAGGATTTCACAGTCTTCGGTGGTTCCCTCTCGGAAACGCACGCAGAAAAAATCTGCAAAGTTCTCGACCTGGCCATGAAGGTCGGCGTTCCGGTTATCGGCTTGAACGATTCCGGCGGCGCGCGCATTCAGGAAGGCGTGGTGAGTTTGGGAGGATATGCCGACATCTTCCTGCGCAACACCCTGGCGAGCGGAGTTGTGCCGCAGATTAGTTGCATCATGGGCCCGTGCGCCGGCGGCGCGGTCTACAGTCCGGCGATCACGGACTTCAACGTCATGGTCAAAGACACGTCTTATATGTTCATCACCGGACCTGACGTGATCAAGACTGTAACGCATGCTGATGTTACGAAAGAAGAATTGGGCGGCGCGCTAACGCACAATCGAATCTCGGGCGTGGCCCACTTCGCAGCAGACTCCGACGAGCACGCTTTACGCATGGTGCGCGAGCTGCTTTCGTTTATTCCTTCAAACAACCTTGAAGACGCGCCGCGTGTAAATCCAACCGACCGGCCAGATAGAACTGAAGCTAAACTGAACACGATTGTCCCTGAAGCTTCCAACCAGCCCTACGACATACGCGAAGTTATCAACGAGATCGTCGATGACGGTTACTTTTTTGAAGTGCAACAGCATCATGCGCCAAACATTTGCGTAGGCTTTGCGCGGCTGGATGGGCGCTCGGTTGGTATCGTTGCGAATCAGCCGGCGTTCCTGGCCGGCGTTCTCGATATCGATGCGTCGGTCAAAGCCGCGCGCTTCGTCAGGTTCTGCGACTGTTTCAATATTCCGCTCATCACCTTCGAAGACGTGCCCGGCTTCCTGCCCGGCGTTGAGCAGGAACACGGCGGGATCATCCGTCACGGGGCGAAGTTGCTTTACGCATTCGCCGAAGCGACGGTGCCGAAGTTAACTGTAATAACTCGGAAAGCGTATGGTGGCGCCTATTGTGTGATGGCCTCGAAGCATATTCGCACCGACGTTAACTTTGCCTGGCCGACTGCCGAGATTGCAGTGATGGGAGCGGAAGGAGCGGTTGGCGTTTTGTACCGGCGCGAGATTAGCGAAGCGAAGGACACAGAAGCGGCGCGCCGCGCTCGCATACTGGAGTTGGAAGACAAGTTTGCAAATCCTTACGTGGCCGCCGAGCGCGGCTTCATCGACGAAGTTATCGAACCCTCACAGACAAGGCCCAAACTCATCAAGGCCCTTGCGCTGCTCGAAAACAAACGCGACACGAATCCACCGAAGAAGCACGGAAATATACCGCTGTAAAAGCCCTCTGCATTGTCGAGGCGATCATTCAAGAATAGCTCGGATGCCCAACAAGGCTAGCGCGGGGCGATGCAAGGTATCCAAGTATCGCGCCCTCAGCTAAGTCAGCGAACAGTCCGCGGCGGATGTCATCTGCTGAATCAAAGCCTGACGCAAAGCCACAGTAGCTAGGCCGAAGCCCTGAGTGGAGATGTCCTGACCGAAAGTCGTAGACCTGTTCCAAGAGTTCGTGTCTCAGGGCGCGGCTTGTTCGCGCGCCCCGACGAATTCCGAAGACTGTTTCAAAGTTCTCGTGAGCGACCATCTGATCAAGGACTGATGGCATAAGCTCGTCGAAGAATTCAATGAATCGCTTTGTAAGCTTGGAGGCTTTCCACGCCGTATTCGGTGTAGTAAGGCACTCCGCTGCGACGACATAGAGAATGCATGCAACTGAGTCGCGCTGCTGCTGTACGGCAGCGTCAAACGTCAACAGCGCCGCGCGCATGCGCGCGAAATGGTCGAGTCCTCCTGGAACAGAAATCTGACTGAAAATGTCAAGAGATATGTGCTTGCGCGCAAGCGTAAGCACACTTTGATCAGTGCGGCGTACGTCGAGGTCAGGCAGCCGTTCCGGCCCAGTGGGGAAAGCGGAAGGTGGGAGGGCGACGCCGCGACCGAGCGCGAACGTACAGATTGCAGCCGCTGTCTCCACAACACCATGTGCAACGTGAGAAGAGAAATACCCCGCACAAGGTGCGGGAACGGCCACATGGACGTTGGCCACCGCCTTTGGTGCGAACAGCGCATTCTTCTCATCCCAATCTGGAGGTAACTCTTCGGTGAACTCTATGAGTATGTTGGCGCCAAGCCTGCGCCAGCCCAAAATACGCGTTTGGCTGCCTAGCCTCTGTAGGAAGGGTCCCATCGAAAACGGCGCGGACAGTTCAAAATCGAGCGCGGAAAGTGAAGCCGAGTGCCAGGCCGTGCCGCCATAGTCCTCGGCGTCAACGTGTGCGATGGCGTTCTTTGCGAGGCTTTCTACGAGATCTTGCCGAGCAGTATCGCTTGAAACAAACCGAAGAAAAGGGCGCTCCTGAATGAAGTGGGCCGTAACATTGAATGAGTCGGGGGCCCCAAGTGTGTAAGCTTGGTCGCTCGAGCCATATTGACTGAGAGAGAGTCCGGACTCGCGAGCAAGACGCGCAAACCAATCCGCCAACAGCATTCGCACCACACGGACATCGAGTTGCAGTGACGACATGGCGACTCTATGCAAAGTGACAGCGGAGAATCGTTAGCACTGAGCAGCGCTGAAGGCGCGGATTTAGTTTAGCCGTGCTAGGCGCCCATTTCGCGCTTTCAGCGCTTCAGTTATTCAGAGGCATCTTTCCTGGGGCGGTGCCCCAGGCTTACACATTTCGCGCCGTTGGCGCTTCAAGCGGTCGAAATCGCTCATCCTGAAGGGCACATGTCGATACGCCAAGTCAACTCGGGTTTCATTGAACCGCGGGCTTCGGCGGATTGGGGATGCGCTGCAACTCAATAACGGTCACGCCGTGCGGCTCGGCCTCTTCCATTCGTAGTGTGATGCTTCGCCATTCTTTGGTCCGCAACGACCGGGCGAAGACAACGATTTCATTATTAGACGAGCGCTCGACGCCGCCCAACTCTAACTGTCCTAACGCCTGGTTGAAATCTTCGATGGAAGTCAAGTCAAAGCATCGCCCCGGTTGACGACGCTCACGCACCTAGTCCCATCAAAGCCACCGTAGTTCCTAGTCACCTCTCTGATTTGGCCTTTGAGATCATGATATGAAACTCTTAGGGAGAACATAGCTTGGTCGATCTCGAAGCGCGCTTTCATTTGCTCAATGTCTTGCCAGCTTATGTTTACCTCTAATTTATGCTTTTGACCGGGACTCAAATATATTTCACCTTCAATGGCTCGCTTCATACGCTTTTCTGAAACTGATCTATCGCCGTAGTCAAGATGAATGGACCAGATTTTGACAGGTTTCGTGCCTCGATTCTCAATTGCTGCTGTGTATGACAATGCCGGCAGGTTGGAAAGTGTCTTCATTCCAAAGGTCAGTTCTTCATCAGACATTTGGAGTCGAGTGGCGTATTCATAATCCTGAAAGATCCTTGTCCGCTGAAAACTGACGAGCGCCAAAATGATAGACGTGAGAGAAATCAACAAAGCACCAATAGAAATGTAAATCATCTTGTATCTTTAACTCGTGCTCAGCGCCCAACGATTGAATTTGATCAATAAACGACTGCAAGGTTGCTTTTATCAAAAGTGATCGAGTTAGTTCCTGCCCTAACATCGACCCGCAAATTCCAGACAAAATGCTGATTGCCGTAAGGCACGATCGCAACCAGCCACATCGTCTGCGCTGGAACGTTATTGAATGACACATTGCCGTTGGGGCCGAGCTTTATTATTCGCAGAAAAGAATCTTTCATCGCATCAGTCCCTTGCTTGCACCGCGGGCTTTGCGCTTTGCATAGCTCGCCCCAATTAGCGATTGCCGTTTGCCGCGTCGGTGCATTACCAAAACCGGCATTCCTCAAGATGTCTTCGAAACTGTGTTTGACAACGATCAGGGAAACGTTGCCGAAACGGTTCGGGTTTTCGCCGGCAAAGCCATTCAATATGGCGAGTGACCCGACGGCCGATGAAGTAACCGGCGGCGCCGGTCGGGCATTCATAATTGGGGTGGGGTTAGTAACGCGCGTCGGAGCGCGTGCGACTGTTCTCGCGGAATTCTCTCCGTGCGGCGAAAGCGTTCCATAAGCACAGGTGTCCGAGCTGGACGCATAAACGGGATCGCCCTGCTGATTCTTGCCGACAACCTTCTGCCCATAGATTGGAATGGTCGCACCGTTTCCTACCAGCGTGCCGTCAAGGTTCAGCTTAAAGGCCAGAGGTGCGCCGGCGCCTTCAATGTCCACGATCACCTCGCCATTTCGGAACGCCACCGTGTAAGGGTTTTCGTCCCTCGTAATATTGCAACCGACGATCGCCTTGTGGTCCAGAAATTCGATATTCGCTCCACCCTGGCCGTAATAAGTCCCCGCCATTCTGAGCCCGTTCGGCACATAGACGTTCTCACCGCCCAAGGCGTCCCCAACGATGCTGATCAAATCGGTCGACTCTTCTTTGGGCGCGTTAGATGGTTTCGTGGCGGGTTCTGGAGTAATTGTGCCCGCCATACAACGAACCGTTTTGGGAATGTAAGGGGCAACGGTCGTCGTCGTGGTTGGCGGAGTGTATTCGGTTGAGGTTGTGGTCTGCGGAACGGTGTAAGTTTGTGCTCCCGTCTGCGTCGCATTCTGCTGTTGCCCGGCCGACATGACGTCGGTACGGTTCATCTCGACTTGCTTGGTTGTCGTTACCTGATGCGCTTCGCCGGGTGTGGTTGTGGTTGTCGAACCCCCCGGCACGAATCCGTGGATCGCCAACGGCCCGGGACCGACCAGCGCCAGATCGGGCCGAAACGCGAGGGTGACGGTGTCATCGTCGTTCTCGATGTGGACCAGGATTTGGCCTCGCTTCCTTTCCAAGGTGTACGAAGAATTCCGATTAACGCCGGAGCAGCCGACGTTGAGATAGCGTTCGGACCAGAAATTCGCGTAAAACTTCGGCGTTTTATAGAAGCCCCGCAGCGAGAGTCCGGGAGTGACCGGCTCGGGCTCCAGGCTGTTAGAGAGTTTTTTTAATCCGCTGCGAAGCAAATCCTCCACGCTCTCGGCTGCGGGTTGGTCTTTTGGTCCGACAGTAAACACCACGCCTTCGCTTTCTTTCCGATGTTTGTCGTAGATTGCGCTGCGGTTGTTATCGGACTTGAGAAGCAACTCGCGAAATCCCTTCGAGAAAAACTTTTCCATCATTTCGTCGTGCAAGTCCCCATCATGTATGTATATGTCGTTCTTATTTTTTGCTTTGTACCAGACGTCAGCATATGCCTTCCAGTACATGTCCTTGATCCGGATTTCATCTGGCGTAGCTTTGTTTGGCATAAACCTGTGTTCAAGGCCGTAGGCCATGCTATCGATGATCTCCATCAGGTGTTTGAAGGCTCCCATCTGCCGCTCGGCGGTGTCTGCGGGATCCTTGCCTTTTATCTCGCGCAATATCCGCTCGGGTGCGGGCATTTCGCTTATCCATCGGGGATTCGTAGTCTGCGCGGTGACGGGAAAAGACAAAGTTACAAGAATTATCGATACGCAGATCGCTAAACAAGAACTAAGGTTTTTCATACACGCATCTCCTTAACTTTTCTTAACTGCGAGGTGTAAACGATGGATCTCTCACTCAGGACTGACGCGTTCGTTGCTCCTCCAACCGGATCGCCTGCTGCTTCCGATTGAGAGCAACGATCGCCAATGGCAGGGCCACGCCATACGGGATCCAGAGGAGCCATCGGTACGGATTTGGTAGCACGAAGAGAAGGACTACGAACAGTGTGACCAACACCCATGTGACAATGGCTGTTCGTACCATGAACTGCCGCTCACGGGGACCGGCGGTGTTCTTGATGCTCGCGTAGGTTCCGATCGCGCCACCAGCGAGTCCCAGAGTGCCGCCAATTATCCCACCAACTAAGCCCGCGTCCATAGGTCCTCTCCTTTAATGCGCAATCCCACATGCCACCGTTAGCTTGCGCGCAACGGCTCAACCCGCTCGATCCCCGCCTTTCTTTTCCACAACAACAGTTCGGTAGTGCGCACAGCTCGTTGTTTTGCTTACTTATCCCTCAATCTTTCTCAATAATCAGATATAAAAAGCTTTTCAGAAATCCCTTGTGTAGTTCGGGAACTATTCTGCGCAGCAGCGAAGCGTACCTGCGCTCAATAGAAAATCTCCACTTCAAGAACCGCCACAGCCTGCTCTCAGGTGCGTCCCATTAAGGCTGCTCTTGATTCTCAACTCTCTGACAGGTTTCATAGTGAGCTCAAATTCATGGAAGCTTACCCCGCGGTGCCTCATACAGAGTGAGCGTTGACCTTTGGCCAGCGTTGTGCGCCCTTGCGGGTAGTGGGTCAGTTTCAACAAAATGTCCGACAAACTTCAGTTTGTCGCAGACCACGACAAGCTAAAGCTTATCGGACATCCCAGGAAGAACTTTTTTACACGCGTTCCGGCACCTTACCCTGTCGACATAACTAACCAGGCAAATCGACCCGTAGGCTTTCGCTCTGGGTGCCCGTTCCAGATCGTCCATCCAGCCTCGCGAAACCATTGTGCAGAGTAATGACGCGGCTCAGCTGGTGGCCTCCAGGCCCCGTCATGGCAATGGCTGAGGAAGATACCATTCTCTGATAGACGCTGCGCTAGCGCATTCAAAACAGTCCCAATGCCGTGTGTATGGTAGTTCTGAGCTGTCAGCCGTTCGATGATCACATCATAGGGCCCGGGACAGATAGTGGAGTCAAGGATGTCGCCCTTTACAAATTCGATTTTCCCTCCAAGCCTCTGCATTGCGGGTTCGTAATAGTGAGAAATAGCTTCCGGTGGAAACGGATAGCTTTCGGCGATCTCAACTGCTAGCGGTGAGATGTCCAACGCAACTACTTCCATTCCAGCGGCAGCGAGTGCTTTGGGTTCCTGAGAGATGCCATTACCTGCACACAAGACGCTCCTTTTTCCCTCATCGTTCATGACTCTTACAAGCTCAGAGTCGTCAAAGAACATATCGAAGAACGGCGGCCCAATTCCGTGTTCAATATGGTTAAGCCAAAACCGATCCCATGCGGCTCCATCATGAGGGTTAGCAGGCGGGTTGAGCCAGGACAAGTCGTCGCTGTCGTCTTGTTGCTTTGGAGTCGTCATCGGGCGTGTCGGGTGGAACAGCCGCCGTAGTCTTGAGAGCATTAAATCCTCCGTGACGTCCTAACGTCAGAGTTGCCCAGTTGCGGCGATTTAGCAGAGGCGTCGATTTCGAGAATTAAGTTTGCTTGTTCGGCCGCGGCTTCAGTTAGAGACGTGGTGAAATTCTTTCTGACGCCTCCTGCGAGGAAATGACTGGGTACACTTCGAATTCCACGAGATCATTCCAATTGACAATCCATTCGTCAAGGCGTTTGCGATCGTCAGCCTCCATCAGTTGAAAGCAACATTCCAGCTCTTCATCGACCCAGCTTGATATGTATCGCAATCCTTCCGGAGCGAGGCGACCGCGATCCCGGAAGCGCCGATATACGGGCACAGGATCCTGATTCTTAAAGTGCTCAATAATCATGTAGAGCAAAGCTCTTTCCTCCCACACGGCTGAAGCTACAACTCCCGGTACGCAGGTCGCTCATGCGAATGGGATTCAGTCGTTCGTAAGTACTGCGGGGTTGCTTGACACGCCCAAGTCCGGCCAGCGTACCGACATAGATTGACCGACCTCGAGTCTAGACCAGTGCGAACTCAACTCGTCCAGGTGCCGGCATATTTCTTCGAGCCGGCTCTCGCTAAGACCGCGCACTTCCATCGCCGGAGCAACGTCTCGAACCTGCCTTGCCTGTTGAGCCATAGCCTGTGCGGCAGTTCGTCGGTCGCTTGCCTGAGATCGAGCGAGCCACTCGTACCAGCAGATGTATGTAGCTAGTTCCGACTGCGCCGATTCGTCACGCCCCTCCCGCATCAGTTTCTTGCCTCGGGTCTTCAGGCGATGTCTGACGCGGGCAGCCGCTCGCGACGTCTCCTGCGGGTTGAAGCTGGGATGAAAAGTACCTGCGTCTCCACCAGCGGCCAATTGTCCGAACACTCCGCGCGTGAGCCCGAGTTGCGCCTCGACCACCAGGTGCAGAAGGTCGTGGGGCATCCACGCGTCGTAACCTGGCGCCGGGTTCATCTCGACATCAGGAAACGGCGGGCGCTTCGCTTCTATCGCGTACCTTCGCTGACCTATGCGTCGAAAGACAAGTATCATCTGAGGCTTCAGGTCGTGCGGCCCAACGCTGGCGTTCAGCTGCGGCGCGCGATCAGCAGCCAATCTGAGGGAATAAGATTACTTGAGAAACACGCTGTCGCGCCGTCAGCTGCAAGGCTTTGTTATGCTTCGTCCGAGGTGACCGGACTCGTGAGTTATACGACGTACCCCTGCAGAAATTTCCCAACCCATTTCCCGTTCTTCCGCTGGTACTCATAGGTTTCAGCCCCACCACTAAGATAAATCATCGTTGAAGATTGTCCCTTGGCCCATGTTTTGGTCAGCGTCACCAGCACCTTTACACCTTTAACATCAAACTGTGTAAATACCAGATACATGAAATCACCCTCACGATCTGCTTTCCGCTGAATCTCCCGTGGGCTTAACGTCATTACGCGGATCTCTGGTATTTCAGGAACCAGAGATTTTAAGTGCTTGTTTGAAAGAACAATGCCACCTCTAGCCTTCATCAGCAATTCACAATCTGACACTAAATGATCCCTCTCATTAACCTCTTTTCCCACAAGCTCCCGCCTCAACATCTGGCTAATGATCTCTGCTTTGTCTTCATCAGTCATCTCTGGCCGAAGCTTCATCGCAACGACATTGCCTGTTGCCAACCTGACAATCACTAGGGCTAAGAGAAGTGCGATTGGAAAAAGTCTATTGGCTTTCATATTGCATTCAGAACACTCAACAGAAGCATAACGATGGCCTTCAGCTGCGGCGCGCGATCAGCATTCAAGCTGAAGGAAAGAAGTTACTTGAGAAGCATGCTATCGCGCCGTCAGCTGCAAGGCTTTGTTATGCGCGTCCGTCAGAACTAATCGACAATCAGCCGGACGAAAGATTCAGGGTCTTCGTAGTATTTTGGGCAGAGATGATAGTCTTTTGCAGCCGCGATATAGCAGACTTCATCAACCCTGTCTTTGTAGGCGCGGACGAGCAAACCCGCCTCTCTATCAAGATAACCTTTGTAACCGATACCTTTCGGGCTGGAAGGATCGAACGTCTTAAATTTTCCAAGGTCGAAATTAAGGCTCCCTAACTCCACCTCGCGCTTCGGCTCGACCGAGATGAACAGAACGGTGTCTTCCGGCAATTTCTTCAGGCAGTCATTTATACTTTCGCTGCCGAAAAAATCGTTGGCGTAAATGATATAGACTTTTCCTTCGTCGGTGAAATAGATCGAACGCCCTCTGTTGAGGGTATAGTTCCCAGGGGACGGAGGCGGCTGACCTAACAGCCTCTCGACATCTGCGCGAGTCGAATGGGACGGTATTATTCCACGCCAACCTTCGGCGTGAGCAATCAAATTCAGGGTCAATATTAGGAGGCCGCTCCCAAGAACTTTATGTAATCGTCCCATGCAACCTTTCGTACTAAGATGTAGAGCATAACTATATATTATCCGGCTGAAGCTTGATAATAACACCAGAACGGTATTATCCAGCGCTCGCTGGATAATACCGCTGACGTAACATTATCCCGCCAACTCGCCCTTTTTGCCGCTACCAAAACCAGAATTAGTCTCCGCCTCGTGGTACTGATTACCGCTGCTAACTATTTCCCGAACCGAACACCGCGACCAGGATCATTAGGATGAATAGAATCACCGTAACCAAGAGCGCAATCTTCCAGAAGCTGTACGGCCGGTCGCCCAGTATCTCGCCAGTCCGTCCGTTGATCACGATTTGAAAAAGCTTCTGATTAAACCGGTAGGCGCCGGCGTACACCGGCAACAATAAATGCTTGAAGGTAATTCCGGAATAGTGTGTGTTGACGTTGTGAATCCTCTGTTCATCACCGCCGATGTCACTCGTAACGTCAGCTCGAATTACGCCTGCACAAACCTGCCTCACACGCTCGAAACCCTTTGCGAGGTCCACCTGATATTGCTGGGCCTTAAACCCGGACAGGAACGCCGGATCATATGGCTTCAACTCCATTAGGTCCCAGGGCTCCAACGCTTCGAGACGATTCTGCGGCATCGAGATAGTAGCTGGAACGAGTATGTCGTCGAACCAGCGCGTCACTGTGCCGGAAGCCGGAGACCAGCGAGTGTGTCGCACTTGTCGGGTGCGTGCGACCTGGTTCCCTTTGCCGTCCGACTCGTAATAGGTTTCCGTGGTGTAGTAATGGTCGCCGCGTTCACCGGTATAAAAACTGGTGGTATTAGTATCGTAAGTCCAGAACGGAAGATACACGCCGCGTATCGCATCGGGTTGAGCAAAAGTCTTTAGCGCGTTGGGTGCGAACCATCTTGACCGGAGCCATTCGCTCAAGCTCGTGTTGGCCTGTTGTTGTGTAATGCGAAAAGGCAGGATTCCTTCGGGCGCCAGAGTTGGATCAGCGGATGTGGCCTGGGCAACGATCTGGACGCCGCAGAAGTCGCATTGGCCCGCAACTTCCGGCGGGGTGAACGCTACCGTTGCGCCGCAGCTTTGACACTGAACCTCGAGAGCGTTTGCCGCCAACGGCTGCAACTGTTGCGGACGCATTTGCAGGTACTGCTCAAACGATCGCTCCTCAACCCGCTCGGCGCTCGCGGGAATGGCCTCCTTGTTTCCACAATGAAGACACGAGAGAAAACCATCCTTTGGTTCGTAGAGAAGGTCAGCTCCACAAGCCGGACAGGGATAGCGATGAATTTTCTGTGGGGCGATGGCAGGCGTTTGCTGGCTCATTCTTCGATGCCCGCGCTCACGCGAAACGTATGGCCGTCAGGATGCTGGATGTGACACTCACGGACGCCCCACGGTTCATCCGTGGGCGGCCAGGTAACGGTCAGGCCCTGCGCCAATGCGAGTTGGTGGGTTGCATCCACTTCGGCCGGTGAGTCTACCCACCAGCTCATCCACACGCCACCGGTATCATCATCGAAACCCAGATGCCGCGGCGTCGGTCCACCGCGCGAGCCTTGTCCATTCTCGCAGAGAAATATCTCGACTGCTCCGCTGCATACGCCGCCGAAGCCTGGCGGATCGCCCCAATCCCAACCCTTCTGCCAGCCAAGCTTTTCAAACCAGGCGAAACTTTCCGCGATATTTGAGACGTTGAGAATTGGAGTAAGGCGCTTGACGTTCATCGTGTGGCCAGCCTCCGCTTGAATAGTTAAGAACCGTAGTAGTCACTCAATGCGCTAGTTTGTGAATCTGCTTTTGAAAGTATTCGCGCCAGCTATCGGATAACGCTTCCAGCTTCACCGCGCGGCGAAGCATTTCTAAGTTATCCTTCTCAAACGCGTACAGCCGGGTGATGTCGGCGATGGTGATGTCGTTGCTATCCCGGCCGAGCAGTTCGATTTCATCTCCCACTTCGACCTCTCCCTCTTTCACGACTGCAAAATAGAACCCGGTGCGACGACTCTGCAGAAACTTCCTGATAATGTCCGTGCGTCCAAACTTGATTCCGAGTTTGTAACACGGCAAACGCGGCTCCGTCACCATCAACTCAGCTTTGCCGACGCGAAAGCGATCGCCAACGTTGAGCGCATCTTCCAACATGCCTTCGGTCGTAAAGTTTTCGCCGAACATGCCGTAAGGCAACTCCATTTCCGGCAGTTCCCTTTTCCAAAACTCGTAGTGTTCGACCGGGTAGCCATAGACTGCTTTGCTGATCCCGCCGTGCACCTTCAAGTCAGCCTGCCGGTCACCATCAAGATTCAGCGTGCGCAGCATGACAGGACCTTGCTGCGGCTCTTTAAAGATACCGGTCGTGACCGGTTCGCCGTTTGACTCGACGATGCGTGGTAGTCCCACGTTTAGCGAAATGAGCTTCATGATTTGTAAGCCAGTTTACCCGCGCTGTTCCTTCCTTGTCTTGTTAATTAGGCCAGGCGAATGTTGGGTAGCCGGAGCCCTCCATAACTATCGGGCTACTGCACCGGAGACCCAAGTTGCTGTGACAACGAGAGGCGGCGATACTTGCGACAAGGCGCGCTATCGGCGCCGGGGCAGTAGCCCGACAGTAATGGAGGGCTCCGATGCCTTCTCGGATTGCGTTTGGCAGAAGGATGTTATGAAGATGACGGCTGCTGAGGCATTGGCGTTTATCGAACAACGCGGCGTGGTGCTGGTATCCGCCAGGGGTCCGATACCGCGTCTGACGGAGGTAATTGCCGGCGAACCCATCAAAGGAAGCTGGTGGGGACATCCGAAAGGCCACCAGATATTCGTCATAGTCGAAGCCGTCACCGAATCGGAAGATGTGCTTGTTTGTCGTTTGGTCAAAGGGAAAATCACGTTGGTTCATCGTCGCTTGTGGCCGGCGTTAGTCCGACTTGCCAATCGATTCTCACCGGACAAACTTGCGCAAGTGAAACAGGAGCACACCTCCAGCGGCCGGCATGTAAACAAAGAAGTTCCCTTCCCGCATTGGGTCCCAGCGGCAGTAACGAAGCAAGCGAAGTCTATGAGTGAAGCCGACGCGATTGCGGCTCTGGGTGAATGGGCGACGGCAGCATTGCACAAGAATTAGTTGGGCGAGGCCAGGAGCGGGGCAAGCCCGTGAACTGCACCCTTGACTGACACAAAAAGTTAAGCATAGATCCCCATCAGGGAGAAAGCTTAACAATGTCAGAACAACCTCCAAGAAAACGGCGCGTATTTAGGCGCGAGTTGAAGCTCCAAGTCTTACGCGAGATAGCGGCCGGCAAAAGCCAGGCGCAGGCAGCGCGCGAACATCAGGTTTGCGAAAGCACTATTCACAAGTGGCGAGAGCAAGTCGCCAAATACAAAGATAAGGCCTTTGCGGGCGCTGGCCGGGCTTACACCGATGAAGCTCGGATTCACGAGCTGGAGCGGATGATAGGTCGGCTGGCTCTGGAGAACGACTTTTTAAAAAAGCTTTTGCAGAAGCTGGAAAGCGACAGCTAACAACTGAGCGGCAACGAAAACATTTATTCATGGAACTGCTCCGTCAGGAACTAGCAGAGAGACCGACCGCCGAGCGAGCCCTACGATCGCTCGGCGAGGCGGTCGGTCTCTCGCGCTCGACTATCAGTCGCCAGCTGCGGTCCGCCCCTGTTACCACGGCTGCAAAGGACCGGCAGCGCCGAGTACACATCCACTCCATTGCGCTGGAAATGCCTGCTTACGGTTACCGACCTATCACCCGAGAACTGCGTCGCCGTGGTCTGAGCATCAATGCCAAAGTCGTCTTGCGTCTTTTGCGCGAAGATAATTTGCTCTGTCGCCGGCCGCGGGGTTTTGTCGCCCCCACGGCCTCGAAACACCGGTTTACCGTCTATCCGAATCTGGCCGGCGACCTGGTGCTCAACGATATCAACCAGCTCTGGGTCGCTGACATTACTTACATTAGGCTAAAACGCGATTTCATCTATCTGGCCGCCGTGCTGGACGCTTACAGTCGTCGTTGCATCGGCTGGGCGCTGGCCCGTTACCTTGATGCACGCTTGTCTTTGGCCGCCTTAAAGATGGCTTTGCAAAACCGTTCCTTCCGTCCTGGTCAGCTGATGCATCACTCTGATCAGGGCGTGCAGTATGCTTGCTACGACTATGTGCAAGTGCTGCAGCAACACCAAATCATAATCAGCATGAGTCGCCCCGGTACCCCTTATGACAACGCCCGGATCGAAAGATTCATCCGCACCCTGAAGTACGAAGAGGTATATCTGAACGACTATGACACCTTTGCTGAAGTGCTCATTTCTCTAGAGCACTTCATTGAAGCGGTCTACAATCACAAGCGACTTCATTCGGCTATCGGTTATCTGCCGCCTGCTGAATTTGAAGCGTCGCTTCAACCTTTAACCTTAGCTTAACTTTTTGCGTCATTTTAGGGGTGCACTACAC
>Ga0070697_100001544_pt1 | contig 17530 bp, 13 predicted proteins | sample KBSK1501metaG_FD_65475 | JGI IMG/M metagenome (GOLD analysis project Ga0070697, IMG submission 65475) | Corn, switchgrass and miscanthus rhizosphere microbial communities from Kellogg Biological Station, Michigan, USA - KBS K1-50-1 metaG | ecosystem: Host-associated > Plants > Roots >...
TGCGTTTTGTCCCGCATCGTGATCACTGGATAGATCAGGACCATAAGGTTGGGTCTCGAGCTGACCCGTTCGATTGCGTCCGGCGCGCCGGGTTTGCCGGAATCGAAATGAGTCCCGGCGGTAGAGGCGAGATGCCCGCCCGCCGAGAAACCCAGGATGCCAATTCGTTGCGGATCGAGCCCCCATTCTGCCGATCTCGCGCGCACGGTGCGGATCGCCCGGGCAGCGTCCTGCAACGGCGCGGGGTGATGGTAGCGGGGGCCCAACCGATACTTCAGGACGAACGCTGTAACACCAAGAGAGTTGAGCCACTCGGCAACAGGACGACCTTCGTGATCCGCCAGGTGCGTGTAGCCGCCTCCAGGGCAAATGATAATCGCCGCCCCGGACATCTTCTCTTTCGGTGGCAGATAAGGAGTGAGCGTGGGGATGTCAACAGGCTCTTTTCCCACAGCACCGGGAGCCCCTCCTTCAGGCCAAAGAATAATTGGTGTCTCCGGTGTTGCGCCTACAACCCAGGCAATGAACGCCGGCAACAGTATCAGCAATTGCAGCAGCCTTTGGCGGGTAATCACTTTGGCTCCCAGACGGAAATGTGGAGTCAATTTAACGCATTGGACGGTCTCAGGAGAAGGACGATCAGAAACCACGCCGAGCGGTAGTGACTTAATTGAGGCATATTAAAGGCGAATGGCTATTGGCACTCGCGGGGGTTTTTCCAATACTATTTGTTGCATTCCTGTTGCTAAATCCGGTTGGGGCAGCACTCGCGGTGGTCTGGATCATCGGAGCGTATGCCATAATCTTTGGCATATTACTACTAGCTCCCGTTTTCAAACTGCGGGGCCTGGAACGCACTTATGAGAGGGAATTATGAACTTCAAAAGATTTTTATTCGGGCAGGGACGAGTGGCCATGCTGCTAAGCTCCTTCTTAACTCTCGCGATGTTGGTTTTTTCGTTTGGAGCGTGTAATCGACAGAACCCTCCACTGCGGTTGGCTTCCACCTCGGACCCGGGTATCAATAACGCACCGATCAACAATCCTCCTCCCAACGGCTCGACCGGGGTCGTGTCTTATGCTGACGTGGTTAGCCGTGTTTCGCCCGCCGTGATTACCATCCACTCTGAAATCCGTCTGCGTGCGCCGCAACAGTATCCGTTTCTGGACGATCCGCTGTTCCGGCAGTTCTTTGATCAGCGCGGAGGCCCGCCGCAGCCACCGCGGGAGCAGCGCACACAGGGCCTTGGCTCAGGCGTGATCATCAGTACTGACGGTTACATTCTAACGAACCATCATGTAATTGACGGCGCCGACAAAATCAAAGTGGACTTGAACGATAACCGCACTCTCGACGCCAAAGTGGTGGGCACTGATCCACCCAGCGATCTGGCCGTATTGAAGGTTGATGCCGCAAACCTGCCGGTGTTGGCGTTAGGCGACTCGGATAAAGTCCGCGTCGGGGATGTGGTGCTCGCTATTGGCAATCCGCTGGGCATCGGGCAAACAGTAACTATGGGTATCATCAGCGCTAAGGGCCGGCAAACGGGTCTCCAGGGCAGCGGCAGCTATGAAGACTTTCTGCAAACCGACGCGCCAATCAATCAGGGTAATTCGGGTGGTGCACTCGTCAACACGAATAGCGAACTGATCGGCGTTAACTCGCAAATCCTTTCGCCATCGGGGGGCAGTATAGGAATCGGGTTTGCGATTCCTTCAAACATGGCGCGCACTATCACGGACACGTTGGTTAAGACCGGCAAAGTCCGCCGCGGGCAACTCGGGATTGTGGTGGTGCCGGCAGGGTCCGAACGCGCGCTTGAACTCGGTGTCAAGGAAAGCAAAGGAATAGTGGTGTACCAGATAGTGCCGGGCGGGCCGGCCTCTAAAGCTGGTTTCAAGGCGGGTGACGTCATTACCGCCTTCAATGGCGCTCCAGTAACCGATTACAATACTTTCCGTAACCAGGTAGCCAGCACTTCCCCCGGTACGGAAGTCACCCTGACAGTTTTGCGTGATGGACGAGAGCAGCAACTCCGCGCCACGCTTGGTGAGTTGATTCCGCAACCGCAGGAGCCACAAAGATGAGCACTGTACGACCAATTCAAAAAGTATAGTAAACCAGACATGTCTGCTGAGATAACAGAATCAATAAACGCTACGAAGACGATCCTGGTCGTCGACGATTTTGACGACACCCGTCTGCTCTTGAGAACCTGGCTCCAAAAAAAGGGTTATCGTGTTGTTGAAGCAGCCAACGGAAATCAGGCTATAGCCGAGACAGAAAGTTGCCGTCCCGATTTGATAATCATGGACGTTGAGATGCCCGAGCTAGACGGCATCGCCGCCACGCGCCAGATACGAACCCTCGCAGACCCCGAAGAACTCCCGATTGTCATTGTTTCGGCTTACGCCGCGGAACAGTTTCGAGATGAGGCGCTCGCGGCGGGGTGCAATGAATTTGTATCAACTCCTTTCGAGCCCGATAAGTTGGAGGGATTGATTGACTCGCTCATCAAGTGAGAACAAAAACATTTTCCATATATCAATTGGCATTTCTCATTTGTCATCGACGGAATTCATGACCTTTCAGACCAACGACAAAGGTCGGACAGCGCAGCGCATTGTTTAGAAAGTGGACTTGTCCGGCTCACGCGCCACGGGCACAAGTGCCCTTTTCTAAACAACGCGCGGAGGACCTTGCAGAACCAATGACGAATGAGAAATGTCAAATGATATATGGAAAATCTAATCTTCAGGTTTGAGACTAAAAATTTCCCATGCAACTTGTAAGACTGGCCTCTTTGCTAATTCTTTTATGCGCCTCGTTAGCCCCGGCGCAGGAGCGGCAATGTACGCTGAAGCTTGCGCAACTTCCTGAGGCTCCGGAGTTGTTTGGGTTTCGAATGGGAATGACGAAGGACCAGGTGAAAGCCAGGATCCCGCAAGTTGTTTTCGGCAAGACCAACTCATTCGGAGTCTCGAAAACAAGCATCAATCCTGACTTCGATCCGCGAATCGACAAATCCACGTTTGCAGGAGTCAGAACTGTCTCGCTGGACTTCCTCGATGGCCGGATAACTTCTCTTTGGTTCGGCTACGACAGCTCGTTTAAATTGCACACGGTGCCGGAGTTTATCGAAGGAATCTCGCGCTCGCTTCATCTGCCGGATGCATGGACGCCCTGGAAATCTCGAGGTCAACAACTTCGTTGCACCGATTTTCAGATGACGGTCTCAATCGTGGCGGAGGGGCCCAGTTTTCGTATACTTGATGAAAGTGCCGAAGAAACCGTGACCGCTCGCAGAGAGGCTGAGGAAGAACAGGGATCCGAAGAAAACTCTGCAGCGATAGTCGCCGACAGGCAAAGCAAGACTTACTACTCCCAGGGATGCCGTCCGGCAAATGAAATAAAAGAGGCGAATCGAGTCATTTTCAACAATAGCGAAGATGCCGAGAAGGCCGGTTATCAGCTGGCAAAACAGTGCCAACAGTAAAGCAGACCATCGAAAGGAGAACGAAAGTGCTGAAAGAATTCAAAGATTTTATTGCTCGCGGCAATGTGATTGATTTGGCGGTTGCAGTAATTATCGGTGCAGCCTTTGGCAGAATTGTCACTTCGCTGGTTGAGGGAATCATTATGCCTCCAATAGGCCTTATCCTTGGCGGTGTTGATTTCTCAAGCCTCTTCATTGACCTTTCCGGACAGCACCCGGTCTCGCTCGCCGATGCCCAACTCAAAGGCTTGCCGGTGATTACCTACGGCGCTCTAATCAACGATCTAATCACCTTTGTTATCGTAGCCTTCGTGGTATTCCTGATCGTCAAGGCAGTCAATAGAAACAAGAAAGCGGAAGCGGAAGCGCTAAAGAAGAACTGTCCATACTGTCTGTCTTCGCTTCCGATTGAGGCGACCCGTTGTTCCGGATGTACTTCTGAGTTGCCGGCTACCGCGGCGGCGGTTTAGTTTGAAAAATCCTGACCATGCGTGAATGCCCACGTTGTGAATGCTGTTATGAGGACGACACGACTGTCTGTCCTCAGGACCAGGCAAACACAAAACAGACTTTGCCCGGGTCGAGCTTGTTGGCAGGTCGTTATCTCCTGGAGAAACGACTTGGCCGCGGCGCTATGGGCCAGGTCTATCTGGCGCGAGACCAGAACCTTGTCACCCGGCGTGTGGCCGTGAAAACCATTCGCCCGGACATACTGAGCGACGAAGGCTTGCAGGAAGGCGAGGCCATCGCCCGGTTTGAACGCGAAGCTCGCGCGGCCGCCTCTATCCGTCATCCAAATGTCGTTGACGTCACAGATTTCGGCAAGAGCCCGGAAGGCGTTTTCTTTCTGGTGATGGAATACGTTGACGGTGAAAGCCTGTATCAGTTGTTGCGGCGCGAGGGCACTCTGGATATTCAACGGACCGTGATGATGTTGGGCCAGGTTGTGGCCGGCGTTGATGCCGCCCATGATGAAGGCATACTTCACCGCGATCTTAAACCCGCAAATATCTTCATCACCCAGAAACGGAAGAAGACCAGTAGCGCAGGGTCGGAAGGCTTCGTGAAGGTGGGCGACTTCGGGCTCGCGAAAATAGTCCACTCGGACCGCTCGGCAACGAATTCCCCGAGCGGGCCAGAATCCCGCGGTCTCATCGGCACGCCCGAGTACATGGCCCCGGAACAAATGCAACAGGACGTGCTATTGGATGCTCGCGCTGATATTTACGCGATTGGCGCCATTGCTTATCACATGCTCGGCGGCCGCCCGCCGTTTATCGGCGACATCACCCAACTCATCGCGCAGAAGTTAATGCAGTCCCCTGCCCCGCTGGTTAGCCTGCGGTCGGACATTCCCGCGGAAATCGATAAGGCGATCCTCCATGCTCTCGAGCGTGCTCCTGCCGATAGACCCACGAGCGCAACCGATTGGTTTGAAGAACTGGAAACTGCATGGGGAAAGGATTCAGACACGCATGAACTAACGGATTCTCGTCTGGTAGTGATGGCCCCATCCGGTTCAGAAGTTTATGTCGATGACGAGAGACAGGGCAGCGTGGGACGCTCAGGGCGGGTAATTCTGAACTCGATTCCTCCCGGCCAGCACGTGCTGCGCGTCGCGCGAGCAGGCGAAGTTGACGACGAGCGTGTTATTGAAATCCGGCCCGACGGCATAGAACAGATCATTCAGGCGCAATTCAAGAGCGCTCAATCAAGTGATCATTTGACGCCCTCTCAAGGCGGAAGCCTCGACAGCAGAACAGGCGGCGCAATGCCGGGGCCAAGAGTTGTAGCATGCACCAGATGCGGGTCGCGGTTTGCGGAAGGAATAAAATTTTGTGGCCGCTGCGGCAATGGCACTTTTCAGGTTGTCGCGGGCGTATCCGATAACAGGGCCCGTGCCGGAAGTGGCCAGTCCGGGAAGGCGCCCGCTAGTGCGCCCGGCAGTGCCGCGCCAGGGATTTCCGGAGCGTCGGTCGTTTGTCCTCGTTGTAAACAGACCTATCCCGCCAGTATCAGATTCTGTGGTAAATGCGGAATTCCAGTCGGAGCGCAATCGCTCGAATGGCGACAACCACGGCCCGTAGAAGTGGTTTGCAGGTTGTGTGGCACCAGCTATGCGGGCGCAACAAAGTTCTGTGGCCGATGCGGCAAGCCGATCAATCCTTGAGCCTCGCGTCGCTTTCCATATAATGGTCGGACAATATAGGTCCTACAGGACTTATAGGACCTATCGTCGTCGAGAAACCGGAGCCACAATGAAACGCTGCCCCACTTGTCAACGCACATACACAGACGCATCCCTGAACTTCTGTCTGGAAGACGGGACACCGCTTATTAGCGATGCACTCCCACCCCCGAGTTTTCCGCAGCCCGAGGTTCGCCAACAGCAAACGCCGCTGCTCAATCAGGTGGACCAGATGGCCCCAACCCGGGCATGGTCTCCCGTGCCTCCAATGCCGCCGCCACGGAAAAAATCAAGTGCCGTGTGGTGGGTTCTTGGGGGACTTGTGGTGGCGGGGATTTTGCTGGTGGGTGGGGCCGTCATGCTCCTGGCGATCGCCAGCATGAGCTCAAACTCGAATACCAATGCCAACCTCAATACAAACGTGCGGAACTCCAATTCAAGAGTTACCAACCGGAACACCAACATCAACTCAATCGGCACAAATGTTTCGAATACAAACTCGACCGGGAGTCTGCCGGCGTCAATGAGCGATGATTTTTCCGAAGCAAAGTGGGGTGCGGGCAATTATTCCTACGGCGACACCTGGTATGCTGACGACGAGTATCACATGCGTTCAAAATCGAAGTCGTACCTGGTGATGTATGCGCCCTCGAATGACTACAACACTGAAGACGCGACGGTCCGGGTGACCGCGCGCAGCGTGGACGGCACCTCTCCGTTGACGGGTTATGGCTTACTGGTACACGGCGAGAAAGACAAATCGGGAGGGCTGGAAGATTATGCTCTGCTCATCTACACCGGCTCCGAACCGCAGTATGAGATCATCAAGCATAAGGCCGGCACGCAAACAACAGTGGTGCCCTGGACCAAATCGAGCGTCATTCGATCGAGCACCAGTCCCAATCTGCTTGAAGTAAGGGCTAAAGGTGACGAACTCACGTTCTATATTAATGGCCAGTATGTGAATCGAATCACTGACACTGAAAACTTCAAGCGCGGCGTAGCCGGTCTATACACCAGCGATGTTGCCGAAGTTGCCTTCGACGACCTCGAGATCGAGCGATAGCGCTACGAAATCGAGCGGCGGCTGTTCCAATATCGAGCGATCGTATCCGAAACCGAGCCGGCTAACTCACGTCTTCACTCCGTAGGAGCGAGATGTTTATAGCCAGGCGGACAACGTCACGTCTTTCGCTCCGTAGGAGCGACATGTAACGACTTACAAATCTCGACAAAGCGTTTCGCTCCTACGGAGCGCTGCGACTTGGAAATCCGAAGTCTATAAACATCTCGCTCCTCTGGAGCGAAGCCTACCTCGCAAGAGCTACGAGTCTTAGCATGCAAGTCAATCTAAGAGTACAAGCAGGTCCTTATAAGGGGCAGGTCTTCAACTTCACTCAACCCGACACATTCCTGATCGGCAGAACCGACGATTCCCACCTCTGCCTGACGCAGGATAAGTTCTTCTCGCGTCACCATTGTCTGCTTGAGATATCTCCGCCACATTGCTTTTTGCGCGACCTGGGCTCGACCAACGGAACCTTTGTCAACGGCAAACGCGTGGCAGAAGCAAATCTGCAGAGCGGCGATCAGATTCAAGGCGGAGAGACGATCCTGCTGGTTGAAGTAAGCACGAACGAAACCGGAACTCCGGTGATCGCTTCGGATTCGGATGACGAATTGTTATCCCAACCGACGATCGTTACGGTGGCATGCTTGAACTGCGGCCGGCGCGAACAGGCCCAGGCTACTTCTTCAACGGAGCACCTGACGTTCCTTTGCGAGGATTGCCGCATTGAGTTAAGAAGCGCGCCGCAGCCAATTCCCGGTTATGACATGATTAGAGTTCTTGGCCGCGGCGGGATGGGATGCGTAATGATGGGCCGCAATCAACAAACCGGTGCTGCGGTGGCAATTAAGACTCTGTTACCGGAATTTGCGGTCAGCGACAAGGCGATGCGCCGCTTCATGAGAGAGATGGATGTAGCGGCGGCTTTGAAGCATCCGAATATCGTAGAGTTTCTCGATCGCGGTGTTCACAACGGCGTGGTCTATTTGGTGACGGAGTTTGTTGAAGGTGCAGATGCCGGAAAACTGGCAGACAATCGAGGCGGACGGCTGCCGCTCAACGAAACGGTGCCTGTGATTTTGCAGGTGTTGGCGGCCCTTTCACACGCGCACGCCCAGGGCTATATTCATCGCGACATCAAAGACCAGAACATCCTGGTAACCGGAACCGGTCCGGGTCTCTGCGCAAAATTGACAGATTTCGGCCTCGCCAAGAGCTTCACCCAATCGGGCATGAGCGGAGTTACAGTCGCGGGAGAGATGGCCGGCACATTGTCTTACATGCCGCCGGAACAGCTCAAAAACTTTCGCGATGTAAAACCACAATCAGACATCTACGCCCTCGGCATGACTGCTTATAGTTTATTGACCGGCCAGATTGCATTGAACATCAGCAGAAAAACCAGCATGGCCGAAACCATCAAAGCAATATTTGAGCAACCAACCATTCCTCTTTCCCAGCGCGATCCAACACTTCCCGCGCTACTCTGCGAAATTATCGATCGCGCCCTCGTCAAAGATCCCACTCAACGCTGGCAGTCAGCCCAGGCCATGCGCACCGCTCTGCTCCACGTGACGTGAACGCTAAAAGCGGTTTTGTGAGCAAGGTCTTAGCAGAGCCAAACGATCCACGAAATCACACGAACGAACACGAAATTTCTTGTTCGTGTTATTTCGCGTATTTTCGTGGATCGTTTTTCAGCGTAATCTGATTTCACACTCTGAAAGAGGCTTTGCATTTTTTCTCTAAATGAAGAGAAAAATATTTCGAATAAATCACTTTCTCAGCCTGCAGATTCTTGACTTGTTTCCTCCGTTAATTCATAACGTGTGCCCGCTTCAAAACTTTTGAGCGAAAAGATCTCAAACTCACCCTTTCGATCTTTCGCTGGTTCACACCCTTTAACAAATCCGCAGCTCTAACACGTTTCAGGAGGATCTCATGCCTACGGTCGCCATCTTCAAGCTTCTTCAGATCTCTCTGTTGTGCCTGCTGGTCCAATTCGGAGTTGCTTCGTCCGCGCGCGCTCAAAACACAATTACGTTGCACGGACGGGTGATGTACTCGACCGGTCAGCCGGCGTCAGGCGCCACCGTTACTATGACAAAAACTTTCTATGATGTTTCTCCCGCAGTAACCAGCGTCGAAACCACGGCCACGGATAGCGGCGGAAACTATTCTTTCGAAAGTCAGGGCCGTTGCGCTGTGTCCTATAGCCTTCAAGCTGTCTCAACAGAAATTGTGGATGATGAACCGTTGCCGCCTTCCGGCTCGGGCGGCCCAAGCGGCTGCGTGTTGTCTAACTTTGCCTTCGATCTGGAGATCTTCAGGCCCGCACCAATCACGCTCGGCGGTTATGTTACTGACGAGCTAACGGGCCGGCCCGTGCAAGGCATCACCGTCACTATGACGCGCACCAAATATGATTTCGAGCCCGATGTAGTCACCACAGCCACCACTACCACGAACGGCAGCGGTTACTTTCAGTTTTCCACCTTCTCGAGATGCTCGGTGGTTGCAGACTTTCGACCTTCGCTGGGCAGCTATACCTTTCCCAGTTGGATCAGTCCCAGCGGCTGCGTGATTACCAGCAATACCAATTTGCCGCTCACGGTAAATTTCAACAAGCTAATGAACGCGGGAGCGAGCCCCTGCAACGCCAGCGTCGGTGCTCCGGTCAACGTAACCAACGGCAACATGTATTTGCAGCAGACGGACTATCAACTACCGGGCGCCGGAGAAGCGATTGCCATCAGCCGCACTTACAACAGTATCTCGCAAAACATCGGACTGTTTGGCCGAGGATGGAGCACGAAGTATGACGAGACCATGACTACACTGCCAGACAATCTGCTTCAGTTAACTCTGCCCGATGGCCGCGTATTGACGTCTCTGTCGCCGGATTTTTATGGGCAAATGACCAGGAATGGCGATGGAAGTTACACAGTCACGTTCAAAGATGGCCGCGTACATCAATTCAATACCTCCGGCAAGCTGCTTTCACTCACCGATCGGCATGGCAATGTGACGCTCTTGACCTACGCCAATGGTACACTGTCAAGCATCACCGATCCCTTCGCGCGCGTGTTGACCGTGACCACCAACAGCAGCGGGCGCGTGCTCACTTTAAGCGACCCTCTCGGGACGATCGCTACCTATACGTATGGCGGCAGCAACGAACTCTTGTCGACGACGTACCCTGACAACTCCGGGTATGCGTATTCCTACACCGGGATCCCCGGAGGTTTGGGACTAACTACGGTAACGGACGCGCTGGGAAACATTGTGGAGCAGCACGATTACGATCCGCAGGGCCGCGCCACCAGCTCACAAGCCCATGGCGGCGTCAATCGATATACCCTCAGTTACATCAGCCTGACGGAGACCGACGTAACCGACGCCCTCGGACATGTCACCAAGTACATCCACAGCAACATCAAAGGCCGCTCGGTCGTTACGCGGGTGGAAGGACTGTGCAATTGCGGCGGCAGTTCACAGGTCCAAAACTGGACTCACGATAATCAGGCAAACGTCACCGCAAAGACCGATGCTCTAAATCACACGCAAACCTTCACCTACGACGCGGCTGGTAACCGCCTCACCGTTACGGATGCAACTGGAACTGTCGCCTATACCTACAATCAGTTTGGAGAACTGCTGACGCGCACCGATCAAATGAATGGAGTCACCACCAACACTTTCGACTCTTCCGGCAACCGGCTCATGATCAGTGATGCGCTGAACCAGACCACAGCTTTCACCTACGACAGCCGGGGCCAGCTTCTGACGATGACCAATGCCCTGGGCAAAGTCACGAGACTCACCTGGGACGCGAATGGCCGTCTGGTCCAGACGAAAGACGCGCTCAACAATACAACCGATTTTGCCTATGACGCGCGGGCGCGATTGACGAGCGCCACCAACGCACTCAATTTCGCAACCAGCTACGCTTACGACGCGGCTGGAAGGGTGAATAAGATCACCCGGCCAGACAACTCGTTCATCAGTTTCACCTACGATCTGGCGGGGCGTCGTACAAGAGTTACTGATGCGCTGAACAACAGCACGAGCTTCTCGTACGATCCTGCCTCCCGGTTGATCCGTGTGACTGACGCCGCGCAGAAGGCAACCAGCTACAACTATGATTCAATGTCCAATCTCACCGACATGACGGACGCGCTCGCGCAAACAACCAGCTATGAATACGATGACTTCAATCGTCTGGTTAAGCTCATTTACCCGCCCGCGGTGAGCGGGGGCACACGCTTGCAGGAAACCATCACATATGACGCAGCGGGGAATGTCACCAGCCGCACCGATACCGCCAACCGCATCACCAGCTTAAAGTATGACAACGCAAACCGGCTCACGACAGTCACTGATCCGGCTATGCAAATAACCCGGTATGAGTACGACGCGCGCTCAAACGTGACGGCCCTGGTGGACGCAATTAACCAGCGATACACTTTCGATTACGACGCGCTTTCGCGTGTGATTACGGCTACGCGTGCGGGTGTGCAGATGTCATATGCTTACGACGCAGCAGGCAACCCCAGCCAGCGCACCGACTACAACAATATGGCCACCAGCTATACCTACGATGCGTTGAACCGGCTGACAAAGATCACTTACCCTGACGCTTCGACGGCTACTTACGGTTACGACAAATTGTCGCAGTTAACCAGCGCGGCGAACATGAATGGAACAGTCAGTTTCACTTATGACAACCTCGGCCGCGCGACCGGTACTACCGATGTCTTTGGACAGGTGCTCAATTACGCCTACGATGCCAATGACCGGCGCACCCGGCTGAGTTTTGGCGCAATCACCAACGCCACTTACACATACGACGCGCTGAATCGGCTGACTCAGATCACAGACGGCGCGAAAGACTCGGTAAGCTATGTTTACGATGCGACCGGCAAGTTGATTTCACAGACTCTGCCAAACGACATTACCACTACCTACAACTACGATGGTCTCGGCCGACTTACCCGATTGAAGGATGCGAAGCGAAACAAAGTCATCGCCGACAACCAGTACTCCTACAACAATGCCGGTGACATCACGGAGAACACTGATCTGGACGGTACTCACACATATAGCTACGATCAGCTCGATCGATTAACCTCGGCGACGCACACGGGCACGCCGGCTGAATCCTACGCGTATGACGGCGTCGGCAATCGCACTGCTTCCCACCGGAGCGCAGTCTACAGTTATCAGCCTTTTGATCGTCTGATCGGCGCCGGCACGGCAACTTACATCTACAACAACAACGGCAATATGACTTCGAAGAGCGACGCGAGTGGGACGACGCAGCTTGTCTGGGATTTCGAAAACCGTCTGACGCAAGTCGTGACACCGGCGTCTGGTAGCGTGACTTACAAATACGACGCGTTGGGACGTCGGATTCAACGAACGCCTTCGAGTGGAGTGTCAACCAACTTCATCTATGATGGCCAGGAAGTTGTCAGAGACATTAACTCCGATGGTTCAACCGCTGAATATCTTAACGGCCCCGGCATCGACAACAAGATCCGGCAAAAGGGCTCATCATCATCGTCGACTTATTACTTTTCACAGGATCATCTGGGCAGCACAACCGCTTTAACCGGGGCCAACGGCAAGCTCATTGAGCAGATTGCCTACGATGCGTACGGCAACAGCGGCGGCAGCCCGAGGACCCGTTACGACTACACCGGCCGCGAGCGCGATCAACTTACGGGACTACTCTACTATCGTGCGCGATTTTATGATCCGCAGCTGGGAAGGTTTATTTCGGAGGATCCGATTGGGCTGGCGGGGGGGATCAATAGCTTTGCATACGTTGGTAATAATCCACAGAATGCGAAGGATCCATCGGGGCTGTATGAGATTGATGTTCACTATTATCTTACCTACTTCTTGGCATTGAAGACCGGTTGCTTTACAGATGCGGAAGCACGAGAGATAGCAAATGGGGATCAGGGAGTGGATGAAAATCCAGCGAGCTCTCCTGATCTAGGCGATACAGAACGACAGCAGCAGGTTAATGCGTTCTATCACGGGCTCCACCCTGGAAGTCACGCGGCTTATCTAGACGCTCATTGGATGATTGCAACGCAAGGAAATCGGGGGAACTTAGCCGGATTGGGGATCTTTTTGCATTATCGGCAGGACATGTTCAGTCATGCCGGATATACAAACCCGAAATGGGGACACGCAACGGGATTTCACGCGGTCGACAAAACGGATGAAGATGTCGCTAAAGCTCTGCGAATGGCCCAAGCGACTTGGGATGCATTGAACAAGTTTGCATCCGAAAGGAAGTGCGGGTGCCGCGGTACGATAGACCCGTCGTGGTGGAAGCAGATCGAGGACTTTGCGAAAGCTTCAGGCGGTGGTCCTTACGATAGGAGAAGGCATTCGATTGACGAAATCAATCCCTGGTTCTTGAACAACAAGATTTCGATTCTCCAAGTTCCCCACAGATAGGTATGCAGCAGAGGATGCCAAGTGAGGTACGGTTATTTATGAGAATAATGGGTGCACTAAGTTTACTTCTGATAGTTGGATTAGTGGGGTGTGATTTCATGAGTCACACCCACTGTGACGACACAATACTGAGCCAACAGAAATCTCCTGACGGAAAATTCCTAGCAACTCTGTATCACCGCTCTTGTGCGAACAATACAGGCTTGTACACCTTCGTGAATGTGCAGGAAATCTCAGGACCAGGTGAAACAAAACCCGTTTTAACGATAAGCGGGTTTCACGAAATCAGCGGTGTTTGGGTCGATCCAAACCACCTCGAGATCAGATCCGAAGGGCTCCAAAATCAAAAAGCGATTCTGTCACAGGAAACTAACTGGAAAACGATCATCATCTCTTACAAAAAGTAGACGGCGCTTATAGGACCTATTCGACCTATAGGACCCACTCGACCTATTCGACATATAGGACCTATTCCGATATCTCCCTATATGACCTATCCACCACCCAAACACTCACCCAACATCATCCCAGCCCACGGCGGCTACCGCGCATTGAAGTCTTTCCAACAAGCCGAGCTGGTTTACGATGCCACCGTAAAGTTTTGCGATCGCTTCATCGACAAGCGCTCACGCACTCACGATCAGATGGTTCAGGCCGCGCGCAGCGGACGTCAGAATATTGCCGAGGATAGCCAGGCCTCCGGCACATCCAAGAAATCCGAACTGAAGCTCGTAGGCGTGGCCCGTGCCAGTCTGGAAGAGCTTCTTCTCGACTACCAGGACTTCCTGCGCCAGCGCGAACTACCTTTGTGGCGCAAGGACCACCCCAACGCTCAGGAGATCCGCCGCTTGGCCTATGAAAACCATAGGACCTATCAGACCTATTCGACCTATATTGAAAAAGCCTCCCCGGAGATTGCCGCCAATACTGTCATCTGCCTGATCCACCAGGCTAATTACCTGCTCGATCAGCAGCTACGACAGCTTGAAAGGGCCTTCCTGGAGGAAGGCGGCTTCACCGAACGCCTCTACCACGCCCGAAAGAAAAGACAATAGGTCCAATACGTCCTATTCGTCCTATAGGTCTTATTCCATAGGTCCTATTCGTCCTATAGGTCCTATATTCCGTCCTATATTTCTTCTTTACTTCACCGCTTCCGGGCCGCATAATACGCGCCCCACCGGCCCATAGCCGGTGAGCTTGTTTAGCGAGGTATAATTTCCGCAAGAGTCAACCCGGAGGCCAATTGCAAGTATGGTGAATGCCCAGCCTGCGCCCCACGGGCAAACTGCCTGAGCTCCCTGGAGACAAAACAATGAGATCCATCTGGAAAGGTCATATAAGGTTTCTGTTGGTAGCGATTCCGGTCCGCATCTATAACGCCATCGAGACCACCGAGAAGATTCAGTTTAATCAACTACACCGCGAAGATTACGGCCCGATTGGCTACGACAAGCGCTGCAAAAAATGCGGCCAGGTCGTAACCGGCGACCAGATTACCAAAGGCTATCAATACGAGCCCGATCGCTATGCGATCGTCGAGCCGGAAGATATTGCCAAGGTAAAAATCAAAACTACCAAAGCCGTGGACATCATCGGCTTCGTGGACAGCTCGGAAATTCCCACTACGTTTTACGACTCGCCTTATTATGCAGGCCCGGATGGACCAGTATCGGAAAAGCCTTACGCCCTGTTACGCGAGGTGATGAAGCAAACCGGCAAAGTTGGCATTGGTAAAGTCGTGCTCAGAGATCGCGAAGATCTGGTGGCTCTCTTCCCCTACGAAAATGGTCTGGTGATGCAGAAGCTTCATTATCCAAATGAGCTCAGACAAATGAAAGACGTGCCGGAGATCGAGGGCGCGACCAAGCTCGACAAGAACGAGCTGAAACTGGCTACCACCCTGGTCGAGCAAATGGTCACTTCGCTGGCGGAGATTGATACGGTGGACCAGTATCACCAGGCACTCAGGAAACTCATTGAGTCGAAGATCAAAGGTAAGAAGGTTGTAGAATTTGAGGTTGAAGAAGTCCCCAGACTTGATATTATGAGCGCGCTGAAGAAGAGTTTGCAGGCGTCAAGCCGCAAGCCAATGGTTAAGGCAGCGCCGCCGACCTCGAAGAAGAAGGCGCTTACTCTGGTTAAGAGTGAGGACAAAGCGGTGGCCAAACAAAAGGCAGCCCGGAAGCGAAAAGCTTCCTGAGTGATTTAGTTCGACCTATAGGACCTATCATTTGTTTTACAGATGAAAGAACCCAGCAATAAGGTTTTGTCCTTCCCCTCACGAGTTCCCGCGAAGGCCGACTACCAGCGCGTTAAGTCAAGCTATTCCCTGCTCGAAATCAAACAGCTCTTCGGGTTGAGCGAGCGCACCATCCGCCGCTGGACTGAGTTGGGCATCATTCAGGGCACACCGTCGACTGAATCCGGCGGCCTTAACTACGACTTCCAGGCTCTGACGCAGTTCAGGCGGGTCCGCGAACTGCGCGCGCAGGGCCACAGCATTCGGCAAATCGAGGCGGAGCTGCAGGGCCAGTTAAATCTTTTCCGCGGCGCCGAAGTCGGGAATCTCGCACGATTGCTGACCCCCTTCGAGGAAGCGCTGTTGCTCCATGAACAAGGCGATCCAAAAGCAGCGGAGTCGTACCTTGAAGCGATAAGTGATGGCGACAACGTAGCCGAGGCTTATTGCAATCTCGGGATCATCAATCTGGAACTGGGAAACATCGGAAAAGCTTTGGACAATTTCACGCTCTCGTTAAAGCACGAACCAAGGCACGTCGAAGCCCACTACAATCTCGGGAATCTTTACTACGATGCGGGCGAACTTCCGCTGGCGCGTCTTCATTACGAAGCTGCCGCGCAAATCGAGTCGGGCTTTTCTCTCGTTTATTTCAACCTGGCGCTGGTCTATCACCGGCTCAGCGATCTTGCCGGTGCTCTTTCCGCGCTGGAGAAGTATAAACAACTGGAACCGAACGACGCGGAGATCGAAGCCGTCGACCAGCTGCTCAAGGCGATGCGAGATCCTCGCAATCCAAATCGATAGTGCCTGGTCCTTTGGGTGGAAAATTTTGGTGGTGGGCAGTAAGGTCTCACCCGCAACTGCCCACCTGCTCGTAGTTGGATCGCAAGAAAGGTGAGCGATCCTGATTACGTAGGTAATGGTATTCAAAGCAATAATGAATAGCCACTTCCAGAAGTGAAGGTGGCAATAAACTTCTCGAAAACACTGCTCTTTGCTACCTGGCCCAGATGGGTTTAGAATCAGCCCGTTCTCATCCGCAGCATCCTTTTATCTACCTGGAGGTCCCCCTATGCCGCAAGCGAAGTGTCGCGTCCTCTGCATTGACGACCACGAAGACACGTCGGAGATGCTGAAGGTTCTGTTGTCCCAGGAGGATTATGAAGTGGTGACAGCGGTTACCTGCGAGGCCGCCTTGCAAGTGGCGACCGCGCAGGAATTTGATTTGTATGTTCTGGACCGGCGCCTGCCGGACGGCAGCGGCCTCCAACTATGCCAGGACCTGGCCAAAGCCACTCCCGGCGTCCCATGCATTTTCTACACCGGTGACGCTTACGACATCCACCGGTCGGAAGCCATAGCCGCCGGCGCCGATGAATACGTAACGAAGCCGGATATCGATCGTCTCATTGATTGCGTTCGGGATTTGCTTGCTGAAAGAGAATGCGCCAAGGCGTGAGCGGTGGATTCGCGACGAAAACTTCATCGCCTCGCAAACAAGACACTACTCTCGCAGCACGCTCGCTTGACACATCAGTTTACGGACGTATAATTTTCCTCCCCCGTGGGCCGATAGCTCAGTTGGTAGAGCAGCTGACTCTTAATCAGCGGGTCGCAGGTTCGAGCCCTGCTCGGCTCACCATTATTTTCAATGACTTGCGGCAGGTTGAAGAGCCTGCCGTTTTTCTTTTGTGACAAACTTGTGACGTCGCTGCTTGCGATACTCTGACAAGACAGTGATCGCCCCACGCTTTCCTTGGTCGGTAGCGTGAATGTAACGCATGGTTGTCACAATCGAAGAGTGACCCATCAATTCTTTGATCTTCACAACGTCCACGCCAGCATCGGCTAGCCGAGTACCAAACGTGTGACGCAAGTCATGAAAGGTGAAATTGGTGATACCCGCTTCTCGGCATGCTGCTGAGAAGGACTTCTTGATGTCGGTATACCGTGTTCCGGTATCCGGATTCGTGAAGACAAATTCCGTTGCGCCGGCTTGGTCGCGTAGTTCCAATAGGGCTTCCTGTACGATTGGCTCCATTGGTACGGAACGG
>Ga0070697_100001545_pt1 | contig 17525 bp, 10 predicted proteins | sample KBSK1501metaG_FD_65475 | JGI IMG/M metagenome (GOLD analysis project Ga0070697, IMG submission 65475) | Corn, switchgrass and miscanthus rhizosphere microbial communities from Kellogg Biological Station, Michigan, USA - KBS K1-50-1 metaG | ecosystem: Host-associated > Plants > Roots >...
GGCCGCCAAGCTGCGGCGTGCTTCCCCGCTACCTCAGCCGCACTCCGAAAACCCGCACACGTGGCATTTGGCGCAGCCCTCGATGAACGCGAGCTGCGAGCCGCAGTCGGGGCACGCGCCGATGAAGTCCTGCGCGGCGCCGTCTCCCCCCCGCTCGCCGGCCGTCCCTTCCGGTCCAGGGATGCTCGCCTGGACGGGCGCCGGCGCGCCGCCCAAGAGATCCTGCTGGATGCCCTGCTTCTCCTGCATCCATTTTTCGATCGCGATCCCGATGGCGTCGGGCACCGAGAGGACCTTGTTCGGGCCGAGCCCGACGACCCGATCGGACGAGATGCCCCGCAGCTGGCGGTACACCTCGCGCAGCGGGATGCCCGAGCGCAGCGCCAGTGAAATCAGGCGCCCGATCGCCTCCACGTCGGCCATGAGGGCGCCGCCGGCCTTGCCGAGCGAGATGAAGACTTCGAACGGCTGTCCTTTGTCATCCTCGGTGATGTTCACGTACATGGTGCCGAGCGGCGTCTCGACCCGTCGGGTGGCGCCCTTGAGCAGGTCGGGGCGCGAGCGCTTCGCCCGGCGCTGCAGGTTCTCCGCTTCGGCGTCGTGCAACTTGTCGCGGGTGCGGGCGAGCTCGGCCTCGAGCTCCGCGATCCGCCCCAGCGCCTCCGCCAGCGCGTCCTTGCCTGCCCCCGCCCCACCGGCCTGCTCCTGCACCTTTTTCGCCGTCGACCCGGTGGAGAGCACCTGCATCTCGCGCGCGCCGTCGCGGTACACGGTCACGCCCTTGCAGCCCAGCTTGTAGGCGTACCGGTAGATCTTCTCCACGTACTCCTCGGTCGCGTCGTGCGAGAAGTTGCAGGTCTTGGAGATCGCGGAGTCGGTGAACTCCTGGAACGCCGCCTGCATCTGGATGTGCCACTCCGGCGTCACGTCGTGCGCGGTGACGAACACCCGCTGCCACGTCGCCGGCACCTGATCGAAGTGAATGTGTCCCGACTCCGCGATCTGCTGCATCAGGGCGTCGGAATACCAGCCCTCTCGCTTCGCGATCGCGACGAAGTCCTCGTTCACATCGGGCATGAGCACGCCCGCCTGATTCCGCATGAACGCGATCGCGAACAGCGGCTCGATACCCGACGAGCAGCCGGCGATGATCGAGATGGTGCCGGTGGGGGCGACGGTCGTGAGGTTGCAGTTGCGCAGCCTCCGCATGGGGCGCACGCGCTCACCCTTGGGCCCGCGGGCGCAGGTCGCGTCCGGCCCCCAGATCGACTGCTCCCACTCGGGGAACACGCCGCGCTGCTCGGCGAGCCTCTCCGAGGCCGCCTTGGCCTCCTCGTCGACGAATTCCATCATGCGGCGGCCGAGGGCCACCCCCTCGTCCGAGTCGTACGGGAGACCCAGTCGCACCAGCAGGTCCGCCCAACCCATCACTCCGAGGCCGATGCGGCGGATGCGCTTCGCGAGGTCGTCGATTTCGGTCAGCGGGTACTTGTTCGCGTCGATGACGTTGTCGAGGAAGTGCGTGCACAGGTGCACCGCGGTCCGCAGGCGATCCCAGTCGACGTCGCCGTCCTTCACGAACAGCCCGAGGTTGATCGAGCCGAGGTTGCAGACGTCGTAGGGAAGCAGCGGCTGCTCACCGCACGGGTTCGTCGCCTCGTAGCTGCCGAGGTGGGGCACCGGGTTGTAATGGTTGGCTCGGTCGATGAAGTACACGCCGGGCTCGCCCGTCTTCCAGGCGCCGTGGACGATCTTGCGGAACACCTCGCGGGCATCGAGCCGGCCCACCGCGGCGCCCGTGCGGGGATGGATCAGCTCGTAGGCCGCACCCTCCTCCAGGGCCCGCATGAAGGCGTCCGTCACCGCCACCGAGATGTTGAAGTTCGTCACCTGGGTCAGGTCGTCCTTGCAGGCGATGAACTCGAGGATGTCGGGGTGGTCGACCCGCAGGATGCCCATGTTCGCGCCGCGGCGCGTCCCGCCCTGTTTCACGACGTCGGTCGAGGCGTCGTACAGCTTCATGAACGACACAGGGCCCGACGCCACGCCCATGGTGGAGCGCACGACATCATTCTTGGGGCGCAGGCGCGAAAAGGAGAACCCGGTGCCGCCGCCCGACTGGTGCACCAGGGCCATCGCCCGCAGCGTGTCGTAGATGCCGCTCTGGCCGTTCGAGAGCGCGTCTTCCACCGGGAGCACGAAGCAGGCGGAGAGCTGGCCGAGAGGCCGGCCGGCGTTCATCAGGGTGGGCGAATTGGGCATCCAGACCCGGGTCGCCATCAGCTCGAAGAACGTCTCCGCCAGTCCCTCCACGGCCTTGTCCGAAGCCCCGTAGCGCCGCTCCGGCTCCGCGATCGTCCGCGCAACCCGCCAGAACAGATCCTCAGGCTGCTCGACGGGCTTGCCGTGGTCGTCCTTGACCAGGTAGCGCCGCTCGAGCACGGTGACGGCGTTGGGGCTCAGATCGAGTGTGCCGGTGCGGCTGGAGGCAGTCATGCGGGCTCGTCCCTCGCGGAGGTGAGCGTGCTCACCAAACATGTGGTATGTGTGAATTTAACAGCGCGGATCAAAAAAGGCGCGAAGGGGCAAGGTAGACCCGCTGGCACGTCAGAGCAACACCTCGCGAGAGCGGTGGCCCCGCGCGACATCCAACAATTCACATCACAAACTTGTTCCGGCGATCGGGAAGGTACCGGCACGGTGCCGCTCTGCCTCGGCCACGTAGTGCTCCCACGTGTCTCGGATCCGTGCACGCAGGGCGTCGTCGACTGGTCGCGTGACACGCGCCGGCACGCCGACCACGAGGGAGCCTGGAGGCACGCGGGCCCCTTCCGGCACGACCGCACCCGCTGCCACGACACTGCCCGTCCCGATGTGCACGCCGTTCAAGAGCACGCTCCCCATGCCGATCAAGCAGTCGTCCTCGACGGTGCATCCGTGCAGAATGGCGCGGTGGCCCACGCCGACCCGCGCGCCGATTCGCGCCGGGAGCCCTTCGTCTACGTGTACGATCGTACCGTCCTGGAGATTGGTGCGCTCGCCCACCACAATCGCGGCCATGTCCCCGCGAAGCACCGCGCCGTACCACACGCTGGCGTGGGCGCCGAGCGTCACGTCCCCCAGCACCACCGCGCCGGGAGCGATAAATGCCGTCGGATGGATGTCGATGCTACTGCCTCGCCGGCTGGAATATCCACTGAACCCACGCGTCGACCGGCTCGCCGTTCTTCTGGGCGGGGTTCCAGCGCAGGGTCTTCGCCATGTCCAGCGCCTGGTTGTTGAACGTGTCGAGGTTGGAGGGTCCGAACACGCGCGCCTCGAGCGTCGACCCCTCCTTCGAGACATGGATCAGCAGGATGGCCTGGCGCGGGAAAATCGTGGCGTCGGCGGGCACCGGAATGCGCGTCAGCGACAGCGGCAGCGGACGAGTGTCGAAACAGAGGTTGTCCTGGTTGTAGGCGGGCCCATACTGGTCGCACGGTCCGGTGTTCGACCCTCCTTCCCCCGACCCCGGCTGCAACTCGATCCGTACCGTGGATGGCGTACCCGGAGTGATGACCACCTGGCGGTCGTACGGCTCGAAGCCGCTGGCCCGCACGGCGAGGGCGTACGTGCCGGGCGGCACATCTCCCTGCGACCCGCGAAACAGCATCCCGTTGAGGGTGACGCGTGCGCCCGCCGGCAGGCCCTGGAGCGTCAGGTGCCCGAGCGCCCCGGGAGGCACCGCGCGCGTCCGCGCGGTGTCGGCGTGAGGGGTCGCGGCGGCCGCGTCAGGGGCTGGAGCGACGCCGGTGTCGGACAGGAGACGTTGAGCGAGCGTGTCGCGGGGGACGCCCGACGCGGAGTCCGCGGCGGCGGCCCGGGCGAAGAACAGCAGGCCCTTCTTGTAGGCGTACAGGCCGGGGGCGCCCAGGCCGATGGCCAGGACGACCACCCAGAGGGCGATGCCCGCGGCGACCGAGCGCTTGTGGTGCTCCTCGGTCCCGGGTCTGTCGGCGAGGCGCGGTAGCGGCGTGGTGGGAGCGGACGCCATCCGGACCCCCGCGAGCGAGGGCATGGCCTTGGTGGCGGCCGTCGCGAGCCCGACCGCGGCGAGGCCGCCGCCCGCCTCGAGCGCCTGGACCAGATCGTCCGCGCTCTGAAACCGCTCGTCGGGAGACTTAGCCATCATCTTCCGGGTGATCTCGAACACCGTGCGCTGATCATAGGTCTCGAGCGGCGGGGTCGGAATCTCTTCCATAATGTGCTTGTAGCCGATCGAGAACGAGTCCTCCCCGTCGAACGGCACGCGGCCGGTGAGGCTTTGAAATGCGACGACGCCGAGGGAATAGATGTCGGAGCGTCCGTCGAGCGGCTGGGCGCGGGCCTGCTCCGGGCTCATGTAGTGCGGTGTGCCGATGGACATCCCGGTGCCCGTGAGCTTGCCGCCCGACGCCGCCTTCGCGATCCCGAAGTCGGTCACCACCGCCAGCCCGTGCTCGTCGAACATGATGTTGTCGGGCTTGATGTCCCGGTGCACGATGCCGCTCTTGTGCGCGTAGGCGAGGGCGCGCGCCACCTGGACCAATATCTGGCGGATCTCGGCCGGGGGGAGCGTGCCGCGCGCGGCCAGCACGGACGACAGCGGCTTGCCGCGCAGGAACTTCATCACGAAATAGATCACCCGCCCGGACTTGCCGACGCGATAGATCGGGATGATGCTGGGGTGCTCGAGCTTGGCGGACGTGCGGGCTTCGCGCTGGAACCGCTCGACGAACTCTTTGTCGAACGCGAGGGAGAACGGCAGGACCTTGATCGCGACGTCACGCTCCAGCTGTTTTTCGCGCGCCTTGAAGACGATGGCCATCCCGCCGCGGCCCAGCTCCTCGAGGATTTCGTACTCGTCGTGCAGCTGCTCCCGCACCAGATCCAGCTCCGTCGCATCGACCTGTTGGTCGCGCACGCCGGCGACCGGAGTCGTGCGCGACAGATCGAGTCCGCAGGAGCGGCAGAACTTGCTGGCGTCGTCGTTCTCAGTGCCACAGCGGGAGCAGTACATCAATTCTCCGAAGGGTCGCGGAAACTTAGGGATTGGTCGGATGACGTGTCAACTCGCTGCGCTGTCCCGCGTGCTCAGAAGTCGGACGCGAGCGCCGCGTACAGCTGCGGCCGCCGCGCTCCGCCGGACGGCGGAGCGACGAGCGGCTGCGCGATGCCGAGTCGCACCGAGAGGGGAAAGTCGTAGCTCACCGTCATGCGACCCGCGACCTCGAGGCCGGTGGAACGCAGTCGAGTCAGACGCGGAGACGCGCCCGGCCCCCAGGCGTCACCCGCGTCGGCGAACAGGTTGAGCCACAACTGGTCGACGCCGAGCGGAAGGTGACCGAGGGCCTGGCCCACCAGCGCGAGCGGCACCCGGTACTCGACGCTGCCCGCGACCGCACGCTGGCCACGCAGCTCGCCCGAGGCGTACCCGCGGAGTGGAAACGCACGCGTTGCGGTCAGCGTTGGCGCGAAGAACAGGTTCACGCCCTGCGGCGCCACGCCACCCACGCGGAACAGCGTGCCGAGTGGACCGTTCGTGCCGCCGGCGAGGACCCGTAGGGCCAGCACATGGTGAGCGAACCCGCCCAGGCCGGGTACGCGGGCGTAAAGCGCCAGCCGGGAGCGCAGCTCATTCGACCAGCGGGCGCTGCCCTGCTCGTCTCGCCGGCGGTAAGTCACGGACCACGTGGCTCCGTTCTCCGGTGAGATCGAGAGCGCGCCGGTCACGAGCCGCGATAGCGTGAGCGTCAGCGAGCCGCCGACGAGATTCTGCGTGATACACCCCGGACAGGCCGCGGCGAGGGCGGTGTCCGGGATCGCGGCGTAGCGGAAGCGCTCGACCTCCGCCGCGACACGTACGCTTGCCGACTTGCGCCAGCGGCGCGTCACGAACGACGCGCCGAGCGCCGCATAGTGGTCGAGCTCCGAAAGCGTGACAGTGGACGCGCTCGACGGCGGTCGCAGGTCCGCCCATGACGCCCAGGCCGAGAGGTCGAGCGTGGGGTTGCCCAGCACGGACGATACCAGCGCGAAATCGCCCGCGGCGCGGAACGGCTCTGGAGAGACGAACAGATCGGCGGCGTACGAAAAGCGACCCAAGGCATCCGTCCCCGCCGTGAGGGCGCCCCCGAACCGCCCGGTCGGTCCCGCGTTCTCGAACACCGGGATCCAGAAATGCGGGCGCAGCGACGGCCACATGGTGTAGCCGGTTTCGGAGATCGGCACGGCCGGCGCCGCCTCGAACGGCACCGGCTTGGGGAACGAGACCGGCGCACCTCCCTCGAGCGCCCTCTCGCGCCGCAGCTCCCAGCCACGCGCCGTGAGCGCGGTGTACAGCAGGGTGCCGTCAGGGAGCGGCGCCGGTGCGCGGGCGCCGAGGGGCTCATTGGTGAGGGGCAGCGCGGGCCCTGATTCGCGCCAGCGGTACACCTGCGGGACTCCCGTCGGGTCGGCAACGAACCAGAGCTCCCCGCTGGGGGTCCACACCACGTCCGCGATGCTGCCGCCGGTCTCGACCAGTACCACACCCGCGTCGGGCGAGTCGGCCCCCCATCGCACCAGCGCCCGACGGCCCTCGGCGGTCCGGGTCCCAGCCACCCAGCGTCCATCGGGCGACAGCACGACGTCCTCCCACACGGCGCTCCGCGGCACGGCAGGCGCGGAGACGGTGGGACGGGCCGACGCGGCGCCGAGCGTGATGGCCGCGAGCCGTCCGCCGCCTCCAGCGGGAGCGACGAGTCGGGCCCCGTGCGTCGCGCGCCGCCACGCCCCTCCCGGGAGCCAGCGGTAGAGGTCGCTCCGGATCCGCCAGCGGCTCGTGAAATCGAGCTGGGTGATCACGAGCGTGTCCCCGAGCCAATCGTAGTCCACGCCCCCGTTGACGCGGTGGGTGGCGAGCGGGCGGTTCGCTGCCGCGTCGACCACGCGCAGCTCGCTCGTCCCCTTCCCATCATCGCGAACGTACACCACTCGCCGTCCGTCCGGGGACACGCGCGGCACCGGCTGCGTCCGAAGCCCGCCGTCGATCACCGTCGCCACCGGCCGCGTTTCCTCCATGGCGGGCAGGACGGGCGCGGTCCCGCGCGGCCATTCGGCGCTCAGCGTGCGTCCGGCCGCTACCCGGGTCACCTGGCGCCCCACGCGGAACGGAATGAGCTGGGCAGAGGTGGCCTCCGCGAAACGGGTTACCACCGAGTCGCCCGCCGCACCAGCGAGATAATGAAGGAAGCGGCTGCCATACGCGTAAGGAACCAGTCCGTCGGCCCATCGCGTGAACAGGGTCGCGTTCCATGGGGACCGCGATGCACTCGCCACGTGGTCGGCGCCGAGCAGCTGCGTGTGGAAGCTGCCCCGCACGCGTCCCGCGTTCGTGAACCTCGACTCGTAGTAGGTGGCGATCCCTTCGATCACCCAGCTGGGCTGATACTCGTTCGGGAACAGCCCGGGTGCGCGTCCAAACACGTGCTGCAGCCCGTTCCACAGGCCGCGTGAGCGGTCGAGGTGAAACACGTGGGCGAGCTCGTGCGTGGTCACCAGCCGGAGCCAGCTGTCGAAGAACAGCAGCCCATGGTCGCCGGCGGGGGGCGTGGCGTAGATGGTGATGCGGTTGGAAGGAAAGACGGTCGTGAAGCCGTTCGCCGCGTCGATATCGTCGGCCAACGTGAGGTCCACGACGCCGCGCGGCGCGTGCAGCTCGGTCGCGAGCAGCCCGTAGGACCGCTCCGCCTCGCGCGCCTCGACGAGGGCGGCGTCGCGGTAGGCGGGGCGGAAGTGGATGCGGAAGTGGGGCGTGTGTAACGTGCGCCAACTACCGGACGGATCGACCTGAGCGTCGGCTCGCCCGGCGAGGATCGCGAACAGTAGAATGCGGAGTGCGGAATGCGGAATGCGGAATCGCAAGGGAAGGTCGAACCGCGGGCTCGACCTTCCACATACATTCCGCATTCCGCATTCCACATTCCGCACTCTATGGCTCCAGCGCTCGGTCCCGGAGAAACCTTTCGATCCCGCGCACCACCCCCCGCGCATACCGCCACTGGCCGTCCTCGCTCGCGAGCAACGCCTCCTGCTCGGGGAGCATGATGAAAAGCCCCTCCGTGAGCGCCGCGGGCATCCAGGTGGGGCGGACGAGCGCGTAGTCGCCCCGGCCGATGCCGAGGTCGCGCACGCCGAACTCCGTCACGAGCGCGCGGTCCAGCTCGCGGGCCAGCCGGGTGCTGCGCGGCTGAAAGTAGTACACGCTCGTTCCCGAGTTGATGAACGGGTTCACGCCATCGGGCAGGGCATTCGCGTGAATCGAGACCAGGACGTCGGCGTCGTGCAGCTCCGCGAAATGTGTGCGGGGAAAGAGCTCGATCGGCGTCGAGTCGGTGCGCGTAAGGAACACGGTCGCACCGGCACGCTCGAGCAGGCTCTGCGCCTTGAACGCCACGGCCAGCGTTGCCACCGGCTCCCACAATCCCGTCGGGCCCCTGGCGCCAAGGGGTGGGTGACCGGGGTCGAGCACGACGATCCGGCCGCGGAACGGATGCTCGCGATCGAGGGCCGGAGGGCGCCGCACCTCGAGCAGCAGGTCTCGACCGTCGAACCGCGCGCGGTACCCCCACACCCGCCGCGCCAGCTCGAGCGTGATCGTCACCTCGTCCGCCGCCGGCTGCGCATAGCTCATGTGCGTGACCAGCGGGTCGGTGCCGGCTGCTCCCCCGCCCTCGCCGTACTGCATCCAGTTGATATCGGAGGCGCCACCGTACAGGCGCACGGTGAGACTCCGCTCGCGCTCCGTGATCTGGTAGGGGAGGCGCGCGGGCAAGGGCACGCGCAGCGTCACCGACTTCGGCCCCGAGGCGAGTCGCACCGAGCTCACGACGCCGCCCGGCGGCGGCGTGCCCGGTGGGAGTGGCACCACGTCGGCTGCGTTCACCCACGCGACCGTGGCGCGCGAGAGCCGGAGCCGCACCTGATCGTTCCAGCGCCCTGACTCCACGGCGACCGTCCCGGTCGGGAAAAACCAGTTGTACGTTCCGTGGGGGACGGCGCGCCCGGCCGTCAAACTATCGGTCGTGCCGGTGTGCGCGGTGTCGTCGTCCAGGACCACGACCGTCGGGAAGGTCATGTCCACGAGCGCCACGCCCAGGGGCCAGCGCGCCGTCGCCGTGTCGGCGCCGGCGGTCACCACGAGGGTGGCGCACCCCGTCCGGCCGTCGGCGCACAGCGCCGCCGCCGGCAGCCAGCCCACGTAGCGTCCCGTGGCTGGCACATGCCGGCGCGGCGCCGTGTCGATCACGAAGGCGCGGACACCTGCGGGAAGGCCCGCAGGCAGGGTATCCGGAACGAGCGGAACGCTCGAGCCCCACGGCAGTACCAACCGGACCGTCGCGCCTGGCGCGGCCTCCACGCTCAGGGGAATCCCCTCGTCGCGCGGGAGCGCGAGACTCCCCGCCGGGGTGAAGCTGGTCGTGTCGATCCAGGCCGCGCGTCCGGCTGGGGGCCGGAACTGCGGCGCGATGCGCGCGGTGAAAACGCTGCGGCTCGAGTCGGCGCCGGCGGTAGCCGCCATCACGAAGTGCGCGACGGTGTCGTCGGGCAGCGGTAACCAGGCGATCCACGCCCCGTTTGCGAGCACCGGCACAGACTGCCCGTTGATGCCAAGGCGTACTGGGTCCCGGCCGCCGCGCACCGCGCCGAACAGGAAGGCCGAGTCGTGCGACTGGATGATATCGGTGGGGGCGGGGTAGACGACGGCGACGCGCAGCGAGTCAGGTGCTGGCGCAGTGGGTGCGGGCAGAGCGCCGCCGGACACGGGCGCGGTCCCGGAGCGCGGGACCGCGCATCCAGTCACGACGCTCATGAGCAACACGCCGACCGATCGCACAGGACGCGCAAGGTAGCATCGGCCCTTTCAGCCCGCCAATTTGCCTAATAGATTGGCAGGGCATAGCTTCTGCGCCCAGTGGAGCGCCTCCGACAGTGACCGCCTGCCCTTCTTGCGGCCGGGCGAACGACCCGGGCGCGCTGTTCTGCATGGACTGCGGCAAACCCATGAGCCACTCCGCTAGGCCAAACGCCCCCGCGGCATCAGCGGGCGGGGGAGGCGGGGGGGAGGCGGTGGGAGGGTCGGGGGAAGCCCAATCGATGCCGGGCACGCGGGTCGTCGCGCGCCCCACGGCGGCTCAAGGCGAGCCGATCTCCTGCCCCTTCTGTGGCGGCCGGGCGAGCGGACCGCAGCCGTTCTGTCCTCAGTGCGGCCGGCGACTCACGGCCCCAGGCTCCGGGCCGAACTGCCCGCGCTGCGCGTCGCCCGTGGCTCCAGGGATCAAGTTCTGCGCGACCTGCGGCGCGCCGCTGGTCGATCTCACCGCCGCGCGGAGTCTCTCGGGACCCTCCCGAGCGGGAGCGACCCTCACGCTCGTGCTGCTCGACGATCTGGGCAACCCGGTGCAGCGTTTCGAGCGCAAGGCGTCCGACACGACCATCGGCCGGCAGGACGGTGACATCCGCTTCCCCGAAGACGTGTTCCTGTCGCCGCTGCACGCCAAGGTGTCGTGGGAGCAGGACACGCTCGTCGTTCGCGATCTCGGCAGCCGCAACGGCACGTGGGTATTTCTCGAAGAGGCGCACCGGCTGCTCGACGGGGACTTGTTGTTGATCGGCTCTCAGGTGATCCGGTTCCGGCGGTTGGGATATCCGGGGCCGCATCCGCCCGACGCCGACGCCACCCAGCGCATGGGAAGCCTCATCCCGAGCGCCGACATCGCGAGCCTCACCCAGCTCCGCTCCGACGGCAGCGTGCGCGATGTGATCCAGCTCTCCCCCGGCCGCGACGTCGCCATCGGCCGCGAGCAAGGCGACTGGGTGTTCTCCTACGATCCAGCCATGAGCGCGCGCCACGCGCTGGTGCGGTCCGAAGACGCAGACTTCGTGGTCGTGGACGCCAACAGCCGTAACGGGATCGCGCTCGCCGCGCGCGGCGCCATGGCGCTGCGCGATCAGTCGCGGATCCTCGTGGGCGACAAACTGCTGCGGATCGAGATTCCGGCGTGAAGATCTGTCCCGTCTGTGGGACCCAATACCGTGACGACATGCGATTCTGTCCCAATGACGGACAGACGCTGCGCTCATCGGGGCCGACGCAGAGTCTCGTGGGTCAGGTGCTGGCCGATCGCTATCACATCGTGAAGAAGCTGGGCGAGGGAGGGATGGGCCAGGTGTACCTCGCCGAGCACGTGAAGATGGGGCGCCGCAGCGCCATCAAGGTGATGAATCCCTCCATGGCGCACGATCCGGAAGCGGTAGCCCGCTTCAATCGCGAGGCGGCGAATGCCAGCCGCATCTCGGATGCGCACGTCTGCGCCATCTATGACTTCGGTGAGACCCCGGACGGACTCATCTATCTCGCGATGGAATTCGTGGAAGGCGAGCCGCTGACGGAGCTGCTGGCGCGCGAAGGGGCGCTGCCCGTCGCCCGGGCCGCGGAGATCTGCATCCAGGTGGCCTCCGCGCTCCAAGCGGCGCACGACCTCGACATCGTGCACCGCGACCTGAAACCCGACAACATCATGCTGACGCGCGGTCGCGACGGGGCGGACGCGGTCAAGGTCGTCGATTTCGGCCTCGCCAAGGCCGTCAGTAGCGCGGGAGGGAGCCAGAAGGTGACCAGGACCGGGCTCGTCGTCGGGACGCCCGAGTTCCTGAGCCCCGAGCAGCTCTCGGGCGACCAGCTGGACGGCCGGAGCGACGTCTATTCGCTGGGCCTCGTGCTCTTCAACATGCTGACGGGAACGCTCCCGTTCCCGGCCGACTCGGTGCAGGAAGCGATGATCAAGCGTCTCACCGACGAGCCGGCGGAGCTGCTCGAGGTGCGGCCCGACCTGCATTTCCCCGCGGGCCTGCAGCCGATCCTCGACACCGCGCTCGCGCGCAATCGCGTCGACCGGTATCAATCCGCCGCCCAGTTCGCCCATGACCTCGCCGCCGTGGTCGGGCCGTTCCGATCGGACGGGGCCGCCCTGCCTGCTCCGCTGACCGATGCCGACGACAAGACGCAGCTGATTGAACCGGTGCGTGCAAGAAGGCGGTCGCGCGTGCCGATCGTCGTCAGCGCGATCGTCGTTCTGGGAGCCGCCGGCGCGGCGGTCACGATCAGTCGCACCGGCAAGCACACCGGCACCGTCCCGCGCGCCGACACGGCGCAACACATCGTGCCCAGCGCGCCGCGAGTGGATACCGCGGCGACTCGTGCGCCTGTGGTGCCGCCGCGACGCGACCCCCTCAAGCGCCCGCGAGCGACGCCCGCCCGGCCGCGCATCGATGTCGCCCGGGCACGAGACCTGCTGGACGACCTGTTGTTCAAGCTCGAGCCCCGGAACCAGCAGATCGTGCGAGACTCGGCCAGGCATATCTTCGATGCGCCCAACGTCACCACGCAGGACAAGGCGTACGCGGCCTACGTCGTCGGCCTCGCTACCTCTCAGCCGCCGGAGGATGACCGCGCGGGGGGCTGCAGGTGGATACGGATGGCCAAGGACCTCGACCCCTCGCAGGCGCGGTACAGCGACGTCCTAGCTCAGTGTCAGCGCTGATGATGTTCGGACGCCCATCCCCCAAGCCGATCAAGGTCGAGGTCTTCGCCAAGACCGATCTCGGCAAGACGCGTGACCACAACGAGGACCGTTTCCTCGTCGCCGATCTCTCGCGCCACGAGGCATCGCTCCAACCCACCGTGCGCGCCCACGAGGTGGGTGAGCGGGGCTCGCTGTTCGTCGTCGCCGACGGGATGGGCGGCGCCGCCGCCGGCGAGCTCGCGAGCGAGATGGCGACCGACACGATCTACCGGCAGCTGATTCGGGGGTGGGGGACCGAGCGGGAGGTGACGGCCCAGCGGTTCGCCTACCGTCTGAAGGAGGCGGTGGAGGTAGCGAACGAGCAAATCCACGCGTACGCCGCGCAACACCCCGAAGTCCGCGGGATGGGAACCACCACCACTGCCGTCGGGGTGCTGGCCGATCACTTCTTCCTGACCCAGGTCGGCGACAGCCGCGCCTACCTGATCCGGAACGGGGAGGCGGTGCAGCTCACGAGGGATCAGTCGCTGATGCAGCGCCTGGTCGAAGCAGGCGAGCTGACGGAGGAGGAAGCGGCGAGGAGCGAGCGCCGCAACATCATCCTCCAGGCTCTGGGACCCGACGCGCGCGTCAAGGTCGATCTCACCCATCAGGAGGTGCGCAAGGGCGACATCCTGGTGCTGTGCTCCGACGGCCTGTCGGGCCAGGTACAGAAGGAAGAGATCGCCGCCATCGCGACGCGCGAGCGGGACCTGCAGGCCGCGTGCGACAGGCTGATCGCGCTCGCCAACGAGCGCGGTGGGCCCGACAACATCACGGTCGTGCTGGCGCGGTTCGACGGCGAGGGGCTGCGGCCGCCGGACCCCAACGGACAGATGGGCCATCAGGTGTACCCGCTCATCGACACCGAGACCAGCACGGAGCCCGTCCCGGTCTACCGCGGAAGCCCGATCCCCGAGCCCGCGGCGCATAATCGCCGGCGCGTGATCGCGCTGCTCGTCATCGCGGCGGCCGCGGCAGTGGCGCTCTACCTGGCTAACCGGAGCCAGTGACCGTCCAGTTCACGTTCCTCTCCGGCGCGCGCGTCGGGCAGGTCGAACGCTTCCGCAAGGCAGACGTCGGCCTCGGCCGGCACCCGCTCTCCGACATCCGCTTCGATGCCGACCGCGATCTCGACGTATCCTCGCGCCACGCCGCCATCGTACGCCACGGCGAGACCTTCGTCGTGCGGGACCTGGGCAGCAGGAACGGCACTTTCGTCAACGGCACCCGGATCTCGGGGGACGTCGTTCTGGCGGACGGTGACGTGATCGCTCTCGGGCAGAACGGGCCCGCACTGCAATTCCACGTCGTGACGGACGGGCGCGTGGTCGATACCGTGCCGGACCCCGCGGTGGCGGCACGTTCACCGCGGCGCTCGAGCACCGCCCTGCGAATGGTCGCGGAGGTGGCTCGCCTGAACCGCAGGACCAAACTGCTGATCGGACTGCTCGTCGTTGTGTTGGCCGGGTTCGCGTCACTGCAATGGCAGAGCGCGCGCGACGCGCGCGACGTCGCCCGGCTCCAGGCGCGGACGGACAGCATGGAGGCGCAGGCGCAGGGGCGCCTCACACGACTCCAGGTCGAGCTCGCGAGCGTCCGGGACGCCCTGCAGCAGTCCCAGGCGGACGTCGCCCGGCTGCAGACCGAGCTGGCAGCGGCGGGCACGAGCGGCAACGCCGGCGCCGTCGCGCGCCTCCGGGCCGCGCTCGACGCCGCGGAAAGGCGCCAGCGCGGCCTCGCGGGCGCGGTAGCGATGGACTACCGGGCCATCTCGCTCAAGAACCAGGACGCGGTTGCGCTGCTCGTCGTGCAGTTCTCGGACAGTGAGGCCTTCAGCGGTACGGCGTTCGCGGCCGACTCGCAGGGGACGCTGATCACCAACCGCCACGTCCTCGTGGGCGAGGACGGCAACCGGCAGCCACGGCGCATCGCGGTCAAGTTTTCGGGGAGCCGGCAATGGCTCCCCGGCCGTCTGGTCGGCGTCGCCGATTCGGTGGACGTCGCCGTCGTGAGGGTAGAGATCCTCGGCGGCACGCCGCGCGTCGCCGGCTTTGCGGGCGAACCGCAAGCCCTCGCGCGCGGCGATCCTGTCGCCATCATCGGCTACCCGCTGGGCGAGGATCTCCCCATGGAGCGCACGGGCGAGAGCGGTGTGGTCGCCGACCCGACGCTCACGGTCGGCACCGTCAGCAAAGCCCTCGCCGGCGTGGTACAGGTCGATGGATACGGCGCGCCGGGGTCCTCGGGGAGTCCGATCTTCGATCGCACCGGCAGGGTCGCGGCGGTGTTGTACGGCGGCAACCGGGAGTCGCAGGGAAAGATCATCTACGCGGTGCCGGCGAGCCAAATCGTCGCCTACTTGAAACGGCTGGACACCGTCAAATAGAAACGTCACGCAGCACGTGGCCCTTCACCTCAGCCAGCTCACCACGCGTCTGGCAGCGGCGCGCTGCATGAGCGGCTGCCCGTGCCAACACAAGAGGATGGGGGCCGTGCCGGGGATCTGCGCCGCGAGGCGCGGATGGCCGAGCAGCACCACCAGCTGCGCCCCGGGCACGAGACGGCGTAGGGCCGCGCGCGAGCGCGCGCCGAGGTCGGCCCGGCCCTTCCACGAGCGGGGCTCGGCATAGACGAGGACTACTCGTTGCACGGTACGCGTTGCACGTTGCACGAGACCGACCCCCGCCTCGCGTAGCGTCCGGTGGAACACATCTCGCGGTCCGACCGTGTACGGACCGCCCACGTCATCATCGACGATCGACACGGTGAGGGGTGCACGGATCTTCGGGGCATCACCGCGCACCAGGTGAGCCGCCCGGTCGGCGAGTGCATCCGCGAACGCCGCATGGCTCAAGAGGTCCGGCTCCCCCTGGTCGGGCAGCACACCCCACGCGGCCAGCGCGGCGTCGTAGTGCGCGAGCGCCTCGTCCGCCCGAGCGGACGAGATTTCCGCACCGACGGCGCGGTCCAGCGCGGTGACGACGCTCGTGAAGTTCTCAGGGTACAAGAGCGCATCGCACCCGGCGGCCACTGCGCCCACGGTCGCGGCGGGCACCGGCTGCGCGGCCCGGGCCCCCGCCATGATCAGCGCATCGGTGACGACGAGGCCGCCGAAGTTGAGCGTGTCGCGGAGGTAACCCAGTATGTCGGGCGAGAAGCTCGCCGCTCGCTCGGCGCGATCCCAGTTCGGGTAGGCCACAAAGGCGCTCATCACGCTCCCCACACCGGCGCGGATGGCGTACTCGAATGGGGCACCGTCCACCTGCTGCAGCTCGGTGAGGGCCGCGTGCACCCGCGGGAGGGTCGCGTGTGAGTCCTGGGTGGTGCGCCCGTGGCCGGGATAGTGTTTGGCGCACGCCAGGACGCCGTGCTCCTGGGCCCCGCGGATCCACACGGCTGCCTGCTCGCCCACCCGCACCGGGTCGGCGCCGAAAGCACGCGTCTGGACGATCGGATTCTTGGGCTCGAGATCGAGATCGCACACGGGAGCGAACGCCCAGTTGATCCCCACCGAGCGCGCCTCGGTCGCGGTGATCATCCCGCAGGTGCGGGTGACGTCCAGATCGTCGACCCACCCGAGCGCCGCGGGCGGCGGCAGCTCCGTGAGCCCCTGGACCTGCTGGGCCGGGCCCCGCTCCAGGTCCGCACCCACGAGCAGCGGGCGTCCCGCCTGCTCCACGAGCTCCCGCGTGAGCGTGGCGACCGACTCGCGCGTCGCACCGAAGACGATGAATCCGCCCACACCGGCGGCGAGCGCGGCGTCGATCTTGGAGCGCTCGTGCGCGAAACTCTCCCGGCGCCAGCGCAGCGAGGGAAAGACGAGACGGGCGAGCGACCCGGTCACGCCGGTGTGATGTGGCCGAGCACGCGGGGGCCACGGGCGCCGGTCGCGGCGGGCAGGTTCCCAGGCTCGCCGCGGATCGTGAGAAAGCCGAGGAACGCGAACACCAGAGCCTCCTTGGCTTCCCCGTCGAAGAACAGCCGATCGAACGGCACCACCGGCCGCGGAGCCACCCGAGCGGTGAGGAGCTCGACCAGCCGCGGATTGCGCGCACCGCCGCCTGAGATGACCAGCTCGTCGGAGGCCCGAGCGGGGGTCCAGCGCTCGATGCCGCGGGCGACGGTCTCCACGGTCAGCGTCGTCGCCGTCGCCACGGCATCGTTGTCGGACCCGCCTGCCTGCTTCACGTCGTCGATCAGCCGCGCCGCGTAGTCGGGGCTGAAGTGCTCGCGCCCGGTGCTCTTGGGTGGCGCCGCGGCGAAGTAGGGATCCGCCAGCAACGCGTCGAGCACCTTGCGGCACGGCTTGCCGCGCCGCGCCCGCTCGCCGCCGGCGTCGAATCGGGCGGCCGGGTCGATGCGACGGGTCACCGCGTCGACCACCCCAACACCGGGACCGGTGTCGAACGCGATGGCGCCGCCCGTGACGCCCCGGCGGGGCGCGAAGGTCACGTTCGCGATGCCCCCCAGATTCAGCAGCAGCCGCCCCTGCTCCGCGTGCCCGAAGAGCACCACGTCGGCGAGAGGCACCAGGGGCGCCCCCTGCCCGCCCGCCGCCACGTCGCGGGAGCGGAAGTCGCTCACCACGCGCACCCCCACGCGTTCGGCGATCACCGCCGGGTCCCCCAGCTGCAGCGTCGCGCGGCCGGGCTCGTGCCAGATGGTCTGCCCGTGCGACCCGATGAAGGACAGATCCCGAGGGGCCACCTTCGCCTGGGCCAGGAGCTGCAGCACCGCCCCCGCGAAGCGTTCTCCCAGGGCGACGTGCAGCAGGGCCAGATCTTTCGAGGTGCCGCGCGCGATCGCTTCGATGATCTGCCCGCGCTCCGGCGCCGTGTAGGCGTCCTGGCGGAACGCGACGAGCTGCGCGTCGAGGGGCTGCTCGGTGAGGCGCACGAG
>Ga0070697_100001548_pt1 | contig 17499 bp, 17 predicted proteins | sample KBSK1501metaG_FD_65475 | JGI IMG/M metagenome (GOLD analysis project Ga0070697, IMG submission 65475) | Corn, switchgrass and miscanthus rhizosphere microbial communities from Kellogg Biological Station, Michigan, USA - KBS K1-50-1 metaG | ecosystem: Host-associated > Plants > Roots >...
ACAACCATTTCACAATGCTGGTATTGGATAGTTAAGTTATCACGACTTCAACCCGCTTGTAACGCAAACTGTTAGTTTGCAGATTTGCGGCGCGTCTTTCCCTGTCCAGCTTGTTCTCTCTAGCCGAGTTAGCTAGACTCCCCGCTCAAACGACTCAGTAGCATATTTCTTTTTGGTCTAGCTCTATGGACATCCTCCAACGAATTCGTCAACGCGCGGCTGCCAAACCCCAGCATATTGTGCTGCCCGAAGGTAACGATCCTCGGACCGTGGTTGCGGCAGCCATGTGCGTGCGTAATCGAATCGCGCGCATCACTTTACTTGGGGACGAAGCGATTATTCGCGAAACGGCCCAGCGTGAAAGTGCCGATCTGGGCGGCGTCGAAGTTGTGGACCATCGACGAGCGCCTGACTTTGAAAAGATGGCGTCGCTTTTTCACGAGATGCGCCGGGCTAAAGGATTGATGGCTGACGAAGCGCGCACGTTACTGGCTGACCCTCTGTACTACGGGAACCTCATGGTGCGGCTGGGAAAAGCGGACGGCTCGGTTGCAGGAGCCACCAACACTACAAGTCACACTGTGCGGGCCGCGCTTCACTGCATCGGCGTGCGTGCCGGATTTAAACTTGTTTCCAGTTTTTTTCTGATGGCCCTGCGCGATAACAGTTTCGGTCATAACGGCGCCATGATCTTCGCAGACTGCGGAGTTGTGATCGAACCTTCGGCGGCAGAGTTGGCCGAGATTGCCATAGCCTCGGCCGAGTCCTGTCGCACATTGCTGGGCGCCACGCCAAAAGTGGCGATGCTTTCGTTCTCAACAAAGGGGAGTGCCAAACATCGGCTGGTCGACAAAGTATTGGAAGCTACGAGAACGGTAAGAGCCAGAGCACCAGAACTCGAGATTGACGGCGAGCTGCAAGCCGACGCGGCGCTGGTGCCGGCCATCGCCCAGTCAAAAGCACCGGGGTCAACGGTCGCGGGCAATGCTAACGTTTTGATATTTCCTGATCTTCAATCGGGCAATATTGCCTACAAGCTCACCGAAAGATTGGCGGGCGCAACTGCGATCGGACCAATCCTCCAGGGACTCGACAAGCCGGCAAATGATCTTTCGCGGGGCTGTAAAGCCGAGGATATTGTCGATGCCGTCGCCATAACCGCGGTACAGTCTCAGGCACGCCAGGCCCCGGCATAACCCACTACAGAGAAAGGTAAGGGGAAAGAACGATGGTGTTGCTCTTTTCCCGTTCCCCTTTTTCCCTTGGTCCTTGCGGTTCACCCGGGCAACGCGAAACCGCTACCCATTGCATCCAACCTCGCGAATTCTTCATTCCGAGAGGCAGGCCAATCATTTTGTCCCATCGATTTCTAAAGGTCATCCTATTACAACTGCTGCTCGTTGTAGCCACTTCTGTCCTGGCGCAGCAAAAACCACCACGGCCACTTCCGAGTCCTACCCCTCCAGACGAGCAAGATGAAGCCGTCAAAGTATTTACAGAAGAGGTTCGCCTGCCCGTAGTGGCGGTAGATCAATTTGGACATTACGATCCATCGGTCGTGCCAGACGACGTTCTCGTGCTCGAAGACGGCGTTGCCCAACCAATCAGGAGTGTTCGGCATATCCCAGCCAATGTTGTGCTGGTGCTTGATACTGGCGGCGAGTTGAGCGGGCTCGGGGGACTCTCAAAGCGAACCAGTTTGACGCGAGACGTAGCTATCTCCCTACTTAATCAACTCTCGGAAAGCACCTGGGTCGCGACGATGCAGTTTAATAATTCGGTCGAACTGATTCAGCCGTGGACGCGTGATCGTCAAGCCACTATCAAAGCTCTAAAGACCAAACTTTCTTCCGGTAAGCGTGCGCGCTTCGCGGATGCGATCGTGGCGGCGGCGCAGCAGTTGAACGATCGACCCGAGGGTACTCGCCATGTGGTCTTCATCACTGACGGAGTTGACACGCCGGGTGGAAAAATCGATCGAGCGCAGGCTTTCAAGAAGTTGGCGGCGGCGAGGGCAACGGTTCACATTATTAGTTATACGGAACTAGTGAGACAGAAGGCTGCAAAAAAACCCGAGTCCTCTCGGATAGAACAGCTTCCCACCTCCCACGATCCAATCACCACTATGGATCCCACTCAACCACCAGGCACAACTCGCAGCCCGGCATATGTCCTGAATCGTATTACTTTTGATCCGGCTATGAGCCGTCAGCGAAAGGCATACGAAATGGAGATCAAAACGAGTCAACAGACTCTGATAGGATTGGCGGACGAAACTGGGGGGAGTATCTATTTGCCCAAAACGGGTGATGAGATGATTGCGCAAGCGAGGGAAGCCGCGAGAGAGATTGGTGCAGAATACGTAGTTACTTACCGGCCCAAGCGACCACTGGCGGCTGCCAGGCAAGGTGAGTATCGGCGAATTGAAGTAGCTGCGCGTCGGGTAGGTTTAAGTTTGCGTTCGAGACGGGGTTATGTGGTGCCTTCTCAACCAGAGGGGAAATAATCTTTGGGGGGCCTGAAGACTTTGACCAGACTGCCCAGCGGGGTTCAGGTAACAACCGCTTTTCTTTCAGCGCTAGACTACAGCCTCGAGTCGCGACTCAAGCATCTCCGTCATGTGGCGCACGTCGAGAGGGTCGTCTTTTTTGACCAGAGACCGGGCGTGTAGCTCTGCCCAATCTTCCGGCGGCACGCGGTGAAAAGCCTCAACAACTTTTGGATCAAACTGTTTCCCGGCCCAGTCATCTAGTTCCTGCGCGGCTGCCTGATATGGCTTTCCTTTGCGATACACGCGATCGCTGGTAATCGCATCGAAGGCGTCAGCAACCGCAAATATGCGGGCGCAGACATCTATGTCCTCACCACTTAAGCCAAGCGGATAGCCTGAGCCATCCCATTGCTCATGATGCTGTGAGACAACGCGCGCTGCCCCCTCGAGAAATTCAATGCCGCGCAGAATTTGCTGACCGTGCATTGGATGTTGACGCATCAGCACCCATTCCTCATCAGTTAGCTTGGCGGGTTTGCGAAGGATTGAATCCGGCACACCTATCTTTCCAATATCATGGAGCAAAGACCCAAACTCAAGCGCCTTTATGCGCTGGCCATCCAAACCATATTCTCTGCCAAGACGCAAACTGTAGGTGACGACACGCTCGGAATGCCCGTGTGTCTCCGAATCTCTTGTTTCCAAAGCTGCCGTCAGGGCCCGGAGAGTCGATCGATAAGCGTCTTCCAGCGAGTTTAGCGCCTGGTCGAGCTCGGCTGTTCGTTGCTCAACCAATTCTTCCAAATGATCTTCGTAACGCTGCTTCGCAACAATCAAGTCCTGATGCTCAAGGGCGCGTTTGACCACAGCTTCTACCTGCCTTAAGTCAAACGGCTTCATTACATAGTCGAATGAACCCAGGCGCAAAGCTCCGATCGCGCTTTCCACTGTCTGCATGCCGCTAATCATCACCACCACAGTGTTTGGCCGCATGCTCTTGATGTGCGGAATCATGTCGAGCCCACTCATACCGGGCATGGTGATGTCGCTGACAACCAGTTCGCAATCTTTTCTGGCTAATTGTTCAAGGGCTTCTTCGGCGGAACCGGCGGTCGTGCAGTCGTATTGAGCGTCAAAAAGATCGAACAGGATTGAGGTTATCTCTGGCTCATCGTCAACGATAAGAATTCGGGCTCGGGCGCTGGCTACCATGTTGAATACTCCTAAGTTCGGGGGTTTGACGGGGGCGGTAAAGCTGAGAATCCTAAGAAGGCTTGTTCGAGGGCCAGGATCTTTGGACGTCCCCCCTCAGGGAAAGCCCTAGCATTCTACAGATTTTGAGAGGTCGTGGCAAACATGTTTTTACACCACCATAAGTGGTTTGGATGTAAAGGTTTGCCTAGGCTTGGCGATCCGAATGACTGGACAAATTCGGGCGCGCCGGACTGACGCCACGGGGGTGTCCCCACGCGGCCAGGCCGCGTGGGTTGCTGATCTACCCCGAAGGAGGTGAATCTAACGTCGTTTTTGAGGGATTAGTAGCGGGCACCGCGACGACGCTTGCGAATGCCGTACGTGTAAACGGCTGCCCCGCCACCACCTGCCAAAGCACCGATGGCTGCGCCCTTTTTGCCACCCGCAAGACCACCGATCAACGCACCTGCGCCGATGCCCCCGGCAGTCGTTAGTTTGTCACGATGCTTTTGCCAGAAGCTTCTACCGTGTCGATGACCATCACCCACACAACTGTAGTGTGTATGAGTTACGTTGTTATGACGGTGTCGCAAGTTTCCACATTGTTTGGCTGAGGCTGGCACGACCATCACCGCCATGAATGTCAATACCACCAGAACAGAAAGTATCTTTCTCATTAGTTTCGTCCTTCCGACGCTAACGTCGCTGCTGGGGGGAATAGTTTTAGGAGGGGGCGGTAGGCGGATTCTATTAGTTCGCTGGGCGCTTGTCGAGCCGGGACCTTTAACCGAGCGAATCTATTGACGCAAGATCAATTCGCGCAGCACGTTGGCTTACTGTTTGGACTTATCAAAGGTTGTCAGGTAGTGGGGCAACCTTCGAAAGTCTATCGGGATAAAGCTTGCTAGTCGTAAGCAATGGTGCCGGAGGTCGGACCGTCGCCGTTAGGGCGTAAATATCTCTCACGTATTAAGTTGCGATTCTCCTAGGGCTTATGTCATCACTGCCCTTAAGGGATAACGCGGATAATGAGGATGAAGCGGTGCAAGTTGGACTCCGTTCGGACTCGAAAATTGCTAGACGCATCGTCAGAGCGTCTGTATGTAAGCGACGCCTAAATGATTCTCGATTATCTTACAGACATCAGTTGCTGACAGCGTGAGAATACAAGCGTGATGCACAGTGAGTGCTGCCTCCTGGAGCTTCGGATCCGACTCCAACGCTAATACCTTCAGTCCCATATCTATCGCTTTAGTGATTGAAATGTGTCGTGCGTGCGATTTTGTTAATGCATGATCGGAAAGCTCCGTGATGATTTTATCGGCCTTAGTTGTCGCATCAGCATCACCTTCAAACATCCCGGTTACCAACCACTCCTTTGCTACCTGCGTAGACCATGCGATTGCTTTTTGGCATTCGCCAATCAGGGTTGGGTGATACTTCCCGATGATTGGCTGCCACAGCGGAATCAGCGACGGATCGTTCTTTATCTGCTTAGCGGCTGTCTCAAATTCCTCAATAACGCCATGTGCAGGAAGGTTAAAAATCTGCGGGTCAATAGGTCCTAGGCTGGAGTGCTTGCCCATCACTATTTCTTTGCAAGACAAGGCAATCATAGTTCCGGCAGACATAGCCAACTGAGGTACAAACGCCCTTATATCGTTTCCGAACATTGAACGCAGATAATCGACAAGCGACTCAGTGGCTGCAATATCGCCACCAGGGGTATGTAGAAATAAATCTAGCCCCTTCGTCCGATCGAGCTGGTGAATCGCGGCCATTAGTCCATTCTTGTCGTTATCGACAATGGCCAGATAATCTTGGTTCGGAGAGTTTTTTTGTAGCCAGCCAGAATAGTAGACTATGGCGTTCCGGCCGGTTACTTCATGCAGCGTTTCCAGTTGCCGCCGTCTGACAACGTCATAGGTGCTACCGGCGGTCCGGATTTCCTCGACGAGTTCTTTCCAATTCGGCATCGGTAGACCTTCCGGTGGGTAGAGGTACTGAGCTATCGGACAAGCGCGGATAACGCGGGGCATTTTGCGGTGCGGACTGAGGCGCTTCAGGTTTGGGTTGAGGCGTTTTGTCGTTCGATGAGTCGTTCAAGCCGAGCGATTCAAAGACTCCTAAAATCTCTGCCTCTGACCATTTGGTGTCGTACATTGGGGATCTCCTAGCAGTCAGATGGTTGTGGGGTTGGGGACTGTTGCCAGCGAAAAGACAAGGGGGTGACAGGCCCAATTTTATTGGCAAAGAGATGTTAACTTGTTAGCCGGTTCAACAGAACCCGGAGTATAGCATAGCCCTTCTTGGGTTAGGCAGTCTATTTGAAAGGTGAGGTTTGACTCGATTCGAGTACGCCCGGCTATTACATTACAACCCTGTGAACGCATCGTATTTTATAGAGTGGCTTATGTTCGTGCCATACCGGATCCGCCATAAATGGAATAAGCGTGGGCGCAAACGCCTCCGTGATTCAGCAATCCGGTCAGTACGAAGCCTTGTCGAAAAGTCAGGGAGCCTCTTCAGTCATAGTCGTCGCATTCACAATGTCACCCTTTATGTTCTGCTTCTGGACCAAGATATCGCGGCGCTTACAGATAATATGATGCGAGCGGTGAGTCAGGAGCGACGAATATTCGTTGCACGTAGCCTGGCTGTGCTCCTTTACGAAGCCTCCCATGACCTACCTAATTTACTTGGTGGCGATTATCGTGAAAGTCTCCTTACTCTTAGCATTCCTGATGAATGGTTCGATGAAGGTAAGGAAGTTTCGAAGCGATTGAACAGATTCAAAAACGAGCATCGCGAGTTCCTGGGTAAAATTCGAAACCTCGTTGGTGCGCATCGGGACAATGACGCAATAACCCAACTTGAAGCTATGGAAGCCTTAGACCCTCTCGAAGTGATGCGGCTCGCAGCAAGATTGCAGGAACCGCTCAATCTGCTGATCAGTCTCCAGATGAAGTTGACTTCGCACGCTGGGGCGACGCCCGTCCTGCTCAGGGACTTTCTAAGTAAACCCAAACCCTCTGGGTCGGAGAGAAAGGGAAAGCGGAGGCGGCATTAGCCGGAAGCAAAAAACAAAACTTCTTTTGGGTTTCGCCGCGTAATTCTCTGCCACGGTCTAAGACGAACCGTTCCGTCATCGTGCCGGTGTGCCGCCGCGTGTCCACTCCAGAATCTCGTAATAATCAAAGCGCAGCGGCCAGCTGTCGCGTCCTCGCTTGCCCTGAGGTAATTTCTTTGAGAAGGGAGCGGCGATTTCGAGATATGTGGAATTCGTCACGAAATGGAACTATTTCACAATTGAAACAACCTTGGGCCGGAAGCGTATCATCCACTAGAACACTAAACGCTAGACACTTCGAGGTTGAGGTGAGCATAATGGAGGTGGCTACTAAGTAGCCAGTCAGATTGATAGTTGACACCCATAGGAACCCGCGTATTGTCTCACCCTTAAGTTGCCCTAGTTCTAGAGAGTTTCCCTATCTGACAGATTATCAGCTAGCCACCAAGCGTAGATCTGTCAGCAATTTTATTTTACAGGGAAGGTTGAAAATCATGCTTTTAGCGTCTTTGTTACTTTTGATCGCACTCGGGCTCTTCCCATTAGTTGTTAAGGTCGGCGTGGATGTCGTAAATCGGCGCGCCCAGCTGCACCGGCGGACAGACAACGTACCTAGCTCCGAGTTACCTATGCACACTTAACATGAGCTCCCTCACCGTCAATGATTTCAGAAGGACTTCGCAAACACGCCTTCTGGCTTTACGGCGTCATCATAGGACTAGCAATTAAGGATGCTTTAGAGATTGTAATAGGGCATCTGATGGTCCCTCCGAATGGTTCGATGCGGGATGCCGTACCGGAAACCATGCGGCTTCTAGTTTTTCTTCTGACAGCCATCCAGTTTTACTTAGGTTCGGTATGGTTCTTCGATAAGTTCTACGACGCCCCACAGCCGCTACCTCTCAATCCTGATGATAATTCGGTTAGTCGTTCAAGAAACACAAACTACGCCATAGATTTCCTATTTGGTTTGTTTCACTTTTTGATTTTCTTTGGGTGGGCGATTTCTATAGATACTCACCAGGGCCATCTGCACATCTTTCCCGTATTGCTATTAGTGATCTTGCTGTATGACGGACTATGGTGTTGGGCATGTAAAGGGCGGGTCACGTACAATGAGATCAGGAAATGGGCCTTCGTAAATCTGGGAGTAGTGATAACGGTTATAGCAGTCTATTCAGCAACCTACCTCATTCTTATTCTAGTCGACATTCAGACTGGGAACGGCGATCCAATGCGTCACAGAATCGCAGAGGCCGTTGCAATGATACCCGTATTGATAGTGGCTGGGGTGGATGTCATTGGCATGATAACTGACAGGCAAATAATCGCTGATTGGGTAGTGGCCCGATTTAGAGGTTAGGGCCTCTGGATTTCGCTCGCCACGCTTAGCTGCTTTCTCTTACTCGCTTTCTTCATTACCGCTTCTTAACCATCTTGCTGGGCGTCACGAACTCCGCAAAGAGTTGGATCTCCACAATGATGAATGTGTCCGCGCTGACTTGCCTTGCTTACAGGCGTATTCTGTGCGCCCAGTAACCAGATTCTACTCGTGCCTTGCCAGCGAAGCCGCCTACTCAGTAGCGACCTGTTGCCACCCAGTCCGCGAGGCAAAACATAAAGTTAACTTCGCACATTGGCGACACCACGCGTCATTATCCGGGACTTCAATGGGTCCGAACCTTCCAACACGCGGCCGCAGAGAAAAGGAGAGCGGAGGTTGACGATGAAGCTGATTTTTCCGAAGGATTTGAAGAGTTGTGGTGCCGGAGGTCGGACTCGAACCGACATGAGTTTGACCTCGCCAGATTTTGAGTCTGGTGCGTATACCAATTTCGCCACTCCGGCATTGAGGTGAAAGATAATAAGTCGAGTTATTGGGGAAGCGCAAACGGAGATAGGTTCGTCTGACGATCGATAGGAGCTGCACTCATTATCCGACTGATCAGAGCATCCCTCGTTCTTCAAATTACATTTACGAGTGATTTCGATGTTGGCCAGGAGATCTATGATTGGCGAGGCTTAATAATTTACAGGCAGCTTCCGCCTCCCGGTTTGCATACAAAAAGACCTGCGCGACAGCAGCCGCTTAAGCATTGGCTACTGGATGTGCATGGACAATCGTCATTCCGGTTTGTTTGAGAGTTGCACGAAGCCGCCTGGGCCGGAGTCGGAACAATGATTGAAGTGATCACGGGAACAGAAACTGCGGCAGCGATTCCTAACTTCCGCATCAATCGCCTTCGCGACATGCCGGCGACGGGATTAGGCCTTGATATCGGTTCACTGAGCAGATTGAACTGCTCTAATTGATCCAACGCCAGCCAGACAACGTCCTCAGGCACCGGCGCTCCGAGTTCGTGTCCAAGCAAGTTTGCCAGGTCACCGACCGTACGCGAGCCGTTACAATTTTTCCACACGAGTGCCGCTGTCTGGTTGAGGCAGTGAGCTTCATCAGAGCCAAGGTCGTAAATCAAAGTCTCATCCGGCAGTTCCTTGACTATTAAATTCTTACTGCGAGCAACCGGGAGAAGCTGCTTCATCTGGGGCATCTCCATTCATAACGACCTTTCAAAAACTCTAGATGGAGTTCGACCTACTTTACCATGATCACCATTAGTGGCGGGAGGAAATGATCTGAGGCCCACTATCTTGAGGTGGTATTTGAGGAAAGTGTGCATTATCGACTTTGACCCATCGCATGGGTACTGCTATTTTCGACTTCGCAGAAACGTGAAAACAAAGAACCTCCAAACGCCGCCCACATCAAAGATCAACTCAGACTCGTCGTCCCTGGCGGCTGCGGTCATATCGCCAATTTCCTACAAAGGTTCTGAAGCCTCTTCGGTGAATCAAGTAATCGACGTGCGCGTCAATCCTCCACTGAAGTGGGCAGGAGGAAAACGTTGGCTTCTTCCCCACCTGGCACCGCTCTGGCAACCGCACCGGAATCGTCGCTACGTCGAGCCATTCTGCGGAGGATTGGCCGCACCACTTGGCTTGCGGCCGGAAACGGCTGTCTTGAATGACATCAATCCGCATCTCGTGAACTTTTATAAGCACCTCCAAAGAGGTTTCGAGATAACCATCGAGATGAAGAACGAAGAGAACAGTTTTTACCAGCATCGGAATCGTTTCAATCAACTGATTAAAGAGGAGAAATCGGAGACGGCGGAAGGAGCGCAGCTCTTCTACTATCTAAATCGCACTTGCTTCAATGGACTCTGCCGGTTTAATCGAAGCGGCGAATTCAATGTGCCTTTTGGCACTCACAAAGCAATCACTTACCTGACGGATTTTTCTCAGTTTCGCAGAGTCTTTAAGAAATGGAACTTCACTAATCTTGATATTGAATCGCTTGAGCTTGAGCCGGAGGACTTTGTTTATGCCGACCCACCGTATGACGTCGAGTTTACGACATATAGTGTGGGCGGATTCCGCTGGGACGATCAACGGCGCGCAGCCGAGAGACTGGCGGCGCATCCTGGTCCGGTGGTGCTCTCTAATCAAGCTACGCCGCGGATTGTTGAGTTATACAATAAACTCGGATTTCACATCAGCTATCTGGATGGCCCGCGCCGGATAAGTTGCACGGGTGATCGTTCGGCGGCAAAAGAGGTTTTGGCGGTAAAGGTTTGAACTGAGGTGTTTGAGAGACTGTCGATCTGGGGAAGTATCCGGCAGGTTCCTTTTGATGTTGAGATCCTTTTCAGACTATCCAACATATTGAGAGGTCACCATGTTTTCTTCGTTTCGCTACCTGATAGTTGTTCTTGGCATCTTAATGCTTGCCCCTTCCGCATTCTCGCAGGACGCAGTCAGCACCAAAACTCTTCACGATCTGTTCGCGCGCGAGTGGGAGTATGGGTTGCAGGAAAACCCCACCCGGGCATCGCAACTGGGCGACCGGCGCTGGAACGACCGCTGGCGCGACCTGAGCCTCGAAGCAATCAAGCGCCGGCACGCGCACGCCCGGGAAGTGGTCGCGGAGCTCGCGAAGATTGATCGCGCCAGGCTTTCCGCCGCCGACCAGTTAAACTATGACCTTTTTAAGAAAGACTACGAAAGCGGTATCGAGGAGTTCAAGTTTCGCTGGTATCTGGTGCCCCTCAATCAGCGTGGTGGAATTCAGACAGAAAACGAGCTGGCCGATTCTCTGCGCTTCGAAACTGTCAAAGACTATCAAGACTGGATCGCGCGGATTAATGCGTTTCCCGCTTACATGGACCAGACCATCGCCCTGATGCGCGAGGGTATCGCGGCGAAGATGCTGCTGCCCAAAGTAATCATGCAGCGCGTGCCGGCCCAAATTGATAAGCAGATTGTCGCTAACCCCGAACAAAGCCCTTTCTATAAACCCTTCAAGCGTTTCCCCAACGGGATTGTTGTCAGGGAGCAGGAACGGTTGATGCGGGAGGCACTCCTCGCCATAGCCACGAATGTCATCCCGTCATACCAACGCTTTAAGAAGTTTTTTGTCGAAGAGTATCTGCCGGCCTCTTACGACGAAGTGGGCGCCTGGCAGATGCCCGAAGGCGAGGCGATGTATGCCTTCTTCGTACGCAAGTATACGACTACTAACGTGACGCCACGTGAAGTGCACGAGAAAGGATTGAGTGAAGTAAAGCGTATCCATGCCGCGATGCAGGAAGTGATGGACCAGGTTGGTTTCAAAGGAACGTTCCAGGAGTTCTTTACGTTTCTCAGGACCGACCAGCGTTTCTATTACAAAACGCCGGAAGAACTATTTGCCGCTTATCAGGCCCTCGCCAAACGCATCGATCCGAATCTGGTGAAGGTATTTCGCAAGTTACCGCGCATGCCTTACGGCGTGGAACCAATCCCGTCGGCGATAGCACCGGATACGACTACGGCTTATTACCGGCAGCCTGCCGCCGACGGTTCGCGCGCCGGCACCTATTTCGTAAATCTTTTCCAGCCGGAGGCGCGGCCGAAGTGGGAGATGATGGCCCTGTCGTTGCACGAGTCGGTGCCAGGTCATCATCTGCAGATCGCTCTGGCCCAGGAACAGGGCGATATCCCAAACTTCCGCCGCTATGGCGGCTACACTGCTTTCACCGAAGGGTGGGGACTATATGCGGAGTCGCTGGGCCAGGAAATGGGTCTCTATGACGATCCGTATGCCAAGTTTGGGCAGCTTACTTATGAGATGTGGCGGGCGGTGCGACTGGTAGTCGATACCGGCATGCACCAGATGCACTGGTCGCGCAAACAGGCCATCGATTATTTCATGGAGAATGCCCCCAAACAGCAGCTCGACATCATCAACGAAATCGATCGCTACATTGCCTGGCCGGGGCAGGCGCTGGCTTACAAAACCGGTGAACTCAAGATCAAAGAACTGCGGGAGCGTGCCCACCGGGAACTCGGGAGTAGCTTCGATTTGCGCGAGTTTCATGAGGTGGTGTTGGGGTCGGGTGCTGTGCCGCTGGATGTGCTGGAGCGGAATGTGGTGGAGTGGATTGCAAAGAAGAAGAAGGCTTAGTGGCCCGTCAACTGGTCCTAGGTTATCGTCCTTATCCTGAACAATAAACTTGAGCAGTTCTAATCTAACAACCTGGCTGGCTGATTTCGTTTACACAGAGGGCCGCTTTCATTCCAGGTTGGCATTTGTCTGCGACGATGCAGGTCTAGTCGTTCAGGCCGGTTCTACCACCAAAAGCATAAATACAATCAGCCTCAAAGACCGCGCCATCCTGCCAGGTCTAATCAATGCCCACTCACATGCCTTCCAGCGGGTGATTCGCGGGCGCACGGAATATCGCACACCAAATATCAAGGATAGTTTCTGGACCTGGCGCGAGATGATGTATAGCGTGGCTTCGCGCTTAACACCGGAAGATATCTACGATGCTTCAAGGATGGCCTTCCTCGAAATGGCCCTTAGCGGGATCACCAGCGTGGGCGAATTTCATTATTTACATCACGGGCCAGACGGCACTCCTTACGAAGATCCAAACCTGCTCGCTAAGCAAGTGGTTCGCGCAGCCCAGGACGTTGGCTTGCGTATAGCACTGCTGAGAGTGGCTTATGCGCGTTCCGGTTACGAAACTGAACCTAACCCCCAACAGGTTCGCTTCATTGAAAGAGAATGTGAAGTCTATTTGAAGAACGTTGAAAAACTGGTGAACGATCTCTCAGGTTCCATGGGAATGGCGTGGGTTGGAGTTGCGCCGCACAGCGTACGAGCGGTCCCACTCAACTATTTAAGACAAGTCGTCCAGTTTGCTGAAGTGCGAAAGCTTCCCATTCACATGCACGTGGCGGAGCAAGAGGCTGAAGTTTCCGCGTGCATTGAGGAGTACGGCAGATCACCGGTCGCGTTGCTGGCTACAGAGGGGTTGCTTAGCGAACGCTTCACCGGGGTTCACATGATCCATGTAACACCCAAGGCCACAGGCATGCTAGCCGCCGCACGCGCGATGATCTGCGCTTGCCCGACCACCGAGCGAAACCTTGGAGACGGGATTATTCCGGCCGATAGTTTTTTCAAACAAGGCCTGCGGGTGGCACTGGGAACTGACAGTCAGGTTGAGATTGACTTGCTGGAGGATGCTCGTGAACTGGAGTACCACTTGAGACTTCAGAAGATGGAACGCGCGGTTCTGGCTTCGACTGAGGACAAAGGGCTGTCGGCAATTGCGGCGCGCCTCTTTGCCAGCGCGACCGTCAGCGGCGCCGAGAGCATCCAGGCACGCGGCGGAACTCTTGAACCCGGATCTCCGTCAGACTTCTTCACGGTTGACCTCAACGACCCTTCAATCGCCGGCGCTTTCGAAGAAGATCTGCTTTCAACCATAGTGTTCTCGCAGTCAAAAGCGGCGGTAAAGGACGTTGTGGTCGGCGGAAAGCGGATTGTTGAGGATGGCCGGCACGCGCAGCAGGAAGAGATTGTTGAGAGGTTCAAGAGGTTGCAGAAGAAACTTTGGGGCTGAGTCCAGGGTTACGATAGGTCCTATCGGTCCTATCGAAACCTCCCCCCACTCTTCTCCTCCGTGGAAGAAATACTTATGACTGCTCAAGAAACACTCGCCGAATTAGTATCAATCGATTCAGTTTCATCGCGATCGAATGTGGAGATTATTGAACGCCTCGCGAATCGCTGTGAGGCCATCGGCTTTCAAGTCAAACGATTTCCTTACACGGATGACAAAGGTGTTGAAAAAGTAAACCTGGTTGCGCTCGCAGGCACTGAGTTCTCGGACAGAGCCTCGGTGGAGCTGGCGCTGGTGGGTCACACCGATACTGTTCCCTACGATTCAAATTGGACCGGCGCGCTTCGCCTCACAGAAAAGGAAGGAAAACTTTACGGGCGTGGTGCCTGTGACACCAAAGCGTTCGTTGCGGCAGTGCTATCCGCGATCGATGTAATTGATTTACGCAAGCTGACCAAACCTCTGGCCCTTATTTTTACCGCGGACGAAGAAATTGGATTGATCGGCGCAAAGCGACTCGCAAAAGACGGCAGGATTCAGCCTCGTTACGCAATCGTGGGAGAGCCCACATCGCTTCGGCCGATGCGCGCCGGCAAGGGCTACTGCCTGGCAGAAATAATAGTGAAGGGCCGCGAAGCCCACAGTGCTTATCCTGCCCTGGGATCTTCAGCAGTGACTGGAGCGGCCCGTCTGATTACCCGGATCGAAACAATCGCAGATCAACTTCGAAGCGATACACACAAAGCCTTTGATCCGCCCTTCACGACCCTGAATATTGGCCTCATCAAGGGAGGCAATGCAAAGAATGTGATTGCCGGCGAATGTAAGTTCACACTCGAATGGCGGCCCATACCGGGTCAGGGTGCGGAAAAGCTACTAGAACTTCTGGCAGCCGCCATTGATGAGGAGAAGAAATCGGATTCCGGCCTCGCCTTCGAGGTTGATGCCGCGCGCACCGATGAAGGTTATGAAACGTCCGTTGACTCCAGACTCGTTAACCTCCTTGAACAACTAAGCGGACACAAAGCAGGTACGGTAGCCTTCGGTACTGAAGCAGCTCAGATGACTCAACTCGGCGCCGAAGCGGTTGTGTTGGGCCCAGGTGACATTCGCGTTGCGCATCGCACGGGGGAGTTTGTTCCAACTAATGAACTCGAAGCCTGCGTGAATATGCTCGCCAAGGCCATCGAGCTGCTCTGCGCATGAAGTACCCTAAACTTCCTCTGAGCGGGCAACTATCCTGCCTGGAATACATCGAAAACCTGTAACTTTCCTGCATCTCGTTGATAGGAATTCTAAAATGGCTAGTCGTTCAGCTATACATCCGAATATTGACCGCCTGCGCATCGCCACTCCATGTCCAATCAGTTGGGATGAGATGACCGGCACCAGCCACGTCCGCTTTTGCGATCATTGCCGGCTGAACGTTTATAACATTTCAGAACTAAGCCGAATTGAAGCGGAAAAGTTAATCGCATCGACCGAGGGCCGGCTCTGCGCAAGGATGTTTCGGCGCGCCGACGGAACGATTCTGACAAAAGACTGCCCGGTTGGATTGCGAGCACTCAGAATTCGGATTGCGAAAAGAGCCGCCGTAACGCTTGCGGCAATAGTGAGTTTATCTGCTGCCGTGTTCGGCCAACAGTCTTCGGGTAAGCACGGTAAAAAAGAATGCACGACTCAGACTCGGATCACACGGACGTCGGCTACCTCCGATCCTGCCGCGAGAGTTCTGTCCGGAAATGTTCTGGATCCAATGGGCGCGACGATTCCGGAAGCCAGGATCACGGTAGTAGACGACGTTACCAAGGCGATAAGTAAGACATCAACAAACGAAGAGGGCAGATTTGAGTTCGCTTCTTTGCCGGCTGGAAACTATTCCATCAAGGTAGAGCAAGCTGGCTTCAAGTCTCTCGAAATCAAAAGCCTCATTATCGAAAAGGACAAGTTCACTCACGTTGACCTGACGCTCCAGTTCGCCGGCAAAGTGGAGACGGTTGGCCTTTTAATTAGCGAACCCGGTTTGATTTATACTATTCCCGGTACCACTATCATAAGTGGTGACATCATTCGAAGGCTTCCACTTTAGAAATAATATGAATCGCAAGTTAATAAAGCTCTTATTGTTGGTTGTAGTTCTCTGCCCCGTACTCGTTAAAGCGCAGTCCACCACGCCGCTCACCAGCCGCGAAGTTGTGGCCCTGGTTTATCAGTTACCAAAGCATCCTGAACGCCGCGACGAGATTGTGGACGAGATCCGCAAGCGGGGCATCGGCTTTCCGCTCACAGACGGAATGCGTTCCCTCGTGGCGAGCAAAAGTGGCAGTGATGCGATACTGCGCCGCACGCTGGAAGAAGCGGAGCGCAGAAGAGTGAACCCGACGGCGTCCGCGCGGCCGCCCGAAGCGGAAGCCAATGCGCTGTTAGAGAGCACGCGCGCCGCGACTCTCGCCGCTGCCAATGCGATGCCTGATTTCCTGGTCAAGCAGTTGATCAAGAGGTCAGTAGCTTACGGCTCAACAAACAACTGGCAGCCGCAGGACAATCTCACTATTGCCGTCGGCTATCGCGCAAATCAGGGCGAACAATACAAAGTACTGGCTATCAATGGGATTCCTTCGGGGCCGGACGTAAAAGAGAGCAGGAATTACAGCAAGTATGTCGGTGGGGCAAGCTCCAGCGGCGTGGAGTACATTTCGGCACTGGCGGATCTCTTCAGTCCGGCTTCTAAAACTGAGTTCAAACTAGCCGATACCGACTTAATCCGGGGCCGCCGAACGCTGGTTTATGAATACGAAGTCAAAATGCCGTATTCACAGCTCACCCTGAGTACGGGGGACGCATCGGCAAATGTTGGTTCGCGAGGACGACTCTGGATCGATCGCGAAGCTAGCCGGGTGCTCCGTTTTGAGCAGATTGCGACCGAGATACCGGGGGACTTTCCCATCACGGCGGCCAGCACTGTTATTGATTACGACTGGGTGACTATCGCGGAAAACAAATACTTGCTGCCGACAAACTCCGAAGTGTTGCTCACGAATGTTAACCGGAGAATGACCCTGCAAAGTCGTAACGAAATTCGCTTCCGTGGTTACCAGAAGTTTGGCGCGGAGCTCAAGGTGATCGATGAAATCGACGAAAAAGACTTTCCACCCGAGAAGCCCGAGCAGCCCGAGAAGCCCGAATAGGCTCCGCCTGTTTGGTCGAGGCGCTTTCGCCTTCCTGACCTGCATCGCAGCCCTCATCTCTTTTGGCCATCAGTCCATTTTTGCGCAGGCAAAGCCCGCTCAGGATTATCTCGTTTACGTTTTATCCGAAGCTGCCGACAAGATTTCTTTGATTCGTTTCGGGCCAAACGGCGCACGGGTGGATCATGAACTCATTACCGGAGGTATGCCGGCAGACATCGATGGACCTCACGGCATTGCGATCTCCCGCGACAAGCAGTTTTATTACGTTTCGCTGGCCCACGGCCGGCCGTTTGGATCGGTATGGAAATATTCGACCAAAGATGATCGAGTTTTGGGCCAGGTAACGCTGGGCTTGTTTCCGGCAACCATGGACCTGTCAGCAGACGGTAGCTTGCTTTATGTGGTGAACTTTAACCTGCATGGCGATATGGTCCCCTCAACGGTGTCGGTAGTAGCCACCGAGCCAATGCTCGAGGTAGCGCGTATTACCACCTGCGCGATGCCACACGGCTCGCGCCTTAATACGCAGGGAACGAAACACTATTCAGCTTGCATGATGGATGACCTGCTGGTGGAAATTGACACCCAGACTATGAA
>Ga0070697_100001550_pt1 | contig 17485 bp, 11 predicted proteins | sample KBSK1501metaG_FD_65475 | JGI IMG/M metagenome (GOLD analysis project Ga0070697, IMG submission 65475) | Corn, switchgrass and miscanthus rhizosphere microbial communities from Kellogg Biological Station, Michigan, USA - KBS K1-50-1 metaG | ecosystem: Host-associated > Plants > Roots >...
GATGGCGTCGTAGGACTTTACGAATAGCGACTGCGGCGGGTCGCTGTAGTGCTCCGGCGACCTGAAAGGTTGGGGGCAAATATAACTCTGCCCAGTGATACAATGCCTTGAGCGGGGTATTTCTCTTGTTTGTGGAAAACTAGTTGATGATCAAGCCTGCCCCATATATTTATCCAGGAAACGAGCAATAGCAGGATAGGCGATGAGCCGGTTGGCACGTTTGACCAGTCCATGACCTTCATCCTCGAAGCGCATATATTCGACGGGTACATCGCGCGAGCGCAGGGCAGACACGATCTGCTCAGCTTCACCAACAGGCACGCGCGGGTCGTTTGCGCCGTGCACGACGAAGAGGGGAGCGGTAATACGATCCACGTGCTGGATAGGCGAAATCTGCTCCAGGAATGCGCGGTCGTGTTCCAGGCTACCGTACTCAGATTCGCGTAACTTGCGCCGCCAGGGGCCGGTATTCTCAAGGAAAGTCACGAAATTGGCGATGCCAACAATATCCACAGCTGCCGCCCAGAGATCAGGGTAGGTGGTGATGGCCGAGAGCACCATGAAGCCGCCATAGCTACCGCCCATAATCGCGATACGCCGTGGGTCAGCAATGCCACTTTCACGCAGCCAGTATACAGCGTACTGCAGGTCGGCTACGGAGTTCATCCTCAGGCGCACATCGTCCAGACTCTGGTATTCATAGCCATAGCCGGTGCTGCCACGTACATTCGGTGCGAGTACCGCATAACCACGCGCTGCAAGGTACTGGATCACGGCGTCGAAAAACGGGCGGGATTGGCCTTCTGGCCCACCATGCACACTGATGACTACTGGTAATCCTCGCGGCTGCCTGTCCTGCGGTACATAGAGAAATGCGGGTATTTCGCGCCCATCGAACGTGAGATAGTGTACCAGGGAAGGCTCAACGAAAGATTCACGCGGGATACCTCCCATTGTGCTACGCGTCACACGCCAGAGCACCTGCTCCGCTAGATCCCAGATCCATACATCAGCAGCATCATTGGCCGCGATATGCGTGAGAGCCAAGCGCGTGCCGTCCTCCGACCACCTGGTTTCGACTATGATACCCGGTGCGAGGGCAGGCGCTGGTAGTTCACGCCGCGCTTCCCAGCCGTTTGAAACGTCGAAGAGTTGCAGGCGTGAGTAACCATCCTCATTGATTACAAAGGCTATGCGCGTGCCATCATGAGTAAGCGTCAGGTTTTCTGCGTCCCACAGGTCCTCGCGTAGATAGGTCATTTCAGTGGTAGCGAGATCGAGCCAGGCAAGCGAGAGAAACTGGCGTCCGCGATTACTGAGCAGGAAGAGTCCACGCTCATCCGCCGACCAGGCGGGTAATACATGCAAAGCCTGTCCTTCGTTGACCTCCGGTGTCAGAGTGCGTATATCACCTGTAATTGTATCGACCAGGAACAACTGGTTGTTTACATTTGAGTGTGAGCGGCTGACCAGCACGTAGCGTCCATCCGGGGAGTAGGCGATTGGAGAATTCGTGCTATCCTGCTGGAGAAGCTGGTGAGTCTCGCCGGTTTCCATGAAACGTTCGTAGACATCGAAATAGCGAGCATCGCGCTCGTTGCTTGAATAGGTGATACGCCTGCCATCCGGAGACCACCTGCCGAACTGGTAAATGGAGTCTGGCTTTGAAGTGAGCGCAGTAAAGGTTGATCCATCTGCACTGAGTGTGTAGAGCTGGGTGCGCTCATTGCCCCCGACATCGGCAGCCACAAGCAGTACATCGGCAGTTGGCGAGTAGAAAGCACCGGCAACGCGCTCTCCACGAAAGGTGAGCTGGTCTGGCCAGGCGGAAGCGGGTGCATGGATATCTATGGGAATGCTCCAGACCTCGGCTACACCCGTGATATCAGTAAGGAAGCTGAGCTGCTTCCCATCGGGTGAGAAGCTTGGGCCATAGGCAAAACGGGCGTTGAGGTAGCGTTCAAAGCCGTATTTTTCGGTTGGCATGGGTTCATCTCCTTGCAAAAGAACTGTGGACTCACGTCTTGCTAACTCTGTATCCCCCTCATACTCAACTGCACCCGCCCTCTCTGCTTATCTACTTTCAATACCCTTACTTGCACTACCTGCCCAACCGCCACCACGCTTAAAGGGTCTTTCACGTAACGGTCCGCCATCTCCGAAATGTGTACCAGGCCGTCTTGTTTAACGCCGATATCGACAAAGGCACCGAAGTCTACCACGTTGCGTACGGTGCCCTGTAAGATCATGCCCGTCACTAGATCTTCCATCTTCAGCACATCGTGCCGCAGGATGGGCGCAGGTAGGGCATCGCGAGGATCAAGGCCGGGCTTCTCCAAGTTCTCAAGAATGTCGTTGAGCGTGGGGAGACCGACGCCGATCTTTTTGGCGATGTCAGCCCAGGCTGCCTCTGTGCCATCGCCGCGTTTGGTGCGCCCCAGGCTGCTTTGCAATTTGACGAACTGGCGGAACTGGGCGACACGCTCGGGGGGTTTCAAGGCTTTGCCTTTGGCATCATGACTATCAGGAAGCATTTCAAGCAAGGCACGTGTAGCGGCATAGCTCTCTGGATGAATGAAGGTGTTGTCCAGGGGTTCAATACCATTGGCGACTTTGAGGAAGCCTGCCGCCTGCACAAAGGTGGCAGGGCCCAGACCGGGGATCTGCTGCAAGTCTGTACGCGATTTGAACGGGCCGTGTTCTTCGCGATACTTGACGATGGCATTAGCGACACGAGCGTTGATACCTGAGACGTGCTTGAGCAGCACGGCAGAGGCGGAATTAACTTCAACACCGGCGAAGTTGACGCAGGAGACAACAACACGCTCCAGCATGTTCGCCAGTTCTTTCTGGTCTACATCGTGCTGGTAGAGCCCAACGCCCACGGCTTTGGGATCGATTTTGACCAGTTCGGCCAGCGGGTCCTGCAAGCGGCGGGCAATCGAGATGGTGCCGCGCTGCGTTGCATCGAGCGTGGGAAATTCCTGGCGGGCCGCCTCTGACGCCGAATAGACTGATGCACCCGCCTCGTTGACGATGACGTAGCCTATCTGACCGTGCTTGCCCGCCTCCTGCTCGAGTTCGCGAATTAACGCGGCGACCAGTTGCTCCGTTTCACGTGAGGCGGTGCCGTTGCCGATGGCGATTACATCGATGTTGTACTGCAGCAACAGCCTGCGCAGCGTTTGCTGAGCCTTCTCGGACTGGTGCAGGTAGATGGTGTCCGATTCAATATATTTGCCGGTTTCATCGACGACGGTGAGCTTACAGCCGGTGCGATAGCCGGGGTCGATACCGAGCACTTTGCGTCCGCGCAGCGGCGGCTGCAATAGCAAGTTACGTAGGTTTGCAGCGAAGATGTTGATAGCGTGCTCCTCAGCCTGGCGCGTGAGTTCTACGCGCACCTCGCGTTCCATGGCGGGGGCCAGCAGGCGCTTATAGCCATCTTCCATTGCCAGTGAGAGCTGTTCACCGAAAGGCGAGGTAGTTTTGATGGGATAGCGCTGCGTGATATCTGCCTGCGCCTGCTCATAGGGCAGCGAGACGCTGACGCGCAGCACCTCTTCGCGCTCAGCACGGTTAAGCGCCAGCACACGATGGGGGACGAGTTTTGTCACGCTTTCGTTAAAATCGTAGTAGAGCTGATAGACGCCGTTAGGGTCCTTTTCTGTGATTTTTTCGGGGTCCGCGACTTTGGTGGTGATCGTGGAGCGTTCGAAAAATGAGGTGCGTACGCTGCCGCGCACGTTGGCATCTTCGGAGATTATCTCGGCTGCGATGTCACGCGCTCCTGCATACGCTTCCAGGCTTGTGCCCACGCCCTTTTCGGCATCCAGGAAAGGACGCGCATTTTCTTCAAGGATAGCGTTTACGTCGCCTTTCAGTTCAGGCTGTTGCAGGATAAGTTCAGCTAGCGGAGCGAGGCCTTTCTCACGGGCGACACTGGCGCGCGTTTTGCGTTTGGGGCGATAGGGTAAATAGAGGTCTTCCACTTCTTGCAGCGTGGAGGCGGCAAGAATGGCGTTGGCCAGTTCGGGTGTCAGTTTACCCTGCGCATCGATCAGCCGGCGTACATCAGACTTGCGTTCGTGTAGCGCACGCAACGCTCCTGTACGATCAGCGAGGGCCTGAATTTGCACCTCGTCGAGGCTGCCGGTTACTTCTTTGCGATAGCGTGCGATGAAAGGGATGGTATTCCCTTCGTCCAGTAACACGATAGTACGAGCAATCTGTCCGCTGTTTAGATGTAGCTCGGAGCTAAGTATGTGGGCTAAGGCCGCGATGGAAAGCGCTTCTTCGGCGGCAGTTGGTGTGAGAGATGTTTCCTGGTTTGTCAAATACGTTGCCTACCTTCCCTGGCTGCTTTGAAATGGTTGTGACAACAAAGATAGTAGCACAGCCAGTCAAGCATGGGGGAGGCGGGACGAGAGCAAATCAGAAGTGTCCCATAATGATGTTTGCTATGAGGTTCTCTGGGCCAGACAAGATGGGTTTGCTGCGGAACAGCACGCGCATGTAATCAAGCTCCAGGATGTCTGATTTACGACCGAGCCTGGGGGAGTAGTAGACGCGCAAGCCATCTTGTACAAATGACTCGTAGCGGCTAAGATCCTCTGGTTCATGAGTATCGACCGATACCTCGAAGAAGGTGCCGCTTCAGCAGCGTAAGGGTTCAAGGGTGATAGTGAGTACCCTACTCCCTAACTGTTGCAGGTGTGATTGCAGTTTCTCGGAGATGATTGCACGCATTTAGGGATAGCCCCTTCTCTGCATTCTGGCCCTGTATCTTGACTTACCCAGCATGCCGCCAAGCAAGCCAAATCCTATTGCGCATAGTAATCCACTTACAAGGAAAATTGTCAAGCCTGTTCCTGAAGGCTGCGTTGCCACGTGATTAGGAAAGGCAGACTCGACTACCTGCAAGGCGCGATTCAGTTCCCTGGTCATATTCAGAAAAACACCATTTTGTCGTGCTGCTACTGTGTCAGCCTGAATGCGCTGCGTCACCAACAAGACGAGACCCACGGCCACCACTACCCAGAATACAATCGTGCTGGCTATGCCTGCCCAAAAACCCGCCAATGCACCTCGCGCTGAACTTCCTCCCTTGCGCGTGGTAAAGAAACCGGCGAACAGGTAGAAAAGAAAGCCCTCGACTATTGCCACGTAAAAATATGTTTCTTTTTTCAGAACCAGCACGATGAGCGCACTCAGCACTCCCTGGAGTAACCCCCAAAGACAACCCTGGCTAAATGGGCTGGGTAATGGCTGCAAGCTCTGCACCGTCACTCGCGGCTGCGGTACAGCCTGGGGGTTAGCAGGCAGCATAGGATACACAGGTGGATTCGACGGGCGGCTTGCCGGCACAGGGGCAGGGATAGGTCGTGGCATACTTTGTCCACCAATATGAGATGGCTGCGCTTGAACCTGTGTATGCGTATTGGCAGGCCACAGGCTGCTATGTGCAATGGTTGGATCGGCATAAGCAGTGAAGACTGGATTCTGCAAGGCTTGAGCAAACTCGTCCATACTACGGTAACGTTGATCGACGTCCATAGATAGCGCTTTGAGCAGCACGCGTTCTGTGTTCAAAGAAATGGCCAGATTGAGTAGACGCGGGGCTACCAGTTCATCGTGAACGCTACGGCTGAGCGATGTAGGAGGAGGTCTCAGAGTCAGCAGGAAATACATCGTTGCTGCCAACGAGTAAATATCCGATTGTGGGCAGGTTTTGCCAATATATTGCTCGATGGGGCTAAATCCCTCTGAAACAGCCCGTATCATGGTATGGGTATCGCTGTCAGGATCATAGAGCTTGGTGAGTCCAAAATCAACCAGAACAGCAGTCTGATCGGGAGTCAGGATGATATTGCCGGGTTTAATGTCACGATGCATCACAGCAGGGTTGCGGCTATGCAATTCTTGCAAAACGGCCATAACCGGAAGCAGCCAGTTGAGAACTTCTTGCTCACCACAGGGTCTGCCTCGCCGCTTGACCAGTTGGAGCAGTGTCTCCCCCTCAATCAATTGCATGACGAGGTAGAAGCGTCCATTAGCTTCAAAGGCGTCATATACCTGGGGAAGATGCCTGCTCTTGATCGTGAAGAGGACTGCAGCCTCCATTAGGGCCTGCCGGCGCGCGGACGGAGTAACGTCGTAGGTTTCTTTGATGGCACAAGGCCGATTACCTTCGCTGGTGTCGATACCACGGTAGACAGCACCGAAACCCCCTCTATTGATGAGCACATCGATGATATAGTGTCCACCGATCGATGTCCCCGGATCCAGCGGTAACGCAGCGGCCATTTAAGTTTTCCTTTGAGAGCTATTTACAGACCATAGCATATTATAACGCTTTTTGCATAATCTCTACTAAATAAGACGCTCAAACCTATGTACGATACAATGGTCGAAACAGTTACATTCATTAGGAACAGAAGTCGAGCGAATTCCAACTTGATGGTTATGATTGTTTGCAATAACTCAGAGGTGTGATAAAATGACAGCGTAGACAGCTGATCTTTCATGCACACTGCTTGGGACAACAGGGTATACTATGTACTGTATTCTTGTTTCACCTTGCGGAGAAGCGAACGAGGAAGAGAGCAAGCATTTGGAACAGGAAGTTATGTTTGAAGCCAATAAACCAGTTGAGCCAGAACGTGAAGCCATACAGGAGTCCGATTTGAATAGCCTGGCGCAAAGCGATAGTTTGCGTCTCTACCTCCGCGAAATTTCACGTATTTCACTGCTCACCGCATCCAGAGAAGCAGTGCTTGCTGAACGCGCCGAGCAAGGAGATAAAGAAGCCCGTAACCAACTGATTGAAGCCAATTTACGACTGGTTGTGAGTATCGCTAAAAAATATGTTGGGCAGGGACTTTCCCTTGAAGATCTAATCGGTGAGGGGAACATCGGGCTGATCCGGGCTGTCACCAAGTTCGACTACCGCAAAGGCTTCCGCTTCTCTACCTATGCCACCTGGTGGATTAAGCAGGCCATCACACGTGCAATCTTAGAGGGAACGCGTGTTGTACGCCTACCGGTCTATATTATGGAAGAGGTTATGCGTGTGAAGCGCATGACACGTCAACTCTATCAAGAACTTGGACGCGAACCAACTCCTGAAAACATTGGTGTGCGCCTGGGCATGAGTTCTGAACGCGTAAGTGAACTACTGATCTGGGCCGAAAAAGTCTTCTCGTTAGATGCGCCTCTGTCTGAGGAAGAGGAAAATACGCTGGGCGATATCATTGAAGATATGCGTGAACGCGGGCCTGTTGAGGTCACCGATCAACGCCTGCTGCGTGAGGAGATTCGCAAAGTGCTTGGCCAACTCACGCTACGCGAACGCCAGGTAATCGAATTGCGCTTTGGCTTGTTAGATGATCACGATCATACACTCGAAGAAGTCGGGAAGAAGTTAAAGGTCACCCGCGAACGAGTACGCCAGATCGAGGAACGCGCCATTCGCAAGTTACGCCATCCTCAGGCAAGCCGCATCCTCAAGGACTATCTCGATTGAGCGGTAGGAGTAGGGATAGGATTCCCACCAAGGGCGATGCTTGAGTCCCAGGAAGCCCCAGGTTTCCTTGCTCCACGTCTATCCCTCTCTTACCCCTACGGGGTTTACCAACAAGAAAAGAGTACCTTTATCAGGGTAAACTATAACCCAAGTACTTATACGTTTAATCTTTATAGTAGAGAGGCAATAGTGGACATTCGATCCGTGTGTTGTGCCACCACGACGAGACCCATCACTGGAATTGAATGAATAGGTAGGGAAAGGAGGCCAGCGCTCCCTGCCCTGGGATTGTATGCTGTTTAGCCCCGGGTCCATGCGCTGCAAAACAAATGAACGAACTGGCTGGCCAGAGCCTGGGCGGTTATATGTTGGAAGAAGAGATTGGACGCGGCTCCATGGGGATGGTGTATCGAGGCAAGCAAATCGCGCTTGGACGCGAGGTAGCAATCAAGGTATTACCTCGCTCCCTGGCAAAAGACGCCTCCTACGTTGCACGCTTTATTCGAGAAGCTCAAATAATGGCTGGGCTGAATCACCCAAATATCGTGCAAATCTATGACGCCGGGCAACAAAGCGGTTTACTTTATTTCGTTATGGAATACATACAAGGGCCAACTATCGGAAGTTTACTGCAAATCGATGGGACCATGCCCCAGCACCTGGCTGCTGAGTACGGAGCACAGATTGCTGACGCGCTTGGGTCCGCCTACGAAGAGCGCAACGTCATTCATCGCGATATCAAACCAGAAAACTTGATGCTTGATCGCTGGGGCAAGATCAAAGTGATGGATTTTGGCCTGGCTCGAGCTCCAGGGCACCAACAAATTACTATAGCGAAGACGCTGGTCGGTAGTATTTACTATGCTTCGCCCGAACAAGTCTGGGGACAGCCCCTGGATAATCGGAGCGACATCTATGCGCTCGGAGTCGTCCTTTACGAAATGGTCAGCGGGCATCGACCGTTTACTGGTCGGACCCTACCAGAACTGACCCAGGCCATTGTGGCAGGCCCACTTCGTCCACCCAGCACGCTCAATGCTGAGCTTGTGCCGGAGTTTGAACCGATCATACTTAAAGCGATGGCCCGAAACCGCGACGAACGCTATGAACATGCTACCTTCATGGCCCAGGAATTAAGGGCACTTAACTTGAGATCGTTCACCACTACAGCATCACACGATCCCACATCGCTTTCACCTACACGCCAACAAGGGCCACGAGAAGGCACCGTAATACGTCCTCCCAAACGTCCCCGGGTAAAGTCGAGACGGTACCTCGAGCTGGAAGCAACACAGCCACTACCTGACGAATCCACGCAACACTCCTCCAGGCAGCCACACACAGAGCCTGTGTATGAGCAGCCCTCCAGCCCAGACAGGACAGGTGAGTACGAGGATAAAGTTCCAACGCGGCCCCTTGGTCCCATTACGAGTATGGCTACAAATTCCAGGCGAAGCGAGCAGGCCACAGCGAATCCAGCTATACGCCGTACCTTCTGGAGGAAGGTGCAACGGCTATTTAAATCCACCTCGTAGACCTTTTTTCTTGCTTGCTTTCCCTTGCAAAAATGTTGCAGAGTTCTTGCTTTCACGCTATATTACTTGAAGTAACAAGAAAATCCGGTAGGTGGAGATTTTACTGGCATGATTTCATCGCAACTGACATTTGGAGTTGCTTTTCTAGCGGGACTGGCATCTTTTCTTTCTCCCTGTGTGTTACCACTGGTGCCAATCTACCTGGCGCAGCTTGTCGGTCAGGGTGTGTATCAATCAACGGGAGGCCAGGAAGATCGCCCGGCACGTCTGACCACATTCCTGCACGCGGTTATGTTTGTAGCTGGTTTCACCCTGGCCTTCGTAGCGCTGGGTGCTACAGCCAGTACGTTGGGGGGATTCCTGCGAATTCACCAGTTCCTGCTGCGCGAGATCGGCGGCATTCTGCTGATCATTATTGGATTGCACCTGACAGGACTCTTGAAATTGCCGTTTCTCTACTGGCAAAAGCATTTTGAGTTTCGCCCGAACCGTCCAAGCTATCCGGCATCCTTCGTGATCGGCCTAATTTTTGCGATTGGCTGGACTCCTTGTATCGGGCTTATCCTGGGGCCAATTCTTGTGCTAGCTTCCAATGCCTCAACACTCCGGCAGGGAGTATTCTTGCTGCTGACCTATTCGCTCGGCCTGGGGATACCATTTCTACTGCTCGGCCTCAGCCTCAACCATTTTAGTAGGCTTTTGAAGTGGCTGAAGCCTCATGCAGGAAAGATTGAAATTGGCACTGGAGTGATTATGATCCTGATAGGTATAGTGATCTACTTCAACTGGCTGATCTATCTCAATCGATATTTCAACTTTGGCATTTCTGTATAGATAATCCGGCACAACCCAGAATCGGGTATAGAAGCTCAACATCGGATGAATAAGTACTACAAAGACAAGCGATGTTCTATTCTCCAATCCCTTTAGTAATAAGAAGTAGAACATCCCCGTCATCTACCAGGACTATACATATTCATCGACATCCGCTCGAAGCTCCATCTCCAACTCGGGGTCAAGATCGATTGGCTCTCCAATGGGCGTGCGGGCCAACTGCAGCACAGCCTCGCGCAGGTGCGCAGGCGCACGCTCGATTGTACACCGTTCATGAATCAGTCGTTTGATCTGTATATCGAAATGAAAGCGACCTTCACAATCCGGGCAGGCCGTAAGATGCTGCTGTACAATAGATACTTCTTGAAAGCTGAGTTCCCGATCAATATACAGATGAAGACGCGCAATAGCCTCAATGCAGTCCATACATTCTTCTTCCATAATTTCCGATTCCTCTGAAGCCCAGGATCAATAGCCTGTGCCGATTTGTCCTCTACAAAATTGCTACCTGATCACTTTAACATAATGAAGGTGATTTTCATTCCCGACGCCAGGCTAACAATAGTTCCTAAACTCTAGTATTATAAAGGTCGACAAGTGCTTCGTACTCCTTCCAGGATGGGAACATAGAAGAATAACAAATTGACAAGAAACTACCGAGGACGTATGCTCTGTGTAAGAGGATTAATTCCCACCGGTTTCCCGCGAGTCAGTTAAGGGAAACATTACCAGGAGTTAGTATTAAGGGGAATGTTGAATGTCTGAAGAGCCGAAGGTTTCAGCGGCACCTATCAACGAAGCCACAGGGAATCCAGCAGCAGAAGATAGGGCAGCTAATAATGAGGCCACGGAAAATGCAATAGTAGAAGAAGATGCAACACCTGTACGTGCTGAAGGGGCTAAAGGAAATGCAGTAACGGAAGATTTTGAGGCCGGAGTACTGGCCCAGTTGGATAGCCTCTACCGCGCAGCACTGCGCCTGACGCATAACCAGCAAGAAGCCGAAGACCTGGTCCAAGAAACCATGCTCAAAGCATTTCGTTTCGCCAACAGCTACCAGCCAGGCACGAATCTTAGAGCATGGCTCTTTCGGATCTTGAACACCTCTGCGATCAACCGCTATCGAAAACAAGCCACTCACCCTGCGACGACATCGCTGCCAGAAGGTGAGGACTTCTATCTCTATAATCGTATTCGAGACATCAGTGGACAGGAACTGAGCGCGGGGGCAGAGGATGAGGTATTGAGTAAATACCTGGACGAGGATGTATACAATGCATTAAATGACTTGCCCCTCAACTTCCGCATGCCAATTATCCTGGCTGATATCGAGGGTATGTCATACAAAGAAATCGCCCAGGCGCTGCAGATTCCCATTGGAACGGTCATGAGCCGCATCTCTCGCGCCCGGCGTCAATTACAGAAATCGCTCTGGCAATACGCCCAAGATAAAGGGTTTGTCCCTGTACAAGCGTCTGGTAAATCCGACGAAGAAGCGTCTGGTAAATCCAATGGGAAAGGAGCTTAGATGCTGATATTATCTGCCATGCACATAGTAAGTATCTCTAATTGGCGTGGGGTAACGTTGGCAGCCCTGTACCTATCTCCTCACCCACCACCACACACTTGAGGGTAAAGGCAAAAATGCTTCCATCTCCTGGCTTGCCGGAACTTTCCACCCAGATACGCCCGCCCATAGCCTCAATCAGTCGCTTACTGATATAGAGTCCTAAACCAGCACCTCGTACCGAGCTGTTCATATCACGTTCAAGCCGTACAAAGCGTTGAAAAAGGCGCCCTTGATCGCCTGGTGAAACCCCTAAACCAAAATCGCGCACGCAAAACGTCACCTCCTCACCATGAACACCAGCGGTGATATCGATCCTGGTACCTGCAGGCGAATATTTTAGGGCATTTCCTACCAGGTTCAGCAAAACCTGGCGCAGGCGTAATTCATCAGCCAGGACCAGTATTTGCGCGGGCATATCCACATGGATATCTCGATTTTCCTGCCTGGTTATCGCTTCCAGAATTTCTAAAATATGCTGGACCGAGTTCGCAAGTGATGCCTTGCTGAGTTTGACTTGCTCCACATCAGCATCTACACGACTGACGTCCATGATATTGCTTATCATCAGCGCTAATTCGTCGCTGCCACGTTGCGCCTTCGCGATAAAGTCTGCACGCTCCTCGGTTGAGAGGCTGGCATTATAATGATCCAACAAATCGATATAGCCCTGAACGGCTGTGAGGGGAGTGCGTAGTTCATGCGATGCCGTCATGATAAACTGGTCTTTCAGGCGATCCAATTCTTTCTGACGCTCATAGGCGCTACGCAGTGCGATAGTAATCTGCGCGTTTTCCATAACAGCGGCGCATTGATTTGCAAACATACCTAAAACTCGCTGCTCTTCTTGAGAGAAGATATGCGGGCGCTGATAGGTCAGCACGAGTATACCATAATACTGCTGTCCCTTAGCCAGCGGGATCCAGGCGAAAGGAAAAGAGGGCGTTTGTGCCAGGCATGGAGGAACATCTGCCGATGGATTTTTCCCCGATTGAGCGCTATTTCCGTCATAAAACCTGGCTGTCCAGTCGTATTCCTGGAGTGAAGTCAAACTCTCAAGAAGGGTCAAGCGTGGACCTGAACCCAGGTGTGTGACATGACGCAACGTCCGATCGGTCTCATCATACAGCCACACTTCCGCACCGGCTGTGACAGCGCCCGCAGCCACCGTCGCATAGGCACTAGCGACCTCCTCGATGCTCTGATATGCCTTCTCTAGCGTAGCACTGGCGCTGTACAAGGTATCCAGTGTCGCCACATGCCGGCTCGCCTGTTCGTACAAGCGTGCAGTCTCCAGCAGCGGGGCGAATCGGGTGGTAATGAGATCTATGACCTCAAAATCAGGTCCGGCAAACGGTTCATGGTCTGCACGCTCACCCAAAACCAGTATACCGATCATCTTGCCTTGTGCCCGGACCGGAGCCAGTAGTGGATCAGGGCGATCAGAAATTGTGGTTGCCAGGTAGCGAGCCAGGCCCGCCGGCTGCTCTGCACCGGCTTTAGAGGCTTCGCTGAGCAAGAGTGGACGCCTGGAGTGCGCAATATTTTCGATTATAGGCCCCTGCACACCTAACCAGTCAGCATGCTGGGGTAGTTGCGCGTTCCCATTTGTAGCTGACCCGCCTACACGTAAAAGATGTTGTACCAGGCGTTCGCGGCTTGCATCGTCCGGATCATCCTCCTTGAGGGCGGGAGAGAGGCGATAGTAACCGGTATCCTCATCCAGAACAAACAAACAGACCTCCTGCGTCTCAAACGCATTGACCACGGCGATGGCGAGCAACTCGGACGCTTCGTCAAGGTCGAATGTCTCACGAGTTAGCAAAACAGGCGAATCAACCAGTCGGCGATAGTGCACAATTTCGCTGAAGAAGAGACGTTCGGTTACTACATGTGCTAGCCACCAGACAAAAGGCCCCAATATCAACAGAGCGACGACAACGCTAATGGTCCACGCTGTCGCATTGCCAGACCAAAGTAGCCGGCAAAGCATAACTACCAGATAGCCGGTCACAGCTAACGAGACACCACCTGCTATCCAGGCCACTGCACGACGAATGTAAGTATCGAAAACCAGGATCTGGTAGCGCAGTATCGAGTAACCAAGCGCCAGGGGCAACAGAACTGCTGTGAGCGTACTGACCTGGGCATTAATCATGAATCGCGGCGGCAAAAATAACTGGGGCAGCAGCGTCAGGAACAGGAAAGGGGCAAACGCCAGAATTACGCCTATCACAAAGAAACGCCGTTGCTGACGTACTCGCAATGAGGAAGCCTGGCGATACGAGATAATGATAGTGGCCAAAATACCTATGAGCGCCAGCAAATAATAAATGTACACAATGCTATTCAACCAGTCCGGAATCTGCAGAGAGAGTAAATCGTGAAGAATAGAATACAGCACAGCGATGATACTCAAGAGAACTAATACAGCTACATATCCGCGCAACAGGAGACTGTAATAAAAGCGCGAACCGGGTTGGGAGATGGATTCTGGCACTGTACCTGGTTGCTTATAAGATGCAAGATAATTTTTAGGAAAGATCAGTAATAGAACTGAAAAAATGATGAACGTAAGCGAACTGCTGGTGTCGGCAATAGCATAGATTCGAGGATCATTTGTTTGAACTGTCGCTGTTTCTAAAGCAAAAACTACCATCATGGTAAAGGAAAAGCAAAAGAGAAGGAAAGCCACACGACGATCGCGTGCAAAGAGCCAGACCAGGGTACCGACAGCCAGGTACAAGATTGCGATAAAGGCTGAGAAGCCAAAACGCGCCCAATTGAGGGGAGAAACACTAGTAGTTGGTGAGAAGAAATGCAGACCATCTATGATCAAAAGCAGTAAAGAGAGTACGACAGCGACCAGGATTACGAGGAGACGTCCAGTTCTGATACGCGCCCATGACCCATATCTCATACATTTCCTCCCGAGCAATTGAAGCACAGCTTCAACTATCCCCCCGCCACATACTTTCAAGTCTGTCACTCAAGCCCTGTTAAAATACGTAGTGCAGGAGAAACAGGTCTCAGAGATTCAAACTCTTGCAAGCGGTCGCGGGCGCGCTCAAGATAGAGTAGACAAATACCCCAGGTAGCAAGCATACCTTCCTTCAGCGCACGCAGGTACTCATTTCTCTCTTCATTGGAAAGCTCAGATATTTTCTGAAGAGCATCATCCAAACTCATAGCCGTCATGCCCCGCGTTTTTGCTATCTCTGCAGCGGCAAGCACGATAGGCAATGTTTTTTTCCCGCGTACAAGGTCGGATTTCTCACTACCAGGGGTGGCTCCCGCATCCCCTGGTAATATGGAAGGGATCACATCTTGCAATAGATGATACAAGTCATGACAGTCATTGTCAAGTTGCGCTGCGATGCCGAGCAGCAGGCCAAACTCTGCAAATTGCCCGCACAATGCCTCATCTGCGCCCGCGCACTGCGCCCCCAACCGGCAGGCCAGTTGCAGGATCGCCCCGGCTTTGGCTGCTGCGATGTCTATGCACTCCTCGCGGGTGAACTCTAGCACCGACCGCTGCTCCGCCAGCAAATCCCGGTGTTGACCAGAAGTAATGCCAAGGGCCGATTCCTGGAGCGTCTTGAGCAGGCGTAGGATATGTGCAGGGTCAACACCCAGTTCTGATAAGGAGAGTAGAGCCCGCTGGGCCAGGGTCAAAAGAACTGTTGTGACATTCAAGAGTCGTGCTGTTCCTAGCTCTTGTATAATGGCCGTCTGATCTTCATCTTCCACATCATCAAGAAAGTCAAGAGCAGCGCAAAAACTTTCAACGGCTACGGCCACGCTGCTTGCGTAAACGGGATCAATATCAGGGGAAATATGTTGCGCCACGAGCAGGGTGAGCAATGACCAGATGCCGGCGGGACGTGTAGTACGAGGGGAAATAATACCAGGAGGAGGTTGATAGAGAAGTTTCCCCTCCTCCTGAAAGGCACGGACGACGTCAGCATGCATTGCAGGATGCACCGCCGTCAAAAGAAAGTTTAGCCGCTCTCTAAGCATTTGCTGTTGAGCGGCGAATGGATTTTCGAGTGGTTGAATGACATTATCCATAACTGGAGGGATAACAATTCTACTAAAGTTTTTCTGCTAATGCCACCAAGGACTTTCAGAACTAATAGGCTCATCTAAGGCCAGGTGGGGTACAAGCCGTGCCACGATCTGAGCAACTTTGGGCGAAAAGCCCTCACGCAAAATCACATCATCAGGGTCACGCGTGAGTTCCTCGTGCAATTCCTCATTCGCGGAGACACGATGGACAAAGTCCTGGATCTGCTGCTCTTCCATGCAGGTAACGGTCCTTTCTTGCTAGGGTTGCTAATAGACATCAATGATGCAAGCCTACTGCTTGTTATACAAGAAACTTGTGTTACTTTCTACAGTTCAACAAAACGGGAAGCTTTGAGCAACTTGGTCAGAGGACTAAGTAGAAGAACACTACTTTACCAGTACATGTGACTAAAAAGTTTTCAAGCTAACAAGCAAGTAACCAGGTGACTCTATTATACTTAATAGTTGTGAAAAATACAAGAGTCTAGAAAAAGCGCCTGGCAATTGAAACGGGTTCGGCAGTAAAAACGACATAAAAAAAGAAGGACAGCCATACTCTGAGACAGGCTGTCCTTCGAATATTACAAGTGGGAGTTACTCGCCTCCACCACCTCCACCGCCGGCAACGCCCTCGACGCTGACAGTTTCGCCAACGCTTTTCTCAATGGCTTCGAGTTCAGCCTCGGAACCTTGAATGATTGGCCCTTTGAACCAGAAGCGCGCGCTGACAAGCCACCAGACCGTGACAATCAGGATCACGCCCAGCACCACTACAGGCGTATAGTTAAAGTTACTCGCAGTAATGGGTGTGGCCGCAGGCAGCATAAACAGCACCGAGATGAAGACAACCCATATCACAGCGATCCAGCCAATCGGCCTGCTCCAGGCTCCCAGGTGCCATGGTCCAGTCTTGAAGTCAGGTGAAAACTGGCGCAGGAAAATGGGAAGCGCATACGCGATATAGAGGCCGATAGTGGCAATGGAGGTAATCGCCAGGTAGGCTGTGTAGTTCCATACAGTGGGGATAGCCAGGATAAAGGCGCACACCACCGACAGGAGGATGGCATTACGCGGCGTGCGGCCCCTGTTCAGACTATGCCAGAGATTGTGTCCAGGCACAGCGCCATCGCGCGAGAAGGCATAGATCATACGTGAGTTCGACGTGACCGAGGACATACTGCAGAAAAACTGCGCAACAAATATCACGGCGAATAAAAGGGTTCCCAGTAAAAAGCCGATACGGCTTTCCAGGATGTACAACACTCCATTGACAAAGCCGCCGGCCGCTGCCAGGTCGGGAGCCGCCGCTAACAGGCCCATCAGCAGAGCATAGCCTGCAATAGCGGACACGACCACAGACATGACCACACCCCACGGCGCTCGCGTCTCAGCGCCTACGGTTTCTTCGGTCATATGAGCCGAAGCATCATAGCCTGTGTAGGTGTACTGCGCCAGCAGCAGACTCAAGAGGAAGGCATACCAGATGGGGAAGCCGGTCGCATTGAAGGCTTGATTAATCGAGAAAAGCGTGCTACCGTTATTAAGTCCGTGAACGGCAGAGCCTGTCACCTGTACGGCGGGTGCCACTCCTCCAGCGCCAGGATTGAACTGAAAGCCGATGATCGTCGCACCTACAACACCAACGACAATCAGAACCACGCCCACAATGTGCCACCCGACACTGACATCATTCAGGAGAGCCACAAGGCGCACGCCAAATATATTGAGCAAGGCAACCGCAGCCAGGATGATGGCGTAGATCAACAGGGTCGTCCATTGTGTTGCAGGATCTGCAAAACCGGGGACTCCTGGAATAACGTTAGGGATCCAGGCATGCAGCAACTGGTCAAGGGTAACGGCAGCGCCATAAGCGATACCTGCGGTGATCGCGACCTGGCCGATCAGGTTAAACCAGCCGGTATACCAGCCCCAGGCAGGCCCACCACGCCCTCGAAA
>Ga0070697_100001551_pt1 | contig 17484 bp, 13 predicted proteins | sample KBSK1501metaG_FD_65475 | JGI IMG/M metagenome (GOLD analysis project Ga0070697, IMG submission 65475) | Corn, switchgrass and miscanthus rhizosphere microbial communities from Kellogg Biological Station, Michigan, USA - KBS K1-50-1 metaG | ecosystem: Host-associated > Plants > Roots >...
CAATGGCCAGTCAATGTTGAAGACGGGATCGTCGAAGCGCACTCCGCGCACCGCGTCTGGGGCGTAGAACGCCGAGGTCATGTAGTGGACTTCGGTGCCATCCTCCAGGCTCTGAAATCCGTGTGCGCAGCCCTCCGGCACGTACAGCATGCGCCCGTTCTCCGCGCTCAGGTCTACGCCGAACCATTTCCCATACGAGCGCGAGTCAGGCCTTAGATCGAGCGCGACATCGAAGGCGGATCCCCGAGTGCAACGGACCAGCTTGGCCTCGAGGGCAGGTGCCTGCTGATAGTGCAGGCCACGAATCGTTCCCTTGCCTACGCTGAACCCCATATTTGCCTGGACTGGCAAAAAGTCGATGCCATGCTGCGCGAACTCTCGTGTGCACCAGGCTCGCATGAACCGGCCACGATCATCCTGGTGGGGGCTGGGATCGATGACGCATACACCCACGAGTTCGGTTTCTGTGAAACGCATCCCCTTGCCTATTTTCCTGAACTGTAAGCCGGCGTTTCGCCGAGCACCGCGGGTCGTATGTCGCTGCTAGGCTGCCTCCGCTTCTGGATCCGTCTCACTAGACTCTCAATCGTCCGCTTGGGATTGAGCACGGCATCCAGAATGCGGTACACCACGTATCGGCCGAGTTTGAAGTAGTTGATCCCAGTGCCCAGCTCCCGCATCCGGCCCCGGTGATAATCCCAGAATTCCTTATTACGCAGTTCGAGCACGCTTTGGGCTAGGAATCGGTAGTATCGCTTGGTCGCCTGACGCAGACGCAGCGTGCGCTCCTCATCGGTCAGATAAATGGGGCCAAATCTCACCAGCTCTTCGATGTCAGCGGCAGGGTAAGAGTTGACTCTCTCCAGGTAGCCGGTTGTGCGCGAGTCCTCTCCGCCCTTCCGATTATACGAGAGTACCTGATGCACGTAGCCGAAGTCGTGTTTCTGAAGCAGGTCCAGATAGGCTTCGGTATCACCGTGATAATTACCGAGCTTGTAGAAGGGCTGCATTTGTTTCACCACGCTGCAGCGGAGCAGTGAAGCAGACGGGCCGCCGAAAACTTTAAGTCCCTTCAGCAAGCGCAGCCGGCACACCTCCTGCCCTTTCATCACCGTGCTGGGATAGGGCAATCCATCCCAGCCGACACGGGTCCCGGCTAGGACATACGAGGTCACCATTCCTACATTTGGATACTGCTCCGCCAACCTGACCATCTCGGTGATGCATTGGGGAAACAGCCAGTCATCCGCACCGACCACTTTGCAGTATTTGGCACCATCCGGAATGAGACTGAACGCATTGTTGTGGTTGTCCACCACCGACAGAAATTCAGTATTGTTGTGAACCCTGATGCGAGAGTCCTGTTTAGCGAATGATTGCGCGATTTCCAGCGTCCTGTCGGTGCTGCGGTTGTTGACGATGGTGTACTCGAAGTTGGTGTAAGTCTGTGCGAGCACGCTCTGTATACACTGCGCCAACAACTTCTCCCCGTTGTACACGGGTGTAAGCACGCTGACCAATGGTTCAGCTTCGCTAGCCATTCTGGACTCCCTTCCTGATGATCGCGCTGATGTTGCTCAGCCTTGGAGGCGACAGCTTACCCTTTTGGCAACTGCGACGATTAGGCTGACGGTTCCCGGCAAATTGCTGAGCCAGGTCAGCAAACTGTCTCCACGCTCCTGCTTGGATTCTTCTGTTGTCCTGGCGTCCGGGGTTCTCGCAAGATCCCGGTTCGCAAGATCCACAGCTGGGGGTTCCTCTCAGTTTACGACACTGCGAAAGCGCTTCGGAACAATATCCAATTCCGCGTCGATTACCTTGGTAAGGAGACGCACAACCCCTTTTCCGTCAAAGGCATGGGGACCTCATGGGCGTTGAGGGATAGAGTCCAAGGCAGAGTCGCCGTCAGGCCGTTAAGACCCGACTTCGACGTTGACCCCTGCAGCCGTTGGGAGAGCAATACCGAGGCGCTGGCTGATGGTGCACGCAATTTTATCGACCAGTACCTCCCAGTCGTGTTGACGAGCTACTTTCTGGCGTGCTGCCCGTCGAGCAGGCGAATTTTCCCTGCCTGATAGGGCGTGTTCGATTGCTTTCGACCAGTTCTCAGGGCTGTTTGCGATTCCCAGGACGGGGGCGAATTCTTCAACGGAGCAAATCGGCGCCGAGACCACAGGCTGCCCACTGGCCAGATATTCATGCATTTTCAGCGGGTAGATATATTTGGTGTAATCATCCAGCCGGTACGGCATGGTGCAAACATCGAAATGCTGTGGGTAGCCCCCCAGGCTGCTCGTCGGCTTCCCGCCCAAAAAGTGGACGTTGGGCAGATCCGAAATCCGCTTGAGTAGATCATCGATGTCAGAATGGGGCGATTTTGGACCAACAAAAACGAACGACCATTGCGGATGGATAGAGCTCAACTCAAATAAGAGTTCCCAGTCAACCATGCGCTTGATCCAGCCCACGTACCCGATGCGGGGTCTGGGGATATGGCGAAGGTCTTCGGGCTCGGGTGCGGAAGTTGCGTAAAGCTGGTAATCCACACCATTGGGCACGAATTCCGTGTGGGGGTTGAATCCACCTTTTTTTCGCAGCAGTGCCGGCGAGTGGATGAAAACTTGTCCGACGGATTCAAGCAGCCTGCGCTCAACCGGCGAGACTTCCGTTTCGGTTGAGGAAAATGAATACTCATCATCAATGTGATAGACGCTGAGGTCGTAGGAAGTCTGGTCAATCGCATCCGCGAACTCGGGCCGCCAGATATACAGAACCACTTTCGTACAGCCGCGAGCCCGCAGCCGATCGCTTGCCCGCTTGAGCCGCTCCCGCGACATGAGGCGGCCGAGCCAGGCCGGTCGACCGAGGCGCGGCAACCAGAACTCCGGCCGGTAAACCTCGAAGCCCGCGGGCGTTGGCGGAGCCTCCTTTGCAGCAGCACGACGCGAGCGCAGTGCCGACAGAGACCGGCGCCAGCTGGGGGGGGCGTCCACCCAAACCACATGAAAGTACTGAGCCAACCGGCTGAGCACCTGGTGACGCGGTTGCCACTTCGGCTCCCAGAGGTCAGGGACCAGGGCAATAATTCCGACGTTGCTCAACTCTGGCTGTGAATACTCTGTTCTCGACGGCGTTGCCATATTTCCTTGTCCGTTACTCAAAGACACTTACGCTATAACGCTGGTATCACCCAACCATGGTGGTGGTCGTGTCATATTCAGGCGTCAAGCCTTCCGACAAGCTTCGTCGCTTCATCCAGCCACGAACCTGTGTTTCAACCTCTTCCCGGAACACGATCCAGAACATGACCGGGAGCAGTGGAAGCAGAGCGGCGATTTGCAGAAAAAATATCGCCATACTGCGCGCCGGCCAGAATCGCTCAGCAGCCGCGCAAGCGAGCGCAAAGGGCAACACGGCGAGCGCGGTTCGAATCCACGCCTGCCACAAGTATGTTCTGACCGGAATTTGTACCAGCCGGCAAATGTAGGCTGGCCACAACACCAGCTCGATGATCACGCTCGGGATAGCTGAACCCCAGGCCACACCGTAGATCCCGATTCGACGCACCAGGATCACGCTCAAAATAAAATTGGCCGCGCCTTCGACCATGGCCCAAAGCGCGATCCGCTTGTGCTTTTCCATCCCGTACACGATCCCGGCGCTGGTAACGTTCGCGGAGCTGAAGACCACCGATAACAGGAGGATTTGCATTACCATTCCCGACGGCTCGGCGTATTGCGCTCCCATCCAAAGGCGAATGAAGGTGTGTCCGCGAAAGAACAACCCCGCTTCGATGGGAAGGGAAACCAGCAGGGCGGCTCGCGTTCCGTGGATCAACAGACGCCGCAGATTCTGCAGGCTGCCTTGGGCTTCAAAGGTACTGGCCAGGGGGGTGAACGTGGTAGTCATCGAAGAGACGATCTGACGCGTATAACCGATGAGGAGACCGCCGATCGCGTATAGCGTGACCGCAGCAGGCGACAGGAAAGCGCCAACCACTACGTTGTCCGTGTAGTAGGTCACCTGGACAGCCACATTGATCAAGAATGCGTAGAAGCTGTAGTTCCAAAGCTTGTTGAGGGTAGCCCGATCCGGACGACCGAAAACGATCTTAAGCAGCGGGTAGATCCGGAAACACAAAATGACGGTGACAGTGTTGGCCGTCAGCGAGGTGCACAAATCCCATAGAGCCAGTGAGAGGATGCCATGGCCCGAACGTAGCAGGAACACGATGCCAGCGGCGCGAACAACCGCCTGCAGAATGGAAACGCTACTGGTCAGGTCATAACGATGAAGAGCTACCAGGACGCCGCCAAACACACCACACCAGAGATTGATGGCCACGGTGACCGCTGTGATCAGAACCGCAATTCGCGCGGTTTGTTGGAGCTCGGAGGGGATAGTAAAAACGTGGTTGAATGCGGCGGAGGCGAGCAGGCCAGCGGCGATGATGGCCAAGCTGATCCATAACCTGATCCACAGAGCGCCGGAAACCGCCCGGCTCGATTCCTCGTGATTCTGCTGGGCCGTCCCTTTGGAAACGAAACGAGTAACCGCCCCCCGCAGCCCCAGGTCGAGAAGGTTCATGTAGGAGACGAGTGACATGATGATCACCCAGACTCCGTAGGTCAGATTCCCCAGATGATGCACCACGAACGGCGACAGGAAGAAGCCGACCATCGTGGTGATGGCCAGCGCCATCCAGTTCGACAGCACGTTTTGCGCTATGCGTCGGGCGCGGGGCATAAAGTCTGAAACTCCTGATTCGCTTCGAGCAACGATCAACAACGCTGGTCGGAACCAAGCTGATCGGAACGAGACGGCTTACCATTGCATGCCGTACCGCGGCAGCGTAGGCTGCGATGGCGCCGGCTCCGGTTTAGTTTCTAGTTCTCACAACCGGACGTTCTCAAGGTCCTCGACTCTCATAAAGAGCCGGCGCTGGAGAGCTGGGCTACTGGTGTCTCGCTGTGGCCAAGGTATTCCCGGTACCAACGGATGGTTTCCTTCAACCCGTCCTCCAACTTGAAGCTCGGGGCCCATCCCAATAAACGACGGGCTTTGCTGGAATCGAGAGACTGGTCTTTGATCTCACCCTTGGCTTCATTGCGGATGATGGGCTGCAAATCTTCGCGTCCCATTAGGCGGAGCACCGCGAGCGTCATCTCCATCACCGTGACCCGGCTCTGCAAGCCGAAATTAAAGGCTTCCCCCTGGACTCCCTTTTCGGAAATCTTGGAGGCTAGCAAGACATACGCGTTGACTACGTCGGATACGAATATGTAGTCGCGAGTGTAGCTGCCATCGCTGCGGAGCAATGGTCTCTGGTTGGCTTGCACACTGCGAATCACCCCTGGCACCAGCTGGCTCCAGTTGAGATCGCCGCCACCATAAACGTTGCCGCAGCGCGTGATCGCGACTGGAAGGCCATAGCTGCACGCGTAGCTGAGAGCAATCATGTCCGGGCAGCTCTTGCTTACGTCATAGGGATTGCGGGCTTGTAGCGGCGTGTCTTCCCGATAGGGCAAATGTTCGACCTCGCCGTAAGCTTTGTCGCTGCTGGCCACCACCACGCGCTGCACAATAGCGCTGTGGACCCGGCAGGCTTCGAGCAGATTGTAGGTGCCACGGATGTTGGCCTCAAAAGTGGGTAGAGGGCTGCGCAAGGCAGTCCCCACCAGCGTCTGTGCCCCCAGGTGGAACACCGTGTCAGTTTCATGTTCGTTGATCGCTCGTTCCAGGGTCGCGTAGTCCTCTAACGGTCCGTTAACCACCCGGGTCCGCTGGATGTCACCGCTCCGGATCAGCTGACTTTGCGGGTCCCAGTCGCGGACAAGCACAACCACATATGCTTCTTGCTCGAGTAAGTATCGGACCAGCCACGATCCGATAAATCCCGTAGCCCCAGTGACGAACACCCTTCGTTCTTTCCAGTTCATCCCACCCCCAAATTAAGAAACCTGTAACCACCGTGGAGTCGAGTTCAAAGCCTGTGCCCAGCACGACCACGGTTTGGGATGGCCCAGCTGGTTCGCAGAGAGCTTTGGACACCATGATATCCGACTTGCCCGAGGCACCTGAAGTCACTTAAGTCACTTAAGTGCAGGAGGCATGAGGTGCGTCTCCCAAGGCTACCGCCGACTATCTCGACGTGCCCTAAGTTGAGGCCAGATTTCCGGTCAGTTTCGATTGCGGAAGCGATCCATGAAGTGATGCACCAGCAACTGAAACATCGACATGTCCAGGTTCGCACCCACGCCGTAACGCTGCAGCTCCATGAGAGACCTTTTCGCGTCGTTGGCGCCGGATGTGGTGGTCACAGCGGCCAAGATCCCACGTTTCTGCAGGAGTTCGAGCGTTTTCGAATCGTAATCCTTTGGCCTGCCGTTGGGATACGCAAAGAATCGGCAGGGCTGTCCGGTCAGGCGCTCGACGGCTTCCACCGAGCCCGAGATCTCTCTCGACTGATCCTCCGGCGGGAGCAAACTCAGGATCGGATGAGTCTCGGTGTGTGCGCCGAACTCCACCAACCCCGACTGCACCATGGTCCGGATCGAACTGGTGTTCAGGATGCGAAAGGGCGACTCTGGCTCGAACGATGTGCCCGGATTCACGTCGAGTTCTTTACAAATTCGTCGGACCAGTGAGCTGACTTCCGCCGGCGAGTGCTCTTTGAGAGAAGCCTGAAGTCTGGCCGAAGCGGCCGCCCTTCCGCGGGCTTGCGACAAGTCCAGATCGGCGCCCTGCCACCGCATCGATTGTTTTCGCGTGCGCGACAAGGCGCGAATGATGTGACAAAACCAGATAGTGTCGGATGAGTCCACAAATCCGGTGGTCAGAAAGATGGTGGCGGGAACGCCGTGTTCCTTCAACACCGGAAAAGCGACATCAAAATTGTTCTGATATCCATCATCAAATGTGACCACGGCCGTGGGCTTGTCCACCGCGCCCTGCTTGAGCATTTCGATCGCAGTCGACAGGGGCACGATGGAGAAATTCCGGCTGATGTACTCGACTTGCCGCCGGAAGGAAGAATCCTCGAGAAAACACCAGTCGCTTATCGAGAGTGGTTCCCGCACCACGCCGTGATACGTGAGGATGGCAAGCTGATTGCGGCGAAAGCGCGAGTGCAGCCAGCGGTGCAGACCCGACGCCGAAACAACAGTAGCTCCCAAGGTCTTCGCGGAATTGACGATGCGGGAGGGCATGGGTCGCCTGGAACGTTACCGCAGGATGCTCTCCTGAACCGCGGGCGAAGAGACCATGCTTTTTTTCTCCACCAGTCCATCGAGCAGGTCCGCGAATCGGCGCGCCATTTCCTGGTGTGTATAATTTTTCATTTTGGAGTCCAGTCCCTCATAGGGTACCCGCCCCATATTCCGAAACGCACCGTATGCCTTGACTATCTCATCGCGGAGCCGTTCTTTGGTTAGCGCATGAACCCCGGCTCCGGTTTCCTCGAGGACCTCCGACATCACCCCGTAGGAACCACCCAGGGCCAGGATCGGCCTCTTGGAGCCGAGATACTCAAACAGCTTGCCGGTGTGCTGGCCCCGCTCCTTGAGATCATGCCAACCGATGAGCAGGAGAATCTGCGACTCTGCCTGGCTTCGCAACGCCTGGGCGCGGCTGACGACGTCGTGAATCTTGACCACACCCTCTAGGCTATATTTGCCGACAAGGGCCTGCAGCCACGGTTCAAAGGGTCCGTAAAATCGCACCACCACATCGGAGCGGACGAGGGCCCCTGACTGTATTAATTCGGACAGAACTTCCAGTAGGGGACTGGGGTCGCGCTTCCCCTCGTAGAGCAGGCCGGTATACGTAATCGAGAAAGACTGGGTGAGTGGCACCGGAAGAAATGAAAAATCCTCCGGATCGAAACCGTTGGTGATGCAGTGCGCTGGAGTCTTGGGAGCTTTTTCCTGAAGACGTGCGACCCAGGGCTCGGAGACCGTAACCAGCGCATCGGCCTTGGCCAGGATGCGGTGTTCCAATCGCTCATCGAGAAAATGAAAGATCGCATTGTTGCCGTCGTTGCGGGCCAGCGTATCTTGTGTCCAGAGATCCCTGAAGTCCGCCAGCCACGGAACTCCCAACACCTGTTTGGCCCGGACACCGATCAGATTGCAGGTGATCGGAGGAGAGGTGGTAATAATCGCGTCCACGGGAGCTTGCTCTTTGAGCCGTCTGATGGCCTCTGTCGCAAAGGGCATCCACCCTTTGGTCAGATCGGGGAAGAATAGCAGCGGCCTTAGCCACTTCATCAATGCGGTATGTGGAAGCGACGAGTTTGGAGTTTTAGCTCGTGGCAAACTGAGCTGCTGGTGAATCCCGCGCTTGGGATCAAAGCCAAACCTGGACTTCCATTGTCCCAGAATATCCTGATAGCCGGTTTCGATGATCTGGCCCCGGGGAATCTGGCCTGCGGGGCGCGGCCCATCCGGCAGTCTCGGAGTCAGCACCACCGGTTCCCAACCGTATCGCGGCAGATACTTGGCCAGGCCCATCGGCCGAACCAATCCGATCGCGTTCCCCGGTGGAAAGTGATATGTGGTAAGCAGAACTCTTCGCATAGGCTAACTTGATCTCTAATCCGGTTAGCGGGTAAATATCGGGTCGCTAAGAACAGTTTCAATGGTCGAAGGCTTCCGCTCCGCGAACGGACCCGGCGACGGGGCCTCGTTGTTCCACTCCGTCCGGGAGATGAGCGTGCACAGAATCAGCAAGAACCAAACAAACTTGCTGAACAGAAGGTCGAGAAAAAAGCCGGCGCCCAGCACCGCCACCAGCGCCGCTTCACAGGAAACCACGAGCATGGCGGGAGCCCGGACCCGGCTCGGCCCCGCTCGCAGAAGGCGAAACTGGTAGAACAGGGCGACAAAAAACAACATCAGGCCAATTGCGCCTTGCTCCGCGAGGACATTCAGGTAGCTGTTATGAGAATCGCGCTGGTAGCCCTGGAATTTGGGCCCGGCGCCGGCATAGGCGTTGTAGGCAACCGGAAAATTACTCAGTCCCACTCCCAAAATGAAGTGGTGTTTGAGCATCTGGGAACCCGCGGCCCAAATGTTGGTCCGGCCTGCGCCGGTACTCAGTGTTTCCGGCCGCAGTCTCTGCCAAAAGGTGGGCGGCGCGAACATGGCCAGCACCGCCAAAACCACTGCGATCCCGGCCAACGTGCGCAGCCTGAGGCCCAGCCGGTACACATACACACCGCCCATCAAGGTCAACGCCACCAGCGCCCCACGAGACATGGTCAGAAAGATGGACAGCGCCGCCATCGCGATCGAGAGAACCATCAGCGCTTTCAGCAGCCGGCTCCGGGTCGAACGAAACATGCCGATGGCCAGCGAAAGCGGAACCAGAAGCATGGCCGCAAAATAGTTCGGGTCGGCCTCGTTGGTGTCGAGCGCGATCGACGCCCTACCGGTGTTGGACCAGGAATTGCCGCTAAAGTAGGCCCAGGAAGCCCAGAGGGCGGCGCTCAACCCTCCCAGGACCGCCAGCGTGATGATGACGTTGAGCTGCTTCTTTGTGACGCGCGAATTCACTGCCACCAGATAGAGGATCAGCAACGACCAGGCCATGGGCAGTCGCTTCAGCGCCACGCTGCTGTCGACTGCCCAAAGCGTGGTGGTCGTTCCCCAAGCAATCAGCAGTATCCACAGCCGCGCCACGAAGGGGGGCGACTGGCGAACGCCGGACACAATTCTAGCCATCAGAAGCGCACCGGCGCCGACCGAGACAAACCAGGTCACCGTGAAGGTTCCCGAACCCGAACCATTCTTGACCGCGATCAGGATAGAATCAAAGGGAAAAACCAGGGCGACCGAGCCCAGCGCAACCTCCACCGGCCACTTCAGCGCGAGTGGAATAGCAACCAGGACGACTAGGTAAATCAGCTTCTCGGTACCTACGCCGATGGCAATGCCCACAAGCAGAGCGACGGCGGCCACGAGCAACGCCAGTGCGAAACCTGAAGCCCACTTCGGAAGGTAACTGCTGATCTGGGTTGTGGATCCGTTTGACATTTAAGATTTAGCTACTCAAGCTTCACCTTTCAACGGTAACAACACATTCTTCCCTTCCCGTGCAGTTGCGAGTATTCTCCACAGGAACGTCCACGCCATTTTAACGCAGGATGCGACTTCCAGACCGCGCCAAGGGTAAACCTAAAGTAATGACATCGAGACTTACCCATGATCCATACACCGAGGAGCGGCGCCCGGACACTAGTTTGTGGATCCATCGAGTTACGGTTTCGTTCGTGTTATGGGTCATCATCTACATTCTCGCAACTTCTTTCACGAGAGCGGCTTTCCTCGGCGATACGCGAGCCTATACGAGTTCGATCTTAGACTTCATCCGCGGGAAACCCCATTCCTTTTGGGAAGACAACGCGTTCTGGGAGTTCGGTCACCTGTTGTGGCGTCCGGCAGGTTGGCTTGCGTTCAGGATTTCTTATCCTCTTACCTCACTTTTTGTTGGCTCGGAGCCGCGTGCTCATGTCGTGATTTCTTTGCTCGGATTGAGCTGGATCGCAGGTCTGCTCTGCGTACTAGTCCTCCACTCAATTTTAAGGGCAATTGGCATTCGGGCGTTGGCGGCCAACCTCGCAACCCTGGCGTTCTTGTTCTCCCAGGCATTTCTAAACTTTGCCCAGACAGGAGTGCCCTACATACCCGGACTACTGCTGCTCCTGTTGAGCGTGTATGTCCTCGTCTCGGGAGCCTCTGACCTACTTGGAATCTGGCTCACAACCCTGGTCGCCGGTGTGGCGTACGCTGGCGCGGTCTGCTTGTGGTGCTTGTACTTCCTCGCGTTTCCCGTCATCGCGCTGGCACCCTTTGCCTTGGTTGGCGGCGCCACCAAGAACCGCCTCCGCCTGGGAGCGCAGACTTGTATCGTGGCCGGCCTGCTAACGATTTGTGCTTACGGTATGGTCGTAGCTCACTTGCATCTCTACCAGTGGCGGGATGTTCACACATGGATCTCCGCGTCATCGCACGGAGTCGACAATATCCGGGGCCTGTCACGAACCGTGTTTGGCTTCGCCCGCTCATTTGTCAACATGGGTCGTGACGGAGTGCTCTACAAGAGGTTCTTGCTTCACGATCCTTACAACCCGGTCTCGTTCACCCAGCTGTTTCGCCTAAGCCTGGGCAGGTTCATACTTTTTTATTCATTCTTGATGTGCGTGCTGGTCGCTTTGCTGCAATCGCAAGACCGTAAGCTGTTACTGGTGCTCGCAGTGAGCGCAATACCGGTAATTGGATTTGCGCTGTTCTGGCAGGGCGGCGACATGGAACGCTACTTGCCGCTTTATCCGCTCTTGTTTGTCGCCTTGGCCACTTCGCTCTGCGCTGATCGCAGCTCCCGTTGGTTCAAGGCATTTGCGCTTGTCATTGTGGCCCTTACAATCGTTACCAATGGTCTTGCTCTGTCTAAGTTTCGCCTCGACCGCCAGAAGCAAATCGAAGTCGATAGAATCGCGCCGTTGCAGTCACGCCTGAAACCCGGAAGCCAGGTAGTTTTGCTGGACCACGAGCTGGCGGATCTGGCTAGCGATCCTCTTCCCCCTCCGGTACATCAGGACGCGCTACCCGCCTACATCCTTGTGGTGGTGGGTAACTCTGGGGTACTACGGTGGCGCCAGGACTTCGCGACCATGGCCCTTTCCGTGTGGGAAAATCAAGCCGATGTTTGGATTTCGAACCATGCGCTGAACTCGCGACCGGCAGCGGACCTCAATTGGGTCGAAGGTGACGACCGGCGCATCTCGTGGAATGGCATTCACGAATTTCTCTCTCAGGTTGAAATGGGCACGCGCATTGGCGGCCCGGATGGCTTCGAACTCATGCCCCCCTCCCCCCACAATCGCGCTTTCCTTCAGGACGTGGCGGGAGGGAGGACAGACATACACTGGCCAACTCCGACGTACACGACGCCTAGCCTTCCGAGTCAGGCCAGGCTGCAAACGGTATCCCCAAGGTAGCCCGAAGCTTAATTGGCTTTGTTTCCTTGCGCCGTGGGGTATTGCCTTATTGCGAAAACTCCATGTACCTTCGTGACCTTGCTGGTTCTCGAGTCTGGGCGAAAAATGACGGTACGCCCAGAGCCAACACGCTGGTTAGTGGCGGTGAAAGGGCAAATCCCCCATAGGGCCCAAGGTGATTCGTGAAAAAATACGTACTGGTAATCGGTTGTTTGTGGATGCTGACGCTGGCTGCGGCCGCGCAGGTTAACAATTACTACGTCAATACTTCGACGGGCAGCGACTCCAACAATGGGACATCGGCTTCCGCCTGCGGTGCAGGATGCGGCCCTTGGAAAACGTGGGCCCAGGCCAACACTGCTGCGAGGTTAGGGACGGCGGGAGCGACCGTGCACTTTGCCGATGGCACTTATGTCGGGAGCACTTCAAATTCTTGCGGCGCTCTGAACAATGCCGCTTTCTGTATTACCCACGGCGGAACCGCAACCCAGCCGCTCATTTACCAGTGCGATAACGGGCTGAACGGAAACGCAGGCCATCCAGGAGTTCCGGGACATTGCTTACTGCGTGAGTCTTCAGATGTAAACAACGATGAACTCATAGGCAGCGTTGGAACAAACTACACAACTATCCAAGGTTTTGACATTGGAGGCGATGGAAGTCACCCGGCCACACAAGTGCAATCAGGATGGACTATCTATGCCAAGGACGGCACTGGGCTGTTTATGAACGGGAGCTACAACTACCTCCACGATATGACGATGGGCGCTCCGGCATCGAACAATCCGAATGGAGAGGGTCCAGGCTGTCCGCCGACTGGAGCTATTGAGTACGACGGAGCCTACCCGGTCGCACCTGGCCGCAATGGTACGGACGGAACGTTCATTGGAAACTGGATCAACAATGTCGGTCTCGTAACGAATACGGCCTGCAACGAGTTCCATGGCATGTACGTCGGCAACGGCCCACGAATGAGGGTTCAAAATAATATCGTGGGCAACGTGCCGGGATCGGGAATCAAGATTTATGGCAGCAATTGTTCCAGCGTAGTCACAAACAACCTCGTCTATCACACCGGATGGTGGGGGATTTTGGTTAGAGACACCGGAAACGGCGCTTGCCAGGCACAAGGAGCTGCGGTAGGACTTAGCACCATCAGCAACAATCAAATCGTCAACACAGGCTTCAACAAAAACTGCGGAGCCATTGCCGAAGGCTCCGGAAGCGGCACAAACCTGTATGCAAATAACCTGCTTATTGGCAACCAATCAGGCCAGAATGTCCCGGTCGCAAATTGCTCGACCACTCCGATCCCCAGCCCCTCAATCGTGACCGGTAACCTCAACACTGCCAACTCTGGAGCGACCACCGCGAACACATTCGTAAATTACCTGGACAACGGCACCGGGGATTACCATCTCAAAGCCGGGAGTGTCGCGATTGGCGCCGGAAGCACCGCATGCGTTTCGGGTGGTATCTCTCCTTGCATTCCGGCTACCTACTTTGCCGGGTTTGCGCGCCCGAGTCGTCCGTCGATCGGAACCGACGAATTGGGCACGAGTGCGACCCAGCCTCCCGATGCTCCGACGAACTTGAGCGCAATCGCGCAGTAGACTCGAAGTAGACGAAACTGCCTTAAAGACGATTGCTCTTCTAACAACGAAGCTCAAACAGATCACCTGATGGCGATGGTCCGGCAAACGGGCATCGCCATCATTGTCAAAGCACGTTCAGAGGAATCAATCCTCACAATTTTTGGCGAATGTACAAAGCGACCGTACGCCCGTATGTGCCGAATCGAAACAAACGGTATCGTAGCGCCTGTTCCAACGAGGATGGAAATCGCAGCGCAGCCCGTAGCGGTAGCGCGTCGGAATTCGCAGGCTAAGAAGGTCGTGACGCCGTTGCTGCTTCAGGTCGTACAGTATCAAGTGCTGCTGGCGAAAGCGATCCGGGTAGCTGTCGGTCAGAAGCCAGCGCTGCTCCGGGTCAACCTGCGGATGGCCGTCGCTGGTTAGAGTACCGAGACCAACAACTTCGGAATGGCCAGACCCGTACTCCCACACGTGATAGTGCCGTCCCAAGCGCTCGGTGTGGGCGTACGCGAGGACACGCCCTGCACTCATCCAACAGTGATGTGAAACCCAATCTGATGTCGGAAAGGCGAACAGCTCTCCGGCGACGAGATCGTACGCAAAGAGCCGCGAATAGCGTCGCGGTCCGACCAGCCAGCAATGCATGAGGGATATGCGCTGGCTGTCCGGCGAAAACCGACAGTGCGAAACGTAGTGATAAGCTCCGGACATCGTCGGATGAGGTTCTTGCTGGGCGAGCTTGCGTACGGAGCAGAGCACCTTCGTCTGGCCACTTGCCAGGTCGAGGAGTATCAAACCCTCGTCGGATGGCGCCTCATCGGCGTGCGCACCCGAGAGCCCGGCATAGCTATAGGCGAGGTCATAACGACGCACACGCTCGAAGCTATAGCTTGCTGCACAACGTCCGTCAGGGCTGACCGAGGACACCGGCACATCGTAATCGGCCACGACGCACCCCTTAGCGTCCAGGCGCCGCGCGTGTGCTTTCCCGCCTTCGAGTACGTTGTAAATTAGTTGGTCTCCGGCCCCTACCCATTGCAGCCGGGAGCCTTCTTGCCAGTTGAATGCCGCGGTTACGGCCAATGGCACGAAGCCTACCTCCTGTTCTCCTTCGAAGTAACCGATCGTGACCTCATCTTCCGGCTGTGGTTCCCGAACAGGAATATGACCAGAGCGGTGGGCCAGCAGTCTCGTGCCGTCGGATGACCATGGGCAGAGGTCATGGAAGCCGAAAAAGAACCCTGACCTGACGACCAATGGTTCCTCGGGCAAGCGGTCTTTGACCGGCACCAGAGCTCCCAAACCCTGGTACAACTCCTGGACGAGTCGCTTTGCGCGGGGGTGTTGTACAAGTTTGGTGTGGATCGCACGTTCTAGGGGGTTCACGTTCAGCACACCTCACTGCTGCGTCCTGGGTTAGTCTGTGGGCCCGCTTTGGAGATGTAGCATTTCCATACCTAGTTGATTCCGGTCGCTGAGCCAGGGCGCGGCGCTATTCCCCTCGCGCCCAGATCCGACAATCTCGTCAACAAGCGCTCGAACTCATGGCCGAAGGCCAATTCGAATTGGGCCCTAGCATCCTCGAGGCTTCGGCCGTTTGCCGCCGAGAGCGCCTGATTCACTGCCGAAACGATCGAGCGCGGTTGATTGCTGGTGTACGTCGCCGAGTCCGAAAAGCAGACCCTCAGCACAAGTGTGTCTGACACTACCAACGGACGTCGGGCGGCGAGCGCCTCGTAGGCCGCGCACATAAGGCAGTCCTGATCCTCCGTAAGCGCAACCACTGCGGACGCTTGCTTCAGCAGCGCGCGGTAGGACGCATCCGAGACGTAACCAGGCATGAAGACACGTTGTGCCCGACGAACTGGTTCAGGCACGCTAACTCTCGATGCATCACCGGTAATCACGGCCGCGTGTTTTCCGCGAGACAGCTCTACGGCTGCAAGCAGAATCGATTCCACCGGCTCGTCTTGCCCAAAGCTGCAGGAAAACAAGACGTAAGGGCGGGGCGGCGTGAACTCGGCCGGAGTGCAAGCCAGTTCACCGAGAGCACCATCAAGTGCCTTTGCAATGAAATCAACTGGGAGCGGATCACGCAACACGAGTACACGGTCGGACAATTCTCTCGCGGGCTCGAGCATCGCATGGTTTGAAACGATGACAATGTCCGCCTGATCGAAAGACCACTTCTTGATGCTGAAAAATAGACTGCCTAGCGGACCTCGCACTCTTCTCTTGAGAGACTTATTGTGGCAGTCCGCGACCACCACCACGTCCTTCCCTGCCCAGCGTTTATACGCTGACACCGCTAGAAGCAACATGAAGGAGTTCTGCAGCAAAACCGTTGAGGGGCGTGAGCGCAAAACCTCACGTATCGTCCAAAAAGTGCCCAAGAAGTGGCGCCAGAAACCTGCCCGCCTGTTTGCGTAGACGCGGAAAGGCACCCCAAGCAGAAAAGACAAGCTCCTGCTCCGCGATCCGTTGTGCCACGACAGCCAGTCAGCCGGCGACCGAGGTACTGGTCTCGCTTTGTCCTCCATTAGCTCCCCCAACGACCTAATCAACTAGAGTTCGGGAGACTATTGTCCGGTTCACAGCAACTGGACTAGGCCGAAGCGCCCTTGCATTTTTGGGACTGAGTTTGTTCGAGGAATCGCGCACACGGCGGCAGGCTCCGAGGGTGTCGACACGCTAGGGCGCATCCAGACAACCGTGACTTAAGACTTACGCATCAATTCAAGGGCACGAATCACAGGTAGCATGGGGATGCGACGCCTATCGCATTCCGATAAAATGCATTGTAAAGCTTCGGGTAATATATCGTATCGACCAGGATTGGTCGACACCCCGTGACTGTACAGGATGAGCCAGCCATTCTTTTGTTCAGCTTTATCCAACAATTCCGTGATATGAGCTCGAGTCGAATTCCCGGCGCCAAGCGAATATGCCTTTAAACAATTGAGGTCAGTGGAGCCATGATTGATGCCCGGCCTACTGCTGCGCAGTGACTGATAACTGCCTTGGAGCCTCTTCTTCGCGGTCAAAGAAATATCGCCATAGGGAAACGAGAAGCTTTTGGGGCCGTTGTTGTTGCCCAGCAATTGTACTAATTGCGCGCGATTTTTCTCCGCGTCAACTGCAAGACCGTTGGCATCTCCGCTTGACACCGAATAGTGGCTAGAGGTATGGCCCCCAATCTCATGGCCCTGCTCATGGAGCTCTTGAATTTCATTTGGCCCTAGAAACCGCCCATCATTAGCTTGAATGTTCAAAGCGACGTAGAAAGTTGCTTTAACGTTCCGCTCTTGGAGAATCGGAAGACCGTACTGATAGGCGGATAAAGGAACATCATCAAACGTCATAGAGACGATGGGCCTGTCGAGAACGATGGAAACGGGCTTTCGATAAAAGCTTCCCATCCATAAAGTCTTTGTCTGTCGCAGAGTGCTCCGGATAAGATTCAAAGTGGTCATCCAGTCCTGCGAGATTTACATCTTGCCCGGGGGATGTATTTTGGCTAGATCAAACGTAAACACCCTCTTTTTCTGCAGATCGCCTCGACTGCAATTATAGACTCCCACTACGATGGTTAACTCTGCGAATGTTAACTGAAGAACCGTTGGTCTCCGACCCACGCTTCGATCGGTCTTCCGCTCAAGCCTTAACCAGTATTCTGACCCATTACTGCTTCCCTCTGGCCCTTGGGGATGAGGTGTCCAGGGCGAAGGTCAGCTTGCACATACCGTAAAACCGTGCCAGGAAATAGACGTGGTCACTACTGTCCGGCTAAAACTTCGGGGAGCCATTCTAACTCATTGAAGATAAGCACGATAACGCATGGTCGAAGCAAGAACGATTTGGATTGGAAAGGGGCTGGATTGACCTCCTTCC
>Ga0070697_100001552_pt1 | contig 17479 bp, 9 predicted proteins | sample KBSK1501metaG_FD_65475 | JGI IMG/M metagenome (GOLD analysis project Ga0070697, IMG submission 65475) | Corn, switchgrass and miscanthus rhizosphere microbial communities from Kellogg Biological Station, Michigan, USA - KBS K1-50-1 metaG | ecosystem: Host-associated > Plants > Roots >...
TGATCTGGCACCTGTATGACTATTACTTAATGCCCGGCGGGGGTTATTTCGGAACGAAGAAAGCGTGCGAGTTGATTCATGTACAGTATTCTTATGCGGATAAATCCGTGCTGGCGGTGAATACAACCGAGAGACCGCTCAGTGATCTGAAACTGACGGCGCAGGTGTTTGACCTTAATCTGGCCGTAAAATTCTCAAAAGTGCTGAAGCTTGACCTACCACCTGACAGCAACTCCGCGCCTTTTGTGATTCCGCAAATCCAGGGATTGTCGGATACTTATTTTCTCCGACTCTTGCTTGAAGACAGCAGTGGTCAAACAGTCAGTTCAAACTTCTACTGGCTTTCAACCAGTGATGATGTGCTTGATTTTCAAAGGTCCACCTGGTACCACACCCCTACAAGTTCTTACGCTGACATGACCCAATTGCAAAAACTTCAGCCGGCGAAGTTGGTGCTATCGAGTCGGGTAACGCGTAAAGATGGCGACGAGATCGCTCACGTAAGAGTGTCAAATCCTGGTCGCAGCATAGCGTTCTTTATTCATCTTCAGGTTAAGCAGGGACGTGGGGAGCAGGATGTTCGGCCAGTCATTTGGCAGGACAACTATTTCTCGTTGTTACCCGGTGAGAGCAGGGAAGTCACCGCAACTTATGCGCTATTGACCAAAGCTGGAGTGCTGGCGGTAGATGGTTGGAATGTCTCGCCTACCAGCGTGCCTCTCGCAACCAACAAAAGGCGGTAAGTGTCCTTTATTACTGGTAGAGTTTCCGCCTTCGGCGCTACGAGCTCTGGCGATTACTCATTTAATGCCGCTAACCGCCTGTCGTTGGTGTTGCAAGGAGAGTGATCTTGCCGCGTAATTCGATTTGGGCGGACGACGGACCAACAAGCACGTCAAAGTCGCCGGGCTCAGCACGCCATTTCTTTGTGTTGACGTCGTAATACGACAGTGAGCGCGCGCTTAGCATTACCTTTACACGTTTTGTGTCGCCTGGTTTGAGATCAACCTTAGCGAAGCCCTGCAGCTCCTTTAGCGGGCGAGGCACCTTCGAATGCGAGTCGCCGACATAGACCTGGGCTACCTCGCTGCCGGGGCGATTCCCGTTGTTGGTAACATCGAACGATACTTCGGCCCACCAAAATTCCGGACTGCCGCCCTTTGTAATTCCTTGTTGGACCGATAGATTTCCGTAGGAAAAGTTTGTGTAAGAGAGACCGTAGCCAAACGGAAATTGAGGCTTGATGTTGTTTTTCTCGTAGCCACGGTAACCGACGAACACTCCTTCTTTGTATTCGACTTTGTTGGTGCCCGGTGCCGGGTAATAGCGGTTGCTCACGGGATTATCTTCCCAGCGACGCTCGAAGGTAACAGGCAAACGGCCCGAGGGATTCACGTCCCCAAATAGAACCTCGGCTAGCGCTGTTCCACCTTCCTGTCCCGGATACCACGCTTCAATCAGCGCCGGTACACGATCAAGCCAGCCAGTCATGTCCACGTTGCCGCCTGAAGTGATCACGACAATGGTATTTTTGTTTGCCGCGGCCATTGCTTCTATCAATTCGTCCTGTGCCGGCGGCAGGTTAAAAGTTCGGTCTGCTCCTTCGCTCTCCGTCTCAGGATCAAAACCGGCGGCGACTACCACTACGTCGGCGTTTGCAGCGAGCTTCTTCGCCTCCTGACTGACAACGCTTCCGTGACGTATGATTCCGAATTGCATGCGTGTACCGAGCCAACCAGAACGGCCGTGCTGTTCCAGCACGATCTTGTGAGGCTTAGCGTCGAGTGAGAGTCTGGTCTGGCCCACGGCTGCCCGGGATGTGGTCCAATCATCAAAGATGAGCTTGTCATCAAGATAAAGACGATAGTAACCGCCGTCTTCTCCCGTAGAAGCGACAAAGACGTCATAAGAACCGGACTCTGATGGAACGTAGTAGCCGGTCCAGCGCGATGAAAAAGTCGCCGCTGGAAAGTTAGCACTGGTGCCCGCCCGAAAGTTGACGTGCTGATCAATGCGCTTTACGGTCGGCGTTCCTTGCAGATCCTTGCTAGCGAAGTATTCCGCGTTGAGGCCTGGACTCCCGTCGGATATATCGGTCGAGAAGTTGGTCGCCTGGGCCATCTCACTCAGGGATGGGATTCCACGCGCGTAATACACCTGCGCCGCCGTGCCGAGGTAATTGCTTAACCCCTGCAAAAAACTGGTGGCGACAAAGGGTTCCACGCGGCCACTGCCGCCGCCGACAGGCACGGCCGGATACGCGTCAGGACCAATAATGGCGACGGATTTGATCCTTGCCTTATCGAGTGGTAACAAACTGCGCTCGTTCTTCAGTAGCACCAGACTCTCGCGAGCGGTTTCCAGCGCGACCCTGCGGCCTTGCTGGTTATAGCGCGGAATTGACACGTCTGTTTGGTCGCGATCGAGCCAGCCGAATCGAATTGCTGTCCGCAGGATGCGGCGTACCTTGTCATCGATGGTGGCCACCGATACTTTGCCCTGCTGAATCGCGGGAAGGAGTGTTTGTCGATTCATGAAGGCGCCGGAAGGCATCTCGAGATCCAGTCCTCCATTTGCCGCGGCCACGCCGTCGTAAGTCGAAGACCAATCGGACATCATGATTCCGCGAAAGCCCCACTCATTCTTAGCGACATCTGTGTTCAGGTATGCGTGTTGACTTAGGTGCGTACCGTTGGTGAGGTTGTAGGAATCCATGATAGCGCCTACGTTAGCTTCTTTCACGGCTGCCTCGAACACCGGCAGATAGATCTCGCGCATGGTGCGCTCATCGATAATCGAGTCGGTGTTGTGGCGGTCAAACTCGGAATTATTCCCCATGAAGTGTTTGATAGTGGCGCTGACGCCCTGGCTCTGCACGCCTTTTATGTATCCCACGGCGATGCGGGACGCGAGCAACGGGTCTTCGCCGAAGTATTCGAAATTCCGGCCATTCATCGGCGCGCGATAGATGTTGACCCCGGGTCCCAGCAGGAAGTGCACTCCTTTGGCTCTCGCATCCCTGCCAAGCTCGGTGCCCATCCGCTCGGCCAGCGTTGGATTCCAGGTGGCGGCGAGAGCGATGCCGCCGGCCATGGCCGTGGCCGGCCCATAGTTACGAACCCCAAGCGGGCCGTCAGCCATTTTCAACCGGGGTAGACCAAGCCGCGGGATACCGCGAATGAAGAACCCGTCTACTCCACCGAGCAGGTCGACCTTTTCCTCGAGAGTCATTTGCCTAAGCAGCGATTCCACGCGGCTGTCAACGGCCGCGGCCGATGGCGAGTGAGCGGGCGCGGATGTTTGGGCTGGTCCGGAAATGACAGTCAGGCAGAGAACTAATAGCAGCGTGGTTACCGAGCATCGATTTCGCATTGATTTCAAAGTCCGCCCCTACGCTTCTGGCCGTAAAGCCAGATGGCTACGGGAGACAGTCCTTTCTTGCTTTTGTGGAATAAAGATCCCTGCGGAGTAAAGGAAATTGTATGATGCTGTTTTGTCATGGTCAATATTTAGTAGTGGACGCCACGAGCTATAAATATCCTGCTCCTCTGGAGCAAAGCCATACCATAACGCCAGAATCGTTGTACTCTGGTGGGTCTTCCAGCTAACTATGAAACCGTTAAAAATAGGGATCACAGGCGTGCGTGGTATTGTCGGCCAGACCTTTACGCCGGAGGTCGCCGTCGGGTTTTCCCAGGCATTCGGTACTTATCTCGATGGTGGACGTATTCTGGTTTGCCGCGATACGCGCGCCTCCGGACCGATGGTTCGTGCGGCGACGATCGCCGGATTGCTCGCAGCCGGTTGTGAGGTCATCGACCTGGGAATTTCCCCGACACCAAGCCTGCAGTTAGCAGTTACCTGGCTCAAAGCAGATGGTGGCATCGCAATCACCGCCGGTCATAATCCATCTCAATGGAATGCGCTGAAATTTGTGCGCGGCGATGGACTCTATCTAAACCCAACGCAAGCCGAAGAACTACTGGACATATTCCATCAGGGAGAATTCGCTAAGGCTACCTGGGACCAGATCGTGCCCGCGATCCAGCATGAGGATCCAATCGCGCACCATATAGAATTGCTCAAGTATGTCTTCGATGTTGAGGCGATCAGGCATCGCCAGCTAAAGGTTGCGATCGATTGCTGCAACGGCGCCTGTTCGCTGCTCATGCCGCGTTGGCTGCGGGAAATCGGATGCGAAGTCCTGGCGATCAATGACGATCCCACCGCAACGTTCCCTCATGCGCCCGAACCGAAGCCTCAGAACATGGCGCAACTCGGCGCGGTTGTTAAAGCGGGGCGTGCCGACATTGGGTTCGCTCATGACGCCGACGGCGAGCGACTCGGAATTGTAACGGAGTTGGGCCAACCCCTTTCCGAGGAGTTGACATTCGCCCTGGCTACCCGAATTCGTCTTCAGCAAAAGACAGGGAACGTGGTGACGAACATTTCCACTACCGGCGCCATTGAGCAAATCGCCGCGACGTATGAGGGAACCGTTGTGCGTACACCCGTCGGACAAACCTATATCTCCGAGGGCATGATCGAAGTTAACAGCGTGCTTGGCGGCGAAGGCAGCGGTGGCGTGACTGTTCCCGAATTACATTTGACGCACGATAGCGCCGCTGCTGTTGGCCTGATTCTTGAGGGCCTGGCGCGTGATGGCAGACCAGTTTCGAAACTCGTTGAGGAGCTTCCTCAATTGACAATGTTGAAACATAACTTTCCCGTTGACCCTAGTCGACTCTATTCGGTGCTGCAGAACTTCCGCGTCAGCGTCGAGCGTGAGCAGTTAACTTGCGATCTGACGGACGGTATTAGAGTAGTGTTACCGGAGGGCTGGGTCCACGTGCGGGCTTCAAATACAGAATCCATGATTCGCCTGATTGTCGAAGCTGATGAAACCAGGAGTGCACAAAACCTGCTTGACTGGGCACGAGATAGATTGAATAGGTAAGCGCTGGGAGAACGGTGTCCAACCCGCTCCGCGGGCTATGACAATCTAAACCGAACCGAGATTCATGCGAGCAATACCAACTCTTAAGATCAGCATTTCCGGTGTGCGCGGAGTAATCGGCGAGTCTCTGACACCTACGTTATTGACTCGATTTGCTCAGGCTTTCGGTACCTACGTTGGTCTCGGAACCATTGTCATTGGGCGAGATCCACGCACTTCAGGAGAGATGGTCAAACAGGCCGTTATCGCAGGTCTTTTGTCCAGCGGTTGTCGCGTCATCGATGTCGGAATGTGCCCGGTGCCGACTATTCAGCTGCTTGTGCGGCATCATCGTGCACATGGAGGGATCGCGATTACCGCCAGCCATAACCCGGCGGAGTGGAACGCTCTGAAGTTTATCGGTGGTGACGGACTTTTCCTGAACAGCGGCAAGGCGCGCGAGATGCTCGACATCTATCATCAAGGCGAATACTCAAAAGTTGCCGGCGTCGAAATGAGAGAAGTTGAAGAAATGCCGGGCGCGGCTAATCTGCACATTCAAAAAATCTTTGATGTGCTGGGACCACTACCGCAAAGCGCCAAGCCGCTGCGTGTAGTGCTCGACGCTTGCAACGGCGCGGGTTCGCTGGTCGGTCCAAAACTATTGGAGCGCTTGGGCGTTGAAGTCATTCCCATTAACGTAACTCCAAACGGACTGTTTCCGCGTCCGGCAGAACCGTTGGCCGAGAATCTCGGCGACCTGTGCGCTGCTGTAAAGGAACATGGGGCCAATATTGGATTTGCCCAAGATATGGACGCGGACCGGCTCGCAATCGTTTCCGAGCAGGGAATACCTATTGGCGAGGACTACACGCTCGTGTTGGCAACTCTCTATGTGCTCGGCAAAGAGTTAGGATCGGTAGTCGCAAACCTATCATCCTCCTCAGTGCTTCAAGAGGTAGCCAGGCGATTTGATTGTCCGCTTTTCCTGACCAGGATCGGTGAGGTCAACGTAACCGAAGAGATGCAGAAAGAAAATGCCGTTATTGGCGGCGAGGGCAACGGTGGCGTTATCTATCCCCGAATCAATTTCGCGCGCGATAGCCTGACCGGCATGGCGCTGGTCCTACACCTGCTGGCTGAAACCGGTCAGACGATCACTGAGCTGGTAAATAGTTTTCCGACTTTTAGCTTGATCAAAGAGAAACTAGTGTGTCCCTCCAACAAGATCTCTGCGGTGCTGAGAATGCTGCGTCACGAGTATGCTGAATATCCGCTCGATGTGCGTGACGGCGTAAAGGTAATGCTTCCAAATGGGTGGTTTCTGGTGAGAGGTTCAAATACAGAACCGATCATTCGCGTGACGGCCGAGGCGACGAATGAAGCTACCGCGAGTGAAATCATTGCCGGCGTATATGGGCAGGTGCAAGCGTGTATAGATTCATAAGCTGTAGTCCCGCAAACGCGCCGGCAGCACAAAGCCTGGGGTTTCGCTAAACTCCACCCCAGGCTTCACTAATTGTAGACCGGCATACTTTGATGCCGTGCGGCTAAGTTGGCTACTCGCCTGCCACGATTACCTTCTCTCGGTGAATGCGGCTCTTGGCCAACTGACGTTCCACACGGGGCATACGTAACTCCCGTCCGGAGTTGTCTCCAGCGCTCCAGATTTGTGAGAGGAAGTACTGGCCATCGTAATTGTTAAAGACCAGTTTGGTGTTTTCCTGCGTTTCGCGAGTCCAGGCGGAGCCGGTGGTAAAGAGGACACTATCATTCCCCTTCACGCTTTGAATCAGCCAAAAGCTATTGGACTCCCTCCGGTTGGGCTCGACCGTGTATTCGCCGGCCGGAAGTGTCTTATGTCCCACCGTGAAGCTGAACGGGATGTTGATAGTGCTGCGTTTGGACTGAGCGTGAACGATAGCTGCTGACATGGTTAACAGCAGACTAAATACCGCCAAAATTCTAAGAGCTTGCTTTTTCATATCTTCTCTTCCTTCTTCCAAGTTGCGCGGGCCGCGCCATTGCTGCCCACATTTAATAACGCGCAAGCCGAAGAGAGAAAGGGCCACATCTTTTATGAGGTCTGGGTGAGGAACAGGACCTATACTGCACAGCGGTAAAAAATTCTTGCGGGGGAAAATCTAAAACGTGGATGACAAAACATTAAATCATGCTGTTGAGCGCCGTGAATTCTTGAAAATAGCGGGTTTGGGTACGCTGGGTCTTGCGCTTCCCAAACTTGCCCTTGCTCGTGCTGGACGCCCTGGGGAATTGCCTTTTTATGTAGGGACCTATACGTCCGGAAAGAGCAAGGGTATCTATCTCTATTCGTTGAACCTGACGTCTGGCGAGGTAAAGCATGTCGCCACCACCGAAGGTGTAAAGGATCCCTCGTTTGTTGCCGTCGCTCCAAGCCATCGCTATTTGTACGCAGTCAATGAAGTTGAAGAGTTTGGCGGCAAGAAGAGTGGTGCCCTCAGTTCCTTTGCTATTGATCGACGTACGGGTAATTTGAAGTTGCTGAATCAACAGCCATCATTGGGTGGCGCACCCTGCTACCTGTTTGTTGATCGGGGCGGCAGATTTGTTTTGGTAGCCAATTACGTGGGCGGCAACGTGGCTGTGCTTCCCATTCGAAGTGACGGGAGTTTGGGTGAGGCCACAGACCTGAAACAAGATTTGGGTTCAAGCATCAATGCTGAGCGTCAGGAAGGACCACATGCCCACTGCGTTGTGCTCGACGCCGCCAACCGGTTTGCTTACGCATGTGATCTCGGCACCGACAAGATCATGATCTTCCGGTTTGATTCCCAGCGCGGAAAACTGATCTCGAATAAAACGCCCTGGGTACAGGTCAAGCCTGGCGGCGGACCGCGCCATCTGACTTTTCATCCTGGCGGCAAGTACGCTTACGTCATAAATGAACTGCACGCGACGGTAACAACCTTCGCGCGCGATCCCGGCCAGGGCAATTTGAAAGAGCTGCAAACTATTCGCACTTTGCCAGCCGATTTTACCGCTGAGAACACAAGTGCCGACATCCATGTTTCTCCAGACGGTCGATTCCTTTACTGTTCCAACCGCGGTCACGACAGTATCGCCGCCTTCCGGATCGATCCGCGCAGCGGTAAGTTAACTTTCGTCGCTCACCAATCAAGCGGAGGAAAAACTCCGCGCAATTTTGCGATTGATCCAACGGGAGCGTTTCTGTTGGTCGCGAATCAAACCTCCGGCAACATCGTCACTTTCCGACGTGATGTCAAAACAGGTCAACTCAGCGCCACGGGTCAAGTCGCTGAAGTGCCGTCGCCTGTCTGTCTAAAATTCACAACTCCGTTCGGATGACCTCTTTGCTCCAGGTTGCTAAAAACGCAGCTTTAATTCCTCGCCATCGTATTGAATGGTGCGGTCTACTCGTGGCGTAAAGGTGAACCCGATTGACTTCGTCTTTGAAACTAACACCACCTCGAATGTTCGCCGTGTAAGCATCCCGGAAAATGAGCCCTGGCGTTTTCCAATCGTCAAGGTGCGTGTCGCGTTATTCCATTGCAGCAAGATAAGTGTGAACCGGCTCTTCTCGTAGTTGTAATTGACCCCCTCGTCTTCATAGAGAGTAAATGCGGCTGAGCTAGTACCAGCTGAGTGCTTAACAGAGCCACTGCACTGAAGGCCAGCAGGCAGAAGATTGGTCTTAAGCTAACTTGCATAACGCCTGTCTTCGGACAATCAAGCCTCAGCAGCCACAGGCTCAGTCGAGGCATCGTCTATAACCGCCTCGTCCGCCCGCCTCAAGCCGATCGCAGAAATTGCGTAGAACAGGATGGCAACCAATACCAAGTACTGAAATCCCAGCAGCATCGAGCTATATTCGGCCAACCCGCCCAGCAGCGCACCGGCGATGTTGACGCCGAAGGCGCGATCGGGCTCCATGGTTCGCTTAAAGGACGCAGCAAAAACGACAGCGGCAAAAAGTATCGGCGCAAACACGAGCAGGCAGGAGCCAAGCACCTGAATGCTGCGGTTCATTCCCAAAAAGAAATCGAGCGGGACAATGGCGTTTAGCGCCAGTGTGATCAGCAGACCAACATAGTATGGCCAAAGCCGCGCAGGCTTTGAACGCAGTGTCCAGAGGTTCGCGACGAGAATCATAACCAGGACCGCGAGAAAGACGACTGAGTTCACCACCCAGGTACTCCCGAACAGGAGCGCCATTGTGACTACCGCTTTGGTCTCAACCAGCATGAATCCCGCCCCCAAAAAGAAAAGTTGAGTATTAAGTGGGCTGGGTAATCTCGTTGCAATCGTGCCTGGATCGACCCGAGGCCTCGCACCGTTTTTAGGTCGTGGCAAAAACAGAAAGATCAGCAGCAACCCCAACCCGCCCATGATCAGCATTCCTCGCATACTAAGTCTCGGTATCATCGGCTCACGCAAGTAGAGGAATGGCCAATCGTCGGTCGCTGTCCTTAGCCCATCTTTCGGTGGCAACACTGTAGCTAATCCAAAATGTTGCCAGTGGGACGCGGTAACTTGACCTTGCTCCGGCGATTGTTCGGCAGCTTTTGTTGCTTCGAAACCCAATTGTTGAAAGCCGTTTGGTGATGTCGGCCCTGGCGGCTCATCGTCACGCAGCCAATAGTCCGGCTTAATAGAAAATGCGTTTCGCAACTCCCCGGTCGCTCCGGCAAAGAAGATTGTGAAGTCGCCGAAAGTCGCTTTTTCAGGTTCGATCACTTTCCGGTAAGGCAAAGTCAAAACCAATGAATTGCTCTCGCCGAACACTTCATCCAACCCTTTTTGCAAACGCGCAGCCAGCCAGCCCTGACGAAAATAGTTGTAGATTACAAAGGTTCCGTTTGGCTTGAGGTGGCGGCGAACATCTGCAAACGTTTGCCGCGTGAACAGAAAACTCTCGAGGCGAATATTGCTGTAGCCACTATGCAAAACAAGCGAATCCACTAGTGCGTAAACAATCAAATCGTACTTTCGTTCGGTCGAACGGAGAAAGTTGCGGCCGTCGTCCAGTTGAATCCGAACACGCGCATCCTGGTAAGGATGATCGGGATGATAGGCGCGACCCAGACGATTGATCGCCGGGTCGATTTCGACTGCGTCAACTTGTTTCGCGCCCCACTGCAATGCGCGACTGACATCATTGCCTGAGCCGGCGCCGATTATCAGCACGTCTTCGAACGGTGGCCGGCCGGCGTCTCGATTCAGCAGGTGCGGCAGAGCGTAGGCTGGAAAGTTCTCATTTCGTGAGACCATCTGCTGGTGGTAGATCAGATTTACTGAAAGCGACAGGTCCGCCTGCTTGAAATCGATCCGGTAGTAGGGTGACCAGATTTGCTGCGCCGCGCGCTGACCCGGGTACTGATCATGAACGGGAGTAAACGCCGCCAGCCACACGACCAGCAACAACAGTATCGCTGTCAACGAACCCCAGCCCAACAGACGTCTGGGAAAGCGATCGCCTGGTGAGACGAAATAGAAATACCCGAGCCCCACTGCCACGACTAAGAACCAACAATAAGCCGGAATCTCCAGCCAGGAACACGCCGCAAACAGCGCAATTCCCAGAATGCTACCTACGATGTTTAGCGTGTAACCCTGTACGCGGCTGGGCCACCTTTTAAGGCCGCGGCCCAGTTCCTGTCCCGGACCGACAAAGGCCAGCGCGATGACTATAAAGAAGAACCCGCAAAGAATTTCGACCGGGATCGCGTAACGCGACAAATCCTGACTGTGATATTCAGTCCCGAAATAGACTTGTTGCGGCGAAGCCTGATTGCCCACGTCGACGAACTTGATAAACGATCCACTGCTTATCTCAACTGCGTGCGCTGCTACCAACGCAACCACGAGTAGAAGCGGGGTCCAGGTCAAATAGTTGCGCCGGTGGCCCGCCGCCAAACAGCCGACCGACATGCCAAGGAAAGACGCCAGGAGCACCACGTTGGTGAAGAATGTCAGGTAAAGGACGTGAGCCGGGAACCAACGAATAGCAGCCAATTCCAGAAACAAGATTAAGAAGCTTATGAGAAACAGCTTGAAGCCATCCTGCGATCTCGAAGACTTTGTGGATTCGTTGTTAGGAAAGCGAATAGTGTTCACAATGGGTTTGAGCGGGCGATGTTTGGATTTAGAGACACTGGTTGGGTATAGCCAGAAGTCTTCAGCGAATGCCGGCTAACATTTCCACCAGGGCCTCGGGTGCCGACCACTGCGCGTTGTGATCAGCGGTTAGCTCCAGCACAGGCCAGCCTCGCTCTTTAGCACGTTGCGCCTGAGCCCAAAAGTCGTCGTCCTTTGCTTCTTTTCCCGCCGCCACTGTCAATATGTAGGTGGCCGGAAGCTTGAGGGCAGCTTTATTTTTCAGGGAGATTGGGTCGGTAAAAGTCTTGATAGATTGCGGCACGTCATGGGGTGGGGGCTGATCCGGCTTCACCCAAATCGGTACGATGAAGTCGCCTTTGATCATGGGCTTCAACCAATCACCGCGCGAGCCCTGAAAGCTCATGACGCTCTCGCCGTCGTTAGGCACGAACGCATCCAGGTAGACGAGTCGATGGATACGATCTGGCACCCGATCAGCCACGCCCGTTATTACCATGCCACCATAACTGTGACCCACGAGAATGATGTCATGAAGATCTTCAAAGAGAATTGTGTTGACTACATCATCAATGTGCGTGCTGAGTCCGATGTCAGGCCTGCTGAGATGCACACGTTCACCCAGTCCGGTGAGTTGCGGTCGATAGACGTTGAACCCTTTCTGCCGGAGCAATTCGTCGACACGGCGAAAAGCCCAACTGCCACCCCATGCGCCATGGACGATTACGATAGTCGGTTTTGTGGCTGCGCTCGGCTTTGGGACTTGAGCCGTAACGGTTTTTACCGCTGCGGCTGCCAACATAAGGATCAGCAAGTTAACTGCAAAAGCTCGACATCGAATTTTCATATTGATCTCGCGGCTAAGTTAATGTGGACGGCGCGCATCTTAACATGGAATTTCAAAGATGCGCTTTGCCGTGGTGGTACTGACCTCATAGCTCTGATTCTTGCGCCTGGCGAACCAAGTCAAATACTATGCGCGGCCAAGACAGAAAGTCAGCCCCAGGTCGCGCTGCGCTCGTTGCGGGCGGGACGCCCGCGGTCCCAACAAATCACTTGACGGTACATCGGTGCAAGGCGGATTCGGACAATGACGACACGTAGAAAAAGACAGCTGTTGTGCGGGATCGTGCTGCTGCTGAACCTGGCGGCCTCTACCTCGATCTACGGCCAGGCGAGATTCGTTACGACTCGTGGCAAAGATTTAGTCTCTACTGATGGCAAGCCTCTGCTGTTGAAGGGCATAAATCTTGGCAACTGGCTGCTGCCCGAGGGTTACATGTTCAAATTCAAGACGGCCAATTCGCCGCAGCGGATACAAACGGTAATCAATGAACTGGTTGGCGAAGACGAAGGACGGCGATTTTGGAAAACTTATCGTCAGAATTACATCACGCCGGAAGACATTAGGTTCATAAAGCAATCCGGGTTCAACTCGGTTCGGGTTCCTTTCAGCTACCGCTTATTTGTATCAGACACAGTTCCCGTAAAGCTGGAAGGAGAAGGCTACCGGCTTTTAGACGACGTCGTAACCTGGTGCAAGCGAGAGAATCTTTACGTGATTCTTGATATGCATGCCGCACCGGGCGGACAGACGGGAGATAACATCGACGACAGCTGGGGCTATCCGTTTCTTTATGAAAACGCCGAGAGCCAGGATTTGCTTATCAACATATGGCGCAAGCTTGCCGCGCGTTATCGAAATGAACCTGCGGTCATCGGGTACGATCTGCTCAACGAACCAATCGCGCATTATTTTGAGTCCGCGAACCTGAACCCGAAACTTGAGCCGCTCTATCGCAGGGTTGTGGCCGGCATAAGAGAGGTCGATCGTAACCACCTCATCTTTCTCGGCGGTGCGCAATGGGATACGAACTTCAAAGTTTTTGGACCGCCCTTTGACGCGAAACTTGTCTACACTTTTCATAAGTACTGGATGGAAGTTAACCGAGGGGCTATTCAGGAGTATCTAGATTTTCGCGACAAACACAATGTGCCTATCTGGATGGGAGAATCCGGCGAGAACACGGACGAGTGGATTAATTCCTTCAGAACGTTGCTTGACGCGAACAACATTGGCTGGTGCTTCTGGCCGTACAAGAGAATGGATGCGACCTCGTGTGTCGTTTCGATTAACTCACCTGCGGACTGGGATGCGATCATCGGCTTCGCGGAAGGCCCGCGGACCAGCTTTGAAGAAGTAAGAAAACACCGCCCTCCTAAAGAAAAAGCGCAGAAGGCGTTGAACGATTATCTGGAGCGGGTCAAATTCAAGAATTGTCGGGTTAACCAGGGGTATTTGAAGGCGCTGGCGTTGTAGATTTCTCTGTTGCACAGAGAAGAATTTCAATTAATTATTTCCCCAGGCCCAAAGCCTTCACGACTTCGGCATCTGCCGTCGCATGGCCGTTCTGCTTATTGACCACCGCAAAGCCGCCCGCGTAGTCCCACATGGTCCAGCCGATGCCATACTTTTCCAGCGCCGTGCGCATATCCCTAATCCAAACGACACGATCTGCAGGTGGCGCAAATTTGCGAAAGGTCCCAAACTCGTTACAAGTAAGAGGGACCTGATACTTTGCACCCCAAGCGGCAGCCGCCCCAATCTCGTGGTCAATCCGGGTCGCGTTCCAACCATCTTCGCCATAGCGAAGCAAATTGTAACGCGCCGGTTCATCCTGAACCGTGTCGAGAACCCTGCTCACGCTTTCCGGATTCGATGGGTAGGGGATGTGCTTATAAAAGGCGACATTGCCGCCGGCCCATGTTGCTCCCTGATGCGTGAATGTAAACGGCTCGTAGAAGTGGAAGTTGTATATAATGTTCCGGTCGGCATAAGGCATCAGAAACAATAACTCTGGAAGACCTGACCAGCGATGGCCTGAGGCGATAATCGTATGCTGCGGTGCGCCGGAGCGAATCGCCGAAATGAGTTTCCCTTGCATGCCGTACCAACGATAGCCATCTTCAACCATCGGCTCATTGATAACTTCAAGAAAGACGAACTCGGGATCGCGCGTGGAGAGATGCTGAGCCAGCGCTCGCCAGAATTTGCCAAACGCTTCAAGCTGACGATCGTTGCTATTAAGCTTTGCCTTGAACTCATCCGTCGGATGGATATCAACTATGACGGCCAACCCCTGAGACAGTATCAGGTCAAGCGCATTGTCGAGATACTTTAGGTACTCGATCTTTAGTTTGCCGGGATCATCGCTATTGAAGAGCGGCGCGGGCTCGAGGGTAAGGCGAACGTGATCAAAGCCGATGCTTCTGATAAGTGCGAAGTCTTCAGCAGTGGTATGTGATTCCAGATGAGCTTTTGAATAATCAGCGGATTGCGCGAACCAGTGACTAAGGTTGATTCCGTGGCGCAGCCGCGCAAGTCTGGAGGCCGGAACTTCTGATTGCGCCGGCACGGCAGCTGATGCCAAGGCCAAAATCATCGAGGAAAGGATCCAGCGTTTCAGCATGTCGATTCTTTTAACAGCCAGAGCAAGAGAAAGCAAAGTAAAGTAAGACAAAGAAAGTACGTCAGGTGAACGAGTTTGATCTTGTGCTCCTAGCGCCAAAGGCGCGAAATGCAAAAGCCAGGGGCAAGCGACGAAGGAGCGCCGCCACTGGAAAATTGTTGGTTGAGTCCAAGCCCTGAAAGGGCGAAATCAGGTCACAAAACCTTCTAGAAAGGTGTTTACACAATTCTCGCGCTCAGCTGAAATGCCTATTTCGCCCCTTCGGGGCTAGGATCTGGTTTTTACTTGATCCAGGGGCGACGCTCCTTCGTCGCTTGCCCCTGGCTTTTACATTTCGCGCCGTTGGCGCTTAATTTACTCATTACGATTTGAAACTCCAACACTACTCAATGTAAGAGCGGAAAGTGAGCTGACAGATGAACCTAAGATTGCTGATATGCATTCTCGCCCTGCTAACTTTCGCTGGAATCAATTCTCAATCCCAGACCAGACAACAGCACCGCATGCTTAACAACACAGTAACGTTAGACATAGGCTGGCAGTTTCGCGAAGTTGGTAAGAACGACTGGCACCCCGCGACCGTGCCGGGTTGTGTGCACACTGATCTGCTGAACAACAAACTAATAGAAGACCCTTTTTATCGCGACAACGAACAAAGGTTACAGTGGATCGGCAAGACTGACTGGGAGTATCAGACCACTTTTGAAATTACTCCTGATGTTCTTCGACACCCCAACATTGACCTGGTCTTCGAGGGTCTTGATACTTACGCCAACGTTTTTCTAAACGATGAATCCTTACTGAATACTGACAACATGTTTCGCACCTGGCGAGCAGACTGTAAACGATTGCTCAAACCGGGCGCCAACACGTTACGCATCCGCTTTCGTTCGCCGATTAATGAAGTTCTGCCGCTGATGGCGAAAATGAGCTATCAGCTGCCGGCCGGCAACGATCAGGGTGAAAAGACAAGTCCGCACACGCGTAAGGCGCCTTATCAGTTTGGCTGGGATTGGGGCCCGCGCTTTGTCACGAGCGGTATTTGGCGTCCTGTTTTTTTGGCGGCCTGGGACGAGGCGCGAGTTGAGGACCTGCACATCCTGCCAAAGCAGGTAACGGCGGCCGCCGCCAGAGTGATCGCTGAAGTCGAGGTTGTTGCGGCCAAGAATGTCAGTGCCGCAATCATCATTGACAGCCTCACTGACAAGACGATCGCGGCAAGACGCGAGGTGAACCTGGCGCCTGGCCCAAATCGCGTGGCGCTCGACTTCGTCATCGCCCGTCCAAAGCTTTGGTGGCCCAACGGACTCGGTGCTCATCCACTTTATAGGTTCAGAGCACGGTTGCTAATCAATGGTAAGTCGATTGATGAAACAACGACGCGCACAGGGCTTCGATCATTGGAACTCAGGCAGCAACCGGATGCGTCAGGCAAAAGTTTCACTTTCGTGGTCAATGGCGTACCCGTGTTCGCTAAAGGCGCCAACTGGATTCCGGCGGACAGCTTTCCGACCCGCATCAGCAAATCTAAATACCGGCAATTGCTGGAATCGGTGCGCGATACCAACATGAATATGTTGCGGGTCTGGGGCGGCGGCACTTATGAGCGCAACGATTTCTACGAGCTTTGCGACGAAATGGGAATTCTTGTTTGGCAAGATTTCATGTTCGGCTGCAGCCTTTATCCTGGCGATCATGCGTTCCTGGACAACGTGCGGCAGGAAGCCGTCGATAACGTGAAGCGGCTGCGCAATCATCCAAGCATAGTGATATGGGTCGGGAATAACGAGATCGAGTCCGGTTGGTTTCATTGGGGCTGGAAGGACCAGTTGCCCGCCAGCCTTTGGGACGATTACCTGAAGGTCTTCTACGGCGTGCTGCCGGAAGTTTGCAGCTCGTTGGATCCGTCGCGGCCTTATTGGCCCAGTTCCCCCAGTTCAAAACTGGAAGACGACAATGAATCGCAGAAGATGGGTGACCTTCACTATTGGCAGGTCTGGCACGCGGCGCTGCCGTTCAGCGAGTATGAAAAACAGTTTCCACGCTTCATGAGCGAATACGGCTTTCAATCGTTTCCGCAGCTCGAGACAGTCAACACCTACACTGTGCCGGCCGACCACGACATCAAGTCGCCGGTGATGATGGCACATCAACGGCATCCGCGTGGCAACCAGCTAATAAGCGAATACATGTTGCGTGAATATCCCGAGCCAAAGGATTTCGAATCGTTCCTGTACGTGAGCCAGGTATTGCAAGCGGAAGGGATCAAGATCGGGGCCGAGCATCTGCGACGCATCATGCCGCACAACATGGGTTCACTCTTCTGGCAGCTCGACGACTGCTGGCCCGTTGCTTCGTGGTCAAGTATCGACTACACCGGCAGATGGAAGGCGTTGCAGTATTACGCGCGCCGGTTCTACAGCGATATTCTCGTCAGCCCGCATGAGGAAAGCGGCAATCTCAAGATCTTTGTTGTCTCTGATCTGGTACGGCCCGTCACAGCGCAATTGAACCTGAGCCTGCTCGACTTCGAAGGAAAGCAGTTGTGGAGTCAACAGGAAGCCATTGAGGTTGCGCCGCTCATTAGCAAATCGTACTTGACCGTTTCCGTGAAAACTTTACTGGCGGGAAAGGATTCCAAAGGAGTCGTGCTCGTTACGGAAGTATTGGTAGGCGGCAAGGTAGTGTCGAGCAATGAACACTTCTTCGGAGCCTACAAGGATCTATCTTTGCCCAAGCCGCAAATCAACGCTGATGTATTGGCGATGCGTGGTGGATTCAAGATCACGTTGTCTGCGGACAAGTTTGCCAGGGCGGTTTACCTGTCGGCTCCGAATTACCCCGGCGTCTTTGCGGATAACTACTTCGATCTTATCCCCGGCCGAAAAGTGGAAGTTGAATTCCGCACTGCCACCGCGATCGCGCTGAGCGATTTTCGCAAACAGCTCAAGATTCG
>Ga0070697_100001553_pt1 | contig 17478 bp, 19 predicted proteins | sample KBSK1501metaG_FD_65475 | JGI IMG/M metagenome (GOLD analysis project Ga0070697, IMG submission 65475) | Corn, switchgrass and miscanthus rhizosphere microbial communities from Kellogg Biological Station, Michigan, USA - KBS K1-50-1 metaG | ecosystem: Host-associated > Plants > Roots >...
GCTGTCTATGCTGACAACGCTCTCGGTTAGCCGCTCAACTGCTTCAGTAATCTGGTTCTCAAGCGCGGATAGGATTGTTGCTGTCATGTTTAGAGTCCCCAGCTTGTTTTTCCTACGGGGGTAATTCTGAGGTATAGTTTCTCGTCCTTCTCTTTGGTCTCAACAAGTCCGGTGACCTCGATTCCACGAGGGACTAAGCGGTTGGCCGATTCCAAGTCGTCAACCAGAAGGGTGATCTTTTCCTCATCAAGATCCTGGAATCTTGGGCTATATTTCAGGTTCCAGCCGCTCAAGTATAGGTAGCGTCCGTCAAACTCGTAGATTACAGGGACGATATGGGGTTGGGAGTCTTCGCAGACGAAGGCGATCCTGGCGAGGCTTCTCTCCATCAGGTATCGGTATTCTCTCTCGGTGAAGCCTCTGACGCCGTCTTTGTGTCGCATCATGTCTGAAGACTCTAGGGGGTTAGTCACGCTTATATACTTGGTAGTCCAGGGAAACTAAGTGGGTATTAGTTAGTTGAGTAAGTCAACCCAGCTTAACCAAGACATCACAAAAGAGCAGACCGAGGAATGTAAGCTGCTCCATTCTGCCTGGAACGATCTTACTAAAGTCTGGACCCTTCCGGTAATCCATGCTCTAGGGCTCAAGGAACCTGCAAGATTCAACGAGCTCAAGAGAAGAATACAAGGGATAAGCGCCACAAGCCTCGCTGAGAGGCTGAATGAGCTTGACCAGAGAAAGATCATCGAGCGAAAAGTCTACCCGGAGACTCCACCCAGAGTGGAATACTCCCTCACCAAGAAGGGGATGGAACTACGTGCTCTTCTCGGCGACCTCGCTGAATGGGTGAAAAAATGGGACAAAGAGGACCTTCCGGGGGCGGAAAAGGTTCGGGAAGAGAAACTCCGCCCGATCGCACGCGTCAAGTAATCTGAACTATATCGTCAACGACGATTACCCAATCACACATGGGTGTGATCCCATAGTCCAAGGTCTTGCCTTGCCTTCATAGTCTTCATCAGATCTCCCCGAGTCACCATTCCAGCAATCCTATCTCCATCCATAACAATCAGCCTGCCTACTCCATTCTTGGCCATCAGCTGCAAAGCGTCGATTGCCAAAGCATTCGGACTCACGGTGAACGTTCTTTCGTAGGGCACCATTGCCTCGCTAACCCTCTCGATCTCTCTCTTCTCACGAGGAATTGATCGGACTGACGACATGGTGACAACTCCGAGGAGTTTCCCGCTTGAGACTACTGGGTAGCCTCCGTGAGGATGGACGAGGAAGTAGTCGGAGACGAGCTGTTGGACAGAAGCGTCAGGAGAGACGGTGAGCAGTTCTCGGGTCATGATGTCTCCAACCCGGACACCGGCAAGGGACTCTGTCAATCTGGTTTGTCTCAGGCTTGTTTCCGCTCCGGAGCGTATGAACCAGCCCAGGAAGATTATCCATAATCCATTGATGAAATCGCCGAAGATGACGAAGAACAATCCGACTGCCATCATCAACAAGGAAATGGCTTCGCTGACCCGCGTCGCGTTCAGGGTGGCGCCTAGTAGGTTCTTCGATCGTCTCCAGAGGCTTCCTCGTAGAACTCTACCTCCATCCAAGGGGAAGGCCGGGATTAGGTTGAATGCACCGAGAACTCCGTTTAGGAATGCAGCGTAGTAGAGCGTTGCGATAATTGGAACTGGTCCGTTTATCAGGACTGTAAGATACCAGAACCCGCCCAGGAAGATTGCGATCAGAAAGCTTGTGAGGGGGCCTGCGGCTGCCATACGAACTTCTAGGGCCGCATTCTTCGGCTCCTCGCTCATCTCTGAGACTCCTCCGAAGAAGAACAGGGTGATCCTTGCGATCGGTAGACCGTTTTTCTTGGCGATGTATGAGTGGGAGAGCTCGTGGAGGAAGACTGAGACGAATAGGATGATTGCAGAGACGATTCCTATCACCCAGTACGTGGTCGTGCCAAGGCCAGGGTAGTGCTGGGGCATGTACCCATCTGCTAATGACCAGGCGATTAGGACAAGGACGAGCCAGAGGGTGTAATGGATTCTGACAGGAATCCCCATTATTCTTCCGATATTGAACGACATTAGTCTGCCCTGTTTACGGACCACATTCCTTTCTTAGTCTTATCATAGGCCCCTCCCAGCGGAACCTACTTTCACAGGGGTCCAAAAAGGGAGCCACTCGCGCCATACCCAATGCCCAAAGGATCCACCAAAAAATTTTCCGGAGTCTGTTTCTGTCTGGGCGTGATTACGGGCTTGTTTTCCAGAGATGGGCTTGTTGTCGGCTTGTCTGGCTCTTTTCGATCCGCGTATATTCCCCTAGGGATAGGCGTGGAAGATCGCGTTCTAGAAATCGCGGGCTTGTAGTCGTGATCAGGGCTGATTATGGGCGATTCCCGGGAGTTGAACTTGTGTGATTCTGCAGGGGGGAACTGACTATTACGCGCGCGTCCACTGCTTTGCATCCTTTTTCGAAGGCTAGCAACGGGTTGACATCTAGTTCCTGAACGTCTTCTAATTCCATGGCGAGCTGTGAAAGGCGTTCTATGCATTCAGCGATTGCTTCCAAGTCGCGTGGCGGTTGGCCCCTGAAGCCCTGCAAGATCTTGCCTCCCCGAATCTGTTGAATCATGTTATGCGCGCTGAGCTCGCGGATGGGAGCAAGGCGGAAGGAAACATCTCGATATGCCTCCACGTAGATTCCTCCCAGCCCAAACATGAGAAGGGGTCCGAACTTGGGGTCGCGATGTATCCCGATGATCGTTTCAGTGCCACCAGTCACGTAATTCTGGAGTAGAACCCCGTCGATACGGGCGTTCGGGGCGTTAACCTTGACATTCTTGAGGATCTCGTCAAAGGCTCCTGCAACATCCTGTTCGCTGTTGAGATCCAGCTTTACGGCGCCAATGTCGGTCTTGTGCACGACGTCCGGTGATACGATCTTCATTGCAACTGGCAAGCCGATCTTCTTGGCAAGGTCGACAGCTTGCCGTCTTGTTTTCGCGAACTCGGTTTTAATGGCAGGCAGTCCATAGGCGTTTAGAACTCCCATAGCATCGGTCTGGGAAAGATTCGTTAGACCGGCCTGTTTGGCATGCGCGATAATTTTTTGGGCCCGGACCAGATCTACGTCGAAATGCTTCACCTCGGTCCTTGGCCTATCTATCCACTGCTTGTACTCTGACATGGCAGCGAGCGCACGAACCGCTGATTCAGGAAAGGAATAGTTGGGAACCCCATTGGACTCTAAGACCCCTACAGCAGGGGTAACATCCCCTAGACCGAGCAACGAAGCAAGGATCGTCTTTCCCGATTTAGGACCGATGGACGCGATTGTCTCGGCCACCTTCTTGAGATCCACCATAGCCTGGGGAGTCAAGAGCGCGAGACCACAATCCACATTCTCGTCGTTCAACGCTTCCAGTGCAAGTTCGTACCGATCAGCCTGAGCATCCCCAACGAGATCAATGGGATTGTTGACGGAGGCCTCCTTCGGCAGACCTGAACGCAGTTTGTTCTTTGTGGCGTCGGAGAACTGTGCGATTTGCAGTCCGTACCTTACACTTGCATCCGTCGCCATTATCCCAGGCCCTCCACCGTTGGTTATGATCGCCACACGGTTTCCCTTGGGGAGGGGTTGTTTTGCGAACGCGCGGGCGTAGTCGAAGAGGTCGATTATTGACTCGACTCTGATGACTCCTGATTGTTTCAGGATAGCATTGTAAGCTTCGTCGGACCCTGCTAAAGCGCCCGTATGCGAGGAGGCGGCCTTGGCTCCCTCAGGGGAGACGCCTGCCTTGACTGCGATGATTGGCTTCTCCTGGGTCACCCGGCTTACGGTGTCAACAAATTTCCGTCCATCGACTATGTCTTCGATGTAGAGCAGGATTACCTTGGTTTTCGTATCCTCGCGAAGGTATTCGAGAATGTCGTTTTCATTCACATCGGCCTTGTTTCCCATGCTGATGAACTTGGAGAATCCGATATTCTCTCCACTCGCATAGTCCAAGACCGCTTCTCCTAGAGCGCCACTCTGGGAGGCGAAAGCGATTGATCCCTCGACCGGCATTCCCGAGGCAAAGGAGGCGTTGAGTCTTACATCTGGGTCAGTGTTGATTATGCCCAAACAGTTGGGACCGATTATCCGCATCGAGTACTTCTGCGCAATTGAGAGGACCTGACGCTCGAGTTGCGCTCCATCTATCCCGACTTCTTTGAACCCAGCGGAGATAATGACAAGCCCTTTCGCTCCCTTTTTCCCGGACTCCTCAACAACACTCGGTACTACGGGAGCGGGAACGATCACGACTGCTAGGTCAATGGTCTCCGGTAGGTCTAGGACGGATGGGTATGCTCGGACGCCGCTGATCGAATGCTCCTTTGGATTAACGGGATAAACTGTTCCAGTGTATTCGTTTAGGAGAATATTGCTAAATGCCGCGCGTCCGACGCTGCCCTGCCTGTTCGAAGCTCCAATGACAGCAATGGACTTGGGTGAGAATAGTGAATCAAGGGCTCCCTGAGATTGCATTCGCGAGACTCGAGTCATTAGTTCCTGGACTAGGATCTGGTCTTAACCTGCTTGGCAGCAGTTCTTCCGGCCAGAAGAGCGGCGGGGTACAGTACCTCTTCTTCTTCCTGCGAATGCTTCTCTAGGGCCTCCGCGAATCGGACGGCAGTGAGATGCCCCTCTTCTGCTCCAACCTTCTTGAGTCTCTCCAATACCTTGTACAGCTCCTTGTGCCCATGTAACATTCCAGGATACTCTTTCTCGAACTTAACAAAGATCGAAGAGGCTCGCTTGGCAGATGCTCTACTGAGTTTTCCGTTTACAAGGTCTCGAAGAATTCCCAGCAGGGGAAGAGCTAGACTTTCTTCTTTGTCAATGTGAGCCTTGAGGTCCTTCGCGAGTTTCTCTGCTACACTTCCCGTCCTTCCGGAGAGGTTCTGCACTCCGATCAATAACTGCCAGATATTCTGATGCTCTTTCTCCATTGAAGCAGGAGCTGAAAGCGGCATAAGTATCGCCGGGGGCTCGCTTTCCTACTTATCGCTATAGTACACTTTGAGGCACACGACACCGCGTTTGGGGTAGGCCCAATCCAGGCCGACCTCAAATCCGCACGTGTAGACGATTCGGATCAGACAGTCATCCAGGAGATTGCGGACTCCTTGCCATATCCGGTTTTCGGGAAAAACTGGAGTCAGCTCGTTTCGGATTTCTTTGAAGCTCAATGGGGACATTGCTGGCCGCTTCAGGAGCGCGAGGATTTCCCCCTCTATTGCAGAGTATTTGGCTCTCCATGGGGTAGATTCTTCGACGATTTCCCTTCGCGGTTCCAGCAATTATGCCACTCTTCCCACCTACCTCTATGATGGAGTCGTAGGCGTTTTCTTCAGAGCGCGTCTCCAGACTGCGACGAAACCAAGGCCTCCTGCGAATGCACCGGCGATCGCTAGGGCGGCGAATGGCGCAATGTATGAAGGGTAGCCGCTTAGTACCTGTACATGGACTTGGCCGAGTACCTGTCCGATGCTCCAGGTCGGATTCTGCGCTTCCAGAGTAATGGTCAATGCTCCTCCCCTGTAACCACCGTTCATCATCAGCCAAGTTGCGCCTACGACTCCAATGTTCATTAGAACGAGGTGAAGCCAAGCGAAAGCGTTTGGCCAGCCTTTGTATGGCGCGCGCAGATTAACTTCCAAGTGTTGGTAGAACAACGCCGTTACTGCAGCCGCGAGAGGGCCGAGCATGATGTAGCCGAGATAACCGACGGTCAGCCAGGTACCTGCGCTTCCACCTGCAACTATCCTGGCGGGACCCGGACTTCCGTAGACCGCATCATAGAGGAGGTAGGATGTTACGCCGGCAGCGAGAGCGCCTTGCACTATTGCGGCAACGATGAATCTGTTAGCCCACTTGCTTGTAGGCGACACAGAGATCTGCCACTTTGTTTCGTCTGTCGCGCCCTGTTTGTCAGACTGAGCAGTTCGCATGTTCTGACGGGACTTTCCGAGTTCATTGTTAGTTTTGTTGATCTTTTCCATTTTTGTCACGATCTCTTCTATCTTTGGCATGTCATTTAGGAGAGGCGTCCACAATGTGCAGAGGATGTGCTCGTTGTATCTCAATGAGATACGTCAGCGTCCGGAACCCAAGAAATCCATCTTGTCTAAATTGGGGCTTCGCTCTTATGAGATGCAAAGTGCACATTTCTTCTAGCTTGTGGACCTGCCACTCAAATAATCAGGAGGAATAGCAATCCAGGAGGAATGAAAATCGGATACTGACTCAGTCGACTCCGAGCCTCTAGGAACATCCTCTTCGCGAGTACGACACGCTAGAGGAATCATAGACATCTCCCAAGGGAAGCTGGCTGATGTTCCATTCGTGTTGGAAGAAGCTCTTCGAAAGACACAAGGGATCTCTTCTGTTCAACTCAACGCCTTCTCGGGAAAACTCGCGGTGGAGTTTGACCCTTCAGTGATAAGCCTCGAGAAGATTAGAGAAAGAGTAATTCGCGCTGCGCAGCGCAAAACCCATTCCTTCAGCGAGAGATAATTACTGAGGAGAAGTACTGCAAAATATCGCTGGCCAAAGTGCTCTCGCCAAGTTTTGCCGAAGCGAGTTCTCCCGCACGACCAATGATGAAGGCTGCTACTCTCGCCGCGTCAATCGGGGTCCTGCCCCTTGCGAGATGCGCACCTGCAACTCCTGCGAGAAGGTCGCCATACCCTCCTTTCGTGAGGTAGGGAGACCCTTGTAGATCTTCGTAAGTCCGTTCCCCATCGGAAATCAGGTCTGGAGCTCCTTTTACCACAACCGTTGCGTTGTATCGCCTCGCTAGCGTTTCGACCGCTGTTTTCCTGGCGTCTAGACTTGGCGGCCATGGACTTCCGGAGAGAACTTGGTATTCTCCTGCGTTCGGGGTCAAGAGTGCTTTCTTCCCTTTGATCACGTGTACATCATCCGCTACAGCGTGGAGGGCTTCAGCGTCCAGAACCATCGGTGTCTTGCACCTCTGGATGATATCTACGAGTGCCTTGTGTGACTCAAGAGTCCTAGTAACGCCACATCCTAGGACCAGTGAGTCAGCGTTCTCGAGCAACTCGACCGCAATATTCGGGTCCGGAAAGGGAGTATCGCAAGGGACCGTTATGAGATCAGGGGAATATCCTGCTACGATGTCCGCAGCCCGTCTGGGTGCCACGACAATGGCGAGGTCGGCCCCGGCTCGCAAGGCTGCAAGTGAACTGAAAGCTAGGCAACCTGCGTATCGACCACTTCCTCCGCAGACGACGACACGGCCAAAGTCGCCTTTGCGAACGTCACCCGAGCGAGCCGGATAGACCCTATCGAGGTCTACGTTCTCCTCCGTTCGACCCTTTCGACCCTTTTTCACCTCGAGGGCTCTAGACTTAGTATTCATTGGCAGGATCCTGCATGACGTGTCGGAAGATAGAGTTTGGTAGCTTTCAGCGGAGAATTTCTCAAAGTGAATTGTCAATATCTTGCGGTTGCCATTTCCCACCTAGCCGGGTGGCGACGTCTGGACGGACTGTCTCTCGGTTTGGTCATGAGTCTCTTGATCTTCAAAGCTATGTTTTCAAAGACCTCTTCGATGGACCAGCCTTCCTCTATGAAATCGACCTGGTGCTTAGGCATTCTTATCAGCACGTGAACCTCGAAATGCTTCCTCTCTTTCTCGTTGGAGAATGTCTTGACGGTAGCTCTGGCCTCGCCGATCTCATGGTAGACGTGGCTGAGAGACTCTATTGATTTTTGGAATTTTGTTTTCGCCAGGGAAGACTCGATGGTCTGGTTGTCAAGGCCTACTATGTACACGGGCAGCGGAATTGAATCTTTCACTGTTGAATGCATGTTCAACCCTCACCTAACAACGAGAACGGGGCAGTGAGCGTGTGTGACAACTCCGCTCGACACGCTTCCGAGTAGCATCTTCTTGAAACCTCCCATTCCACGCGTTCCCATAACAATCAGGTCGATCTTCTCACTAGCTGCATAGTCTGTTATTGTTTGGACAACGGAACCAATAGTCTCGCTGGTTTTGGGTTTGGCCTTCACGCCCTTTTTCTCAGCCATCGATACGGTTCTCCCGACCACTTCTAAAGCGGCCTTTCTTGCATAGGCTTCGTACTCCTGAATGGCCTCCCCGGACGGAGCTGGAGCGGAAGGAAACATCGTCATATATTCGGGGTAGCCTCGGAACGCGTGCAGTACGAAGAGTTGAGCGTTGAATTTCTCCGCTAAACCCACTGCGACTTCAGAAGCTTCGCGAGAACCCTCGGACCCGTCGACTGCGACCAATATGCGTTGAAACTGAAGGTCGGAATCACTTTTCGAACTCTGCTTTCCGATCGTGCTCATTGCCAAACTGATTTCTTCCTTAGACAGATAACTCCTCGCATTATATTCACACGAGGCGTCTATATTGACAACCCTAGTCCAACTTGTATCTCTTTGGCATACATGGATCGAGAAGGAAAGTCATTTCGGAACTGCACATCATGCGTCATACGCGGGCCGAAAGAAAGCTTGACCACTCATTCAGGTGGAGGGAAGGGTTTAGGCGTGTTTACATTGTGTACGGCAGTTCCTAATTATCCAGAACAAAATGCGCTCCTGGCCGAGTGACAAGTCGTGACAAAATGTCTAGAATGCGGAACCGAACTCCCCGCAAGCGCCAAGTTCTGTTTATCCTGTGGAGCCCAGGTTGGGCTCAAGAAGGAAGTCTTCCAGGTATCATCCGAAAAACTCCTCGAGAAGTTCAAGGAAATAACCAGAGATGCAACTGTGAAAAGAGTGATCATCAAGGATGATAAGGGGAAGGTAGTCCTATCCGTTCCTCTCGCTTGGGGAGCAGCTGGTGCCGTCGCGACTTTGGCTCTAGCTCCTTGGCTCGCTGCCTTGGGAGTAATCGCCGGTTTTGCCACCAAGTGTACCGTAGAAGTCGAGAGGGTGGCAAGCTAGCCAAAAAAAAATGACCGAAGCGTACAATAGAGCAGACGACTCCCCCAAGGCACTTGATGCGGATCAGCAATGCTAACACGTTCCGTCCCCGAAATGAACAAAACGTGCACACTGTGTACGTCCCAAATAAGTGGCGCGGGACCCATTCATTGATCAGCAAAGAAATGGAGCACAAAGGACATTCGACTTGATGTGAGAGAACATGGAGAACAAGAAAGGAACCATAACAGCCATTGGCGCGGTCTTGTGTTGTGTATTTCTCGGATTGAGTCTTGGTATGCTTGCTTCCGGAGCAACCGTCAATCTAAGCTGGAGCCAACCCAAGCCAGTTCACTCGGTTTCTCTAACTGTGATACCTGACTTCAGCGGGAACACCTATGACGCTTTCGTCTTCTCGGATGGCCTTCAGCCCGCTAAACAAATTCACGTTTCTGCTGGCGAAGTCAATTTCACCATTTCAAATCTGGACACCGCTCTCAACTTGAACTACGGCAAGCCGGCCACGATCGGGTTCACCTTCATGAATGACACCAGCAACGGAATGGTGCCAATTCATTACAATTCGGGCGACGCTGTAAACTTGGTCATCGGCCACTCTTTCACGATCCAGGGAATTGGAGAAGTCCCAATAGTTCCAGGAACAACCACAAGCTTCACGGTTGACCTGAAGGCCGGAACATACCAATTCTACTGCATCGTTCCCTGCGGCCCCGGTATGAGTTTGCCCGGGGAGATGCGGGGCGAAATAGTCGTATCCTAGAATAGCTCGTAGCGCGACTTAACCTGTAGAAACCATAGGTTGATTCTGCCTACCTCAGCGCGAAACCCGAGTACGAGGTATGGTTTACGATTCACCGAGAAGAATGTGAGCTGTCGAACGGAATAATCGCGTGCTGCTCTGATCGCGCCCGATAAGCAACCAAGATCCTCGAAGATAACCGCAGAATGAAAGAGCAGCTCTCGCTGACGCGAGAACCCCGTTACGGCGTCTCACAGCTCCGGAGTCGACGTCAGACCCCAGAGTTCCCCAGAGCTACCCTTTCTCTACGACAACTGGTGCAATCCAGAGAATTAAGGGGAAGGTCCACACTTGTGCGCGCGTATTGCCGAATCACGTGAAGCCGGTGAGATAGCTTACCGGAGAATCCACCCTCTCTGGCTGACCCGCCCATTGGGCTGTTCCCATAGTATGACATAAGCAGCATGACCGACAACACCCACAGTGAGCGCAGAAACATTCTCCGATAGTAAGTTCCCGCTGGCACGCGGGACATCTCGTTACGGGTTGAAGCTCACTTCTTGGCATTGCCCACTCACCAGCTAGATAATGGTGCTGTGTCGCCCTTAAGGCGTAAGTACACAGTGCAATCTTTCACTCGCTGCCACTTAATTCTCAATGGCCAAAGTCATCCTACCAAACGAATGGGATAAGCCACTTGGTCCTCTTCACATAGTCAAGGTAAGCATTCCCCAGCTCGGCTACCAAGAATTTCTCTTCGATACGAATCCTGTTGCCGTAATAGATGCTGGACATTATCAGAATGAAAAGTATCGAAGCCCAAGACTGTAGAGCCATTCCCAGGAGACCGATGTATACAAGGACCTGACCTAGATACATCGGATGCCGAATGAGCCTGAAGGGACCCTTTTCAATCACGGTGTGGTCAGTAAGTACTCGCACTTCTATTGACCAGAAGCGTCCGAGAACGGACTTTGCCCAGAGATAGAGGAAGGCTCCGACAAGAAATAATGCTAGCCCGGGATAGAAGAGCCAGCTAGGGAGGACGCCGATTCGGGCGTATCCAAGCACCAATGTCACTATGATTATGGAAAGGGTAAACAAAGCTGAGCTGGCAGCATCGCTTTCGCGTTTCTTTATTGATTCCTTGGAACGTAGCGCTCGTTGGGCCCTGCCAATCCAGGCAATCAGAACAAGAAACAAGGAAAAGAAGGCCCAGAAAACGGCCTCCTCAAAGGACGAAGGGAAAAGAGGAGTCATCGTCCTACTGTCGAGTTACCACTGACTCATGTGCATTAGTAAGCGTGGATCGATTGTCGGTCCCCAATCTCCACCCTTATCCTCAACAGTTACCAGACTCGCTTGCACCACTGTTCAACTCTACTGGGAATTTTCATCCTTGGCCTCAACCGTCTCTTTTGGACCTTTTAGAGCTGAGGTACATTTTGTGTGCGAAAAAATTCACGGAGAGGTTAGAGCCTAACGACACTACTTGGGCGCTAGTCTGCTCCTTGGCGGAGTTATGCGGAGGGGTCGTGACTGTGATAGCCCCCTCCCTCTCATAGGGAGCGTTTCGTCTTGGGCTCTTGGGAGTGACGTGCTGTACTGTCTAAACGGGCACTTGTAACCCGGGGGAGCAGTACACTCGCCGGACCGGGTCCCGGGATAGACGCAATCCACGTCGACCAGCTCGAGGACCTCCCCGTCCTCAGGTTTCTTAACGAGCATTGTTTCCGTTTTTGCTTGTCCCTCCAAAAGACTACTGCGCTTTCAAGACAGATAGGCTGTACGTACACAATGCAATTGATGCGTCCTTCATCGGAAACCTATAATCCATAGATCAAAATCGCAAAGTGTCAAGGTTGCAAGAATGACTATTGCAGAAGAGCTGAGCCAGTATGTTTCCTCCGTCAAGTACAGTGACATCCCAGACAATATCATTCACGAATCGAAGAAGAGAATCATAGATGCTCTCGGATGCGGGATAGGGGCGTTCGACGCTCAACCTGTTAGGATTTCAAGAAAGATTGCTGATAAGGCAAAGGTCGAGGATGGTTCGACTCTTCTCGGAACCCGGCGGAAGAAGAGCACGCCTGACATGGCTTCCTTTGTCAACGGGATAATGGTCAGATATTTCGATTACAACGACACGTACCTGTCGAAAGAGCCGGCACATCCCAGCGACAATATCGGTGCCTGCTTATCGGTGGCAGATTCAGAAGGAGCGAATGGAGAAGACCTCCTGTTATCGGTCGCTCTTGCATTCGAAATTCAGTGCAGACTGTGTGACGCAGCTGACATACGCCACAGAGGATGGGACCATGTCTGCTATGGACTCGTGTCCACAGCCCTTGCCTCGGGACGGCTCATGGATCTCAAACCTGAGCAAATGACCCAGGCTGTGAATTTGGCCTTAAGCTCTCACATAACTATGCGTCAGGTGAGGGCGGGAGAGCTCTCCATGTGGAAGGGCTGCTCCTTCGCAAATGCCGGCCGAAACGGCGTCTTCTCCGCCCTCCTTGCAAGAGAGGATATGACGGGTCCTTCACCGATCTTCGAAGGCGAGATGGGATTCTTCAAACAAGTATCCGGACCCTTCCAGATCAACACGGAAGACTTCGGCGGGAGAAAGGGCAGTTTTAAGATCGGTGAGACTTATCTGAAATATTTCCCCGCAGAGATCCACTCACAATCGGCAATCTGGGCCGCACTGGAAGCCAGAAAGGAGATTGAAGATCTGAACGACATTGCGTCGTTGGAGATCGCCTCTCATGAAGCCGGCTACACCATATTGGGCAAGGACCCTGAGAAGTGGGCCCCGGCGACAAAGGAGACGGCGGATCACAGCCTACCATACATCGTCGCGATGGCTCTTCTCGATGGCAAGATAGACAACTCCACATACGCGACCAAGAAGTTCAAAGATCCCAAGACCCTAGACTTTCTGAAGAAAGAAACGGTTGTTGAGGACAAGGATCTCACGGCCATGTATCCTGAGGCGGTAGCGAACAGAATCACAGTGAAACTCACGTCGGGCAAGGTCATCTCCAAGCAAGTGAACTATCACAAGGGCCATCCAAAGAACCCTATGAGCGATCAAGACGTGGAGAAGAAGTTCCGGATTCTTACGAAGAGACAATTCAGTGACAATCAGGCGAAGCGAGCTCTGAACATGCTCTGGACAATGGAAAAAGTGAACGACATGTCAAAACTATTTTTCGCCCTAGCAGTGGATTAATTCTGACCACTCATAGCGGGGACCTTTCCTAGACATTCTTCCCAAAAAAATAAGCATGCTTTCCTCGACCCCCCCAGGGGTTGTCGATTTTCGCGCGCGCCCTTCACGAAAACGATGGTCAGGGACGACCTTGTGAGCTTACGTTGGGTGTGTAGCTGATCTTCTTTCCCTTCCAGATGTCCCGGTCTCCCCAGAGTCCCAGCTTCCAAGCGGTGTACTCTACGATCTGGGAGTGGTCGATGAACAGGTTCACGTCCTTCCCGAAGGATTTCAGGTACCACTTGAAAACGGGCGGGTCCGACGCCTCGAACATCCACGTTTCGTAGCCGAACTTGTCCACGAGCTTCTTTACCACATCCTTCCTCCACTTCGATGCGGGCAGGTCCTCTGTAATCCCCTCGGATTCTAGCATGAGGATCTTTGCGCCCACGTCAAGGTGTGCCTGCGTCTCCTTTGCCACATCCTGGAAAGTCCTCATCTTGGTCTTGTAGCCTACGACGTGGGTCCCGCCTCCTGCTCCTATCATCATTGAAACCTCGGGTTTGGCCTTCATGCCCAGTTTCTGAACCCGGCGCACAATAGCCACCTTGTCCTCCAATTTCATTGATGCGAACCCGCTGGAGACTTCGACCATGTCAAACTCCAACGTCTTACATTCTTCCAAATACATGTCTACAATATCTGAGCCTTCAACGATGACCCGTTCCACAAAACCGCCTGTAGAAACATACACGCCATAGTCATGGCAGAGGCTGATGATCTTCCTAGTAGTCTCTCTCGGCAGTAATCTCATTGACCCTCCTGCGAACTTGTAGCCATCTACATACTCACTCCAATCATCAAGGAGATCTTTCAGGAATCCGTAGCTAACAGAGGTGTAGTACGGTCCCCGAATCTCGATCACTCCTTTGTCCCGGGGCTTCGGGTTCAGCTCGACCAGTTTGACAAGATCGAAAGTCTTGGACTGCGCGTTCATCTTCTTCAAGCCGAATTGTTCATCAGCGGGACGCTATCAAGTAATACTCTAGAGTCTACAAGCTTCCGAACGGTCACGCTCATCACATGAACCCAGAGAACTCACGAAAGAGAAGTCTTGCCGAAGGTTCTTATCGAGCGCAAAGCCACCGTGAGCTCATGAGTAATCTGAAAACAGAACTGGAACACATCAAGCACCACATCAAGTACCCGGCGAACAAGACACAAGTCATTGCAGCCTGCAACAATATGTCGGACGTCCCGTCAATCGACAAAGACTTTGTCGCCAAGTCTCTCCCCGAGAGTAACTACAAGGGCCCAGAAGACGTCGTAAAGGCCCTCCTCAACAAAGTCTAAGCTCCCTCAAACTTCTCCTTTTTTCTAGTGTCCAGTGAATTCTACGCAGGGCTCTTCCGCGGATGAACTGTGCTTAGAGATTGAATATGACGGCTCGTTCTGAGATCTTGGTTTTCGGCTGGACACCAGCCGAGACAAATGCTTCTCCAATGTAGTTGGCCAGGAACGTTGACCACTTAGGACCAAGCTCATGCATCAAAGTAATAGTCCAGCGCTCATTCTCGTTCTTCTCGTAGTACTCGAACAAATTGGCATAAGCCGAAAGATCGTGAATATACTCGATCACGGTGTTGACAGTAACCTTTCCCCATTTTGAGGCGATCAGTGCAACGGGAGCGCTCTTCCCAGCAGCCACACCGGCTTTGGCGAGGCTATCTTCCGAGACAATGTTCAAGATCTCACCAAACGTCTTGCGGCTGAGACGTAGAGCGTTGACTCTCTGTAGGAATCTTCCGAACTCGGAATAATCCAGAAGCAACTGATTCACAAGAGTGTTGACGCTCACGCTCTGACGGGCGGCTTCTTCTTGGAGAGCAGCTAGAGCTTTCTCGTTGACCCTGAAGGATTTTGCAACGGTCTTCCCTTCGCGTGCCATGTGCTACTTCGATCGAAATCCCAGCGCCTGCTCCAATATTACATTTCGTCCTTTGCTGCATCCGCCGAATCCCGCTAGTAGCAAGCTCAAGCGGATAGAACTAACGGCTTGAAAGTATCTTCTACATATTAGGCGACCATACAAATGACGAGGAATCATGCGGTATTTGTTCAACAAAGCTGTTGACTTAACTCACGAGCTTCACAATGGCATGCCCGTCTATCCAGGCGACCCGTTTCCAAGCTTCGTAAGCTACGCGACATTGGAAAAGGATGGAGTAAACTTGACGAAGCTGACTCTCGGCTCACACACAGGCACTCATATCGACGCCCCCCGACACTTCATTCCGGACGGAATTGGAATTGACCAGATTTCCCCAAACAAGCTCGTTGGCGAGGCATACATTGCTGACATGTCCAGCAAAACAATCGGCAGTGGAATTACAGGCCAAGATCTTCGCGAGACTCTCGAAGAGAGAGTAGGAGAGGACGACATCGTAGTCATCTACACCGGATGCAGCGAGCATTGGGACGACGAATCGATGCGACGAAACTATACCTACTTGACGGCAGACGCAGCTGGATATCTGGTCTCCAAAAAGATCCGGGCGGTAGGTATTGACTTTCTCAGCGTTGAGAAATTCAACGCCCCAGCCCCGGTCGCACACAAGAGCCTTCTTGGCAATGGGATCTTCATCATCGAATCCCTTAGCCGCGCGACCAAACAGTTCGTTGGAAAGAGAATCCTAATGATCTGCTTGCCCATCAAACTTCAAAATGGCGACGGGGCCCCTTCAAGGATAATCGCTGTGCCGATTCGTGAAGACTGATCCGATGGCCGGGATTACCAGAACCTCTGGTCATTATGATAAAGAGACGGTTTTTCCCCACGATAGAGAGCAACACAATTCACTAGATTTGTACTCAATGTGGACGGTCGATATATCTGCCAACTCCACCATGTCAGGCCACTATGCAAGAAACGAAAATCCGCACAAGGCTCTTAGAGCCACAGAACTGGAGCAGCAAGATATGAGTCAAACAACCACAAAACAATGGTCCGCAGGCAAGCTACTACTGGTTATCGCCACAGTCGCCATCGTCGCAGGGGCAACCACAGGCCTCACCGTCGGATACAGTGTCAGATACGAGGCCCCAACGACAAGAGCATTCTACCTGTTCAACAGCGGGCTGCCCTTCGACCAAGATGTTTGGAAAATGCCTCACGACACGTTCTCCCCTGACCGCATCACTGTAAACAAGGGTGACAATGTGGTCATCTACTACCGGAACATTGAGGACACCACAGAAGATCACAACTTTCACATGGACTCACCGTACACATTCGATGCCGTTGTCCACGCCGGGCAAACCGAGAACTTTCCCGTTGTCAATACTCTGCATGGCACAAGCGACGTTACCATCCACGTGAACCAGACAGCGACCATAACATTCAAGGCCAACTGGGCCGGCGTCTTCCCATACGAGTGCCTGATACACCAACCCACAATGACAGGCTACCTCGTCGTACTCGGTTAGGAACAGAGAAGGAACAAAAATGCAGACCGTGAAGAACTCTGGAATGCTTCGCTGGAGTGCAGTAGCTCTGCTCTTCATCGTAGGCTTCCTAGACATATACTATGGCAACTCTTACGCCGGCTTCTTCGAAAGCCTCTGGTATGTGATGGGAGCGATCTACATTTTCACAGGTGCAGTCATAGCGTCAGACTTTGAGCCGCGATTCGCACAGCCCGCAGTGTTCGGCTATGCAGTCTTCCTCCTCGTCCTATGGGCAACAACCGCCATCGGGACAGGAGCAGGACTTGACATCGTTGCCTACGTCGACAAGGCAATCGAGGCCGTTCTTGCGGTAAACTTGGCTCTGCTTGTCAGAAACGCCAGAGGCCCAAACCTTCTTCGCTAGAACCTCAACGTCCAGCCTGGAAACATTCAGGGTCCCTCCCCCTTTTTACAGAATTCTGAATATCTCTTTTGTCGCAGTAATCCAATTGACTCTTTCTATGCTCCTCCTAGCGTTACTATCAGGTCCGTGAGAAACCCTGCGGACAGTCCGACGAAGATCCCGATCATAAGTATCTGATTTGTAGTCTGTTTTCTTCCAGAGTTGTACATGAGCATTGAAACATAGAGGATGGCCCCTCCTGCGAGGCTCAGGAAAAGCACGTAGGTGAACACAGAAGTCCATAAACTTCCTACCACGGTCCCTACAAAAGTTGGGCCTCCGCCGACGAGTCCTGCAACAGCTAGAAAGCGTGCTGTAGGTCTCTTGATGAGTCCGGCCAGTGGACCCGCTATGCCGAAACCCTCTGTAGTGTTGTGGGCGCCAAAGCCAACTATGAGGAGTAATGCCAGCCCAACTGATCCTGAGGCGTAGGACTGGCCGACTGCGAGTCCCTCGCTGAAGTTATGAGCGCCTATGCCAATCGCGATCATCATCGCAAGCCTGTAGGGATGATGTTCCTGAAGAATCCGGATCTGTTGAGCCTGTTCGGTCGCACTTAGCTGAGATGTTCCGGGGCCATTCTCCAAACGCGCCTTGACG
>Ga0070697_100001554_pt1 | contig 17465 bp, 6 predicted proteins | sample KBSK1501metaG_FD_65475 | JGI IMG/M metagenome (GOLD analysis project Ga0070697, IMG submission 65475) | Corn, switchgrass and miscanthus rhizosphere microbial communities from Kellogg Biological Station, Michigan, USA - KBS K1-50-1 metaG | ecosystem: Host-associated > Plants > Roots >...
GTCTTTTTATCATGACCAACAACATCCGGTTCACCGCCAGTTCTTTCCATTTCATTGAGTGACCACAGTTTTTCAGCATTAGCTTCCAGCTTTGCTTGCACTTTATCCCATTCAAGACCTTTATGGTGGTTCATGTTTTTCTCAAAACGGGCTTTCAATGCTCTGAGTAGTTCTTCAGGTCGTTCTGGTGACAAGTCCTTTTTATTGCTATTAATGTTTCGCGCTCTTGTTGCTCTCATAGTCGTCGCTTGCCGCGTTTCTTATCTGTTACTCCGCTGCGCTCCGCCACACGGGGGTTTTTTCGGCTTGTCTTTGCGTTCTTATCGATTCGCAGTCTCCACGCTGTTCGGAGTGCACCCGTCAGTACATCCTCGCTCGCCGCGGCCAGGCGAATATGCGTGTGTCCCATCTTTCCCCAGCCGCCAGGAATCGGCAAGAAAATCTCGGGCGCCTCCTCCACAAACGCCGCCTGCTGCTCCAGCGTAAGCATCAGATTTCCGTACCCCCCTGCTTGCGAGGCCAGCGAAGCAAATTTCCTGCCTCCTACACGAAAAGCCGGCAATCCTGCGTGGGAGTACTCTTCCACCCCCTCCAGGCTCAGTGCAATCCTGCGAAAGTCTGCTGCGGTCATCGGGTGACTCCGTAGATTACGGAGTGTCTGACCATCACCGGACGGCATGACCAGTCTCCACCTGCGTCAAAGCCACCGGCCGAATAACTTCAGACTTCATGTCGCACCAGGTAGCCGCGAGCCCGTTTTCTTGATGCCATGCTGCGTCGGAGACGCCCGAATTGCATAGTAGGCGATTGTCCTTGAGGTAAGCTTCCCTTGGGTCCAAATTGTGCTCTCCGGATTTCGAACCACTGGCCACTGGCGTTAGCGGTTACCTTACATACCGGTGAGCCGCTTAGAGATTAGAGTGGCATGGAGTACGCCATCCTTATCCAAGGTACCCGTACAGATCACTCGATCACCGTCTTTTACCTGGCTGGCATCAATGTCGTTGGGCTTTTTGCCGTGCTCCTGACTAACCCATCGCGTCGAACTGTCATACTGGACGATCTTCTCCGCGCTCGAACCCACCTTACGAACGGTCAGCGTAGATTGATCCTTACTACTCCTTATAATATGACCCTCCCAGCGCGCCTCCTTCGCGCCCTTCTCCTGGGCGGGAGCCTCCTGCGCGCACGCTAGCGTTGACAACGGGAAGGCAATTACAGAAATGAACAACAGAGTGAGCAGCTTCTTGACCATTTGTGATCTCCTTATTCTTCACGGGAAAGATTGTAATGTGTGGCAAGAAACAATAGACCTGGGGAGGGAAAAGCGCAAGCTGCATCCAGGAGCGGGCAGCGTGCTTTATAGAGTCACCTGATTAGTAGAGCACTTCCTTCTCTCCTTTTTCAGAGATGAGCTTCTGGAACTGCGCTACGATCTTGTCCCGCCGTGCCATCACGGCTTTCACTTCATCCTTGGTGAGATAATGTTTGGTTTTGTCGGCCAGCTCATTTCCATCCAGGGTCTTCAGTTTCTCGAACAACTGCCGGTCGCAACGCACCAAGTCCTTGGGGTCTCTCAGGTCTTTAGAGAGTCGAAATGCGCGGGTAAAATCAATCCTCCAAATCTTCCAGTCCTCCCCAATTAACACGTTAGTGAGGTTGGGGTCGTTATCGTAGACCAACTGGTCTAACACACGAACCTTGTACATTTGATTGTTCCAAGCATCCGCATCCGGCGCTGTTAATTTCTGCTTGTGGCGCTCCACCTCATCCATCTTCACCGGCAACCACCAACTGAGCGAGCCTGTATCGCCCTTCCATTTGCGTTCGACATACACCGGGAGCATGTCATCAATGCCAAGCAGCTCAGCCAATTGATAAGCAGCGATGTTGTACTTGTAAGAATCGACGAAGTTCATTTCGGTGCCGCTAGCAAGCTGCAGCGTGGCTTTGTGTTCATCAATCTTTTGGAAAGAAGCGTCGTGGGTCACGGTGCCGTCACTCAGCGTAAGCCGCGAGGTTTGGGTGATGCCTTTCTTGGACTGCTCACTCTTCACCACCTTGGCGGTGAGAAGGAATTGCTTGATCTGCTCCTTGGTCAGGATTGGCTCATCGGACGCAGTGACAAAGTGTGTGGAAGTCAGACCCACCACCGTGGCAAGAATTAGCCTCCGCCAGCGCAAAGGAAGTATGTACATCGGAATGCCCTCCCCTGAATCATAGATGGGTTATGAGCGTATCGGAACTCAGTAAGTAATTGAATTTACGGGCACGAGTGGCGCTCCAGGAACCCCTAAAAACACGACCGGGAACGATTAATGGGGACCCAAAGGGGGTCTGTGTTTCCATGTACGAGGTTCTGCTTCGTGGTTCGCTCGCTCCTCCAAACAGTCTCCGTCTCGTTCAGAGAAGTGCTGCGAGGGTAATACCGGACCAATGCGTCCTTTGGACGCATTCGAACCTCTGTGAAAGGACAACTTCAAAAAGAAAACCCTGGAGACAACTCGCACTGTGACACCCAATGTCCTTATCCAGCGACACGTGGGCGCCTCCCCTGATTTCTCCCCGCGTCGACCCAATATCTCGTCCCGGTCACTAATGCAAGCCGCGAGTCAAATCGCATCGTTACTTGCCCCACGTAGTTGCCACCCACAGGTCGCTCATCGAGTTGTCGTCGAAACGCAATGCGAACGGGTGGGCCGTATCGGTCACGGCCGGCGGCATCGGGATTTTCGACAGTTTTCCGGACAATAGGTTGCCGAGCAGGGGATTTCTGGCCAGGGTATCGGCATGAGCGTTCGCGTCGGTGACGGTAATTTGAGCCTTCGTGGATTCCACGAACAATTGGGCGCTTTTCAAAGCGCCGTTGCCGACGATTCCCTGCGCCCAGAACGGATAGTGCTCCTCGCGGAAAACGAGCTTGATCTCCGCCGTGGGAATAGCGCCGCCAATGGTTACGCTCTTGAACTTTGCCCACTCGGAAGGAAAGTCGTGGCGCATGGAGAACAACCGTACCGACCCGACCGTGTGCGCTTTCTGAATCGCGGTTTGCAGGTTCTTGACGGCCGCCGCCTTCAGGAGTTGCCCACCCTCGCGTGCCGTGTAGCGGACGTGGAGGATCACATCAGAGATGGTCGCGAAATCAAACTGTTTGACATCCGAGGGAAGGGTTAGCTGCCAGACACTCCCCGCGGCACCTGCGCCTTCGAATGGCAAGTAGCGTTCATCTTTGAGATTGGTCTCGAACAAACCGCTGTCGGACTGGCCGGAACTCGTCACAATCGACTGAATCGACCCATAGTAGTCGTTGAAGCGCGGATCGTTCGAGCCTTTGCGGACGTAGTCCTTACCAGGATCCGCGCTGACGCGAATCGAACTCTGCTGCAGCGTTGCGGTGCAACTCACAGAGGCATTGGGTCCGACAACGCACGGCAGCGTGAGGCCGACCGACTTGATCCGGCGGAAAAAATGACCGGGGCCGTCGAGATCGAACAACTCTTCCGGTATGGTGAAGGTGCAACTTCCGGTTGCACGAAGCTGCAGCAGAGCCAGCGGATCCACCTGCATCAGGCTCACATGCTTCGTCATCTCGTATTCGCGCTGATTGAGATCGTGATAGGCAATTTCCATTGCCTTGATGTCGAACAGTAGCTTTTCGCCAGCCAGCAATCCCTCAGTGCCGTCGAGATAGTTAAAGTGAATGAAATTGAGGGACGAATCCCCCAGTTCGTGCTGCAGAGCGCGCTCGGCCTTCTTGGCGACTTCGAAGGCGAGCTGGAACGCCTTGGAGTAGAGTCCTTTCACCTGGCGCTTCATCAAGGTGTAGAAACCGACCGTTGTCTCCTTGATAGGAACGCCGCCGCCGATGTCGTTGCCTTGCAGAAAGTCGACGATCTGCTGCGCGTTGGCCATCTGCACCTGGTGGTTGTCGTACTCTTTCTTTGCGATTGCTTCGCGAATCTCCGCGCCGCGCAACTGCTTGAAGATCTGATTGATTTCGCTCTTCGCGCTGTTGCTCTGGAACGTCCAGTCCGATTCGCGGCGGGCATACGACCCTAGCTTGCCTGCCTTGTTCGCCTGGAATGAGAATTCCTCGGCGAAGGCGCGCGAGACGGCCGCAAGACCGCTCATGAGGGAGTGCAGGTGTTGTCCTCCAAAGTCCACGGTGGCGCCGCAGCCCATGGGCTGGGCGTGGGCCTTGAACTGCGGAATGATCGCCAAGCCGGAGCCCACCGATTCCAGGGCACTCGCGGCGATGTGGAAGTCGCGTGCGACACCGAGTTTGTCCAGTTCCTCTACTTCTTTCACGCTCAGGGTTTTGATTTCGCCGTCGCTCACGCCCGTCGCATCCTGCGAAATGTTGGCATCGATGCCGTCCAGCTGCATTTGCGGCTCGCTGGTGAGGTCGGTCTGGGAAAAGCTCAAGTTGTCGAGACTGCCTCGATCCAGCGGATCCAGTTGGGGAATGCTGCTGGTGATTTGAGCGTCGGTCCGGCTGAGCAGCTTCTGGTAGTAGGAATACCTCTGGATCGCCGTGTTCAGCGACATTTGCAGAGACTGCGTTGATTTGGCCGCTTCCTGCCATTGTGAATATTTCACGACGTTCGTGAGGTTGAGGATCGCGTTTTCATGCTTGGCCCGAAGCAGCGTGATCGACTCGTTATCCTGCTTCTCGATGGCCGCGAGCATGTTTGCGCCCAGCGACTTCACTTCCTGGCACAATTCCGTAGCTTTGCCGAGCAGCAGCTGAAAGCGTACCAGGGGAAGCGGCTGATTCAATCCGCCGACGATAGCGCTCACGTCGAGGCCTGCCGCGGCGGCGCGCACCAACAGTGCGGGATCGATTGGAGGATCGAAGAGCGGGAGTTTTTGAAACACGCCCTGGAGGTTCAGGCTGTTGTGAATCTTGAAGAGGCGGTCGGCAACGGTTTCCCAATAGCTCAGCAGCTTGTCATTACGAGGAATGCAGAAGTAAAGCGTCTTTCCGATGCTCGGGAGAATTTGGGCACCGTTGAGCGCCTGGCCTGATCCCGACGGAGAGGTAATGTCAAACGGGATGTCGACTTCCATGTCGACCATCGCGTTGCCGAACGGGTCGAGTTGACTCGCGCGCAGATCGTTGTAGGTCGGGGCTTTGGCCGATCCCTTGCGCGGCACGGCCTGCGGTCGGTCGCCCAGAATATTGGCCGCCATCACGTAGAGTTGCGTCGCTTCGTTGATGGTTTCGATGGAGTACTGCTGGAACAAAGAGTCGCCCCAAGCGATGAGATTGTCCAGATAGGCCATGACCGTCTTCATCATGTAGGCCGAGGGGCGATGTTTTGCGACAGCCCACGGTTGGAACGGATGATCCATCCAGTCGTTGATACTGCGGACGGTCTGGTCATAGAGTGGACCGTCCTGCCGTTGCGAGAGATTAACCAGAATGTCCTCGATCAAACGGACGTCGGTGTATTGGAAGGGCTCCACTTTCCAGAAACGCTCGGGTGTGGGCCCCGGGGAATTGTCGGTGGGGTTGAAGATGTAGTGGAACCAGTGCTGTGCGTCCTGAAATTTCTGGTTCTGACTCAAGTGGACCGCAATCAGAAGGGGAGCGTGGAAGAACAGTTCCCAGTTGTAAATCGAGTAGGCGCCCTGATCGGTGAAATCAAGATTCTTGACGGGAAATGGCCTGTCCACAGTGTTTACATCGGGACTGTATTGAGCGGCGAAATCGTCGACATAGTAAAACGGCTGCGGCTCCCCGCTGCGGATGGCGACGTTCGTACCCGCCGGAAACTGCACGGGCGAGCCATCGTCGGTCAGAGTCGCGCTCGCACCCGCGGGCAAGGTGATGGTGACTTGGGTTCCTTCCAGGACGATAATGGCGCCGGCAGCGTTTGTGTTTTGAATGCCGATCGAGAAAGCTGCCGCTAGAAATCCAGGCAACACGAACGACACGGCAGCGCCCAGCGCGGCGGTCGTGCCGTCCACGTGTCCGACGACGGTACCGGTGGGCACATTGATCGTGGTTCCAGCCGGGAGCGTAATCGGCGTTCCGGCGTTCAATGCGATCGAGGGTCCTCCGTTGGGCCGGTTGCCCGTGATCGCGGCGAGCAGAGTGGCGCGCGTGCTGTCCGGAATCGGCGTCAGCGGCTGGAATGGCTGGCCCGACGGCGGATTGGGCTGCGGCAGATATAACGTGTCGGAATCCTGAAGCTCGGGAAATCCTCCGTCATCCAGCCGCTGGATCAGCGCGGGAACATAGGGATGAAAATGGGGAAAGAACAGATAGGAGAGGCTTCGATTCCGAAACGTGACCTCGACCGGATACGTTTTCCATCGTGAACCCGTATAGATCTGATACATCCGGGCAGAATCAATAGTGTTGTGGAAACTCTTTATCAATGGCATAAGTTCTTTCCTTTATTGATTGATCTGACCAGTGCGGCCAATCACGGCTCCGCGCAGCGCCGTCCGAAGCGATTGCAGATGAGTCGCGCCGAGGCCTGCGCGCCCAACGACTAACAAGCCTGGGGCGGTGCTGGTCACAGCAGCGTTGGGAATGGCCACGTTTCCAATACCACCGAGCGCCAATTTCGTTGTGGCAGCCTGAATGCCGCCGGTTTTTCCCACCAGCGTATCTCCGAAGGTGACGGCGGTTGCGGGGTCGGTCACCCAATCGACCACGTCACGAATGGAAGTGATGGAGAACTCAGGATCACCTGGATTCACAGGGCCGATCACCTGGGGAACTTGAGCCACGACATCAATTTCTTTCAGGATATTGGGATCCACGAAATGGTTCACCTCAGGTGGCTGCACGGCCCAGTATTCCCATTGCTGAATGACGGTCTCGGTGAGCGATGGCTCGACAAAAAATGTGCGCTCATCGCGGAAGGCCGACGCGACGTCGGCACTCGGGTTGCTCGTGTCCTTGAAAAAGATGGGCGCGACCAGTCCACCGGCATCCGCGAGCAGAGGATCGTTGGGATCGAGGAAGGGTGCCGTAACGTTATTCGCTGGCGGGAGAATCTCAAAGTTACTCGCTTTGTTGAGAATCGTCTCTGTGTCGGGCGTGCTGACGCTATTGCTCTGAATGTGACTCTGAAAGGTCGCACTCAGATTTGAAGAACCTGTGTAGCGGGTCGCATCGACGCCGGTTGTGTTGTACGGATAATTTTGCGGCGGGAGCCAGTAGTCCGAGCGGAAATCGGGGTTGCAGTTCTTGCTGGTAACCCGAAATGCGTGATTGGCGCGTGCAATGTTTCTGATAGCCGCAAGGTCCGCGCCGACAGCGCCCTGCCGATGCTGCTTATCCCGAGCATACCGTTTTTGCAACAGGGTCCGGCTCTTGAGATATTTCTGTTCGTATTCCGCGGGGAAATCGAGGTGGATTCGAATGGCTCCTTCATTTCCTTGCGAATCGACTTCCTTGGAGACGTGGACGTGCACGCTGCGAGCATCGAAGTCGTCGTGAACGGAGATGAGTTCCGATTTTTCAACGTCGCTGGAGATGCGAGTCGTCCATTTCCCTTGCACGAGTTCGCTCCAGTGCAATTGCACCTGGATCTGTTTCTGCGGGGCGCCAGTGAAAATGTCATTAGCGAGAGCTCCAAAGTCGAGGCCGGATACGGCACCTCCACTGTGGCTGCCGGTTGGGGGCGGGGCCTGCGTTTTAGTAACGAAAGTCAGCCAGAAGATATTGAGCCGTCCACGCCAGACGGCGAGGGCAATGTGATCGCCTTCAATGTCGAGAGTCACGGCCTGCCAGCCGGACCAAGATCCATCCTCGAAAGTCCGGTAGAAGTATTTGTGAGGATGCCCGTAGGTGCGGCCGAGGACGTGAAGCGTGCTACGGCCGGGGCTGGCGGGGTCCTGATCGAAGTAGGAAGCGACAATATCGAGACGGGCGCGGACGTCGAGCCCCTTGAGATAGTTGAGGAACGAATCTTCCACCAGATCGCGCGTGACGTCGCCCTGGAGAAGATCGCCTTCGAGGGCCTGGAACAAATCTGTCTTATCGAGGCGCAACTCAGGCTCCATCCAGTTTTCCGGGAAGAGGAAGATTTCGCGATTTGCCTGCCATACGCGGTAGCGCTTCATCCACTCCCACCAATCCGAGTGGATTGCGCTGGGAGAGACATTACGCGCCGGCTGCGTCGTGTTTTCATTTTCGAGATTGAGCAGACAGCGCTGCACAAATGTCTGCAGCGAGGACATCGCGAGCCGCATGCGAGACGTCTGCACCACCGGCTCCATGCCCGGGTCGACCAGAAAGTACTCGAACAGTTGGTTTGCGCTTTGCAGGTTGAGCTTGTCCACGAGAAATGACACCAGCGCGTCGCGTTTTCTGCGGCGCAGAACGTCGAACACGGATTTGGCGATGGGCCGCCATTGATCCGGCGTGTATTGGGCCTTCACGGCGTTCTTGAAGTTCGCGGCAATCTGATCGGGATTAGTGGGCGCGGCATTCACGATGGCAGTGGCGGCTGAGAGCGAAGCCACCGGAAGTCCGAGAATCTGGATGGCCTGGAGCGCGTTCCAGAGCCTGCGGATCCCTACGACGCTTGTGAACAACGGCTCCGGGCCCAACGCTGCGGCAACACCGGCGACGGTGGCGGCATCGCGCCGGGTGAGATTGGCAAGAACCGTCGCCGCAGGCGTGGGTGGCGCGGCCTGCGAGCCGGCCTGGAACACATCGATCAGGCCGTCGGTTCCGCCCGCCGGTCCTTTGCGAAGGTCAGCGTAGTCGGCGAGGGTACGGAATTGGGTAAACAGCGCGACAGCGTTGGCCACCGAATCGTCGGAGACTTGCGTCGGAATCGAGCCGAGCCTGAGATTGCTGAACTGCGACGCGTTCGCGGTCATGTAACTCAATTCCCGTTCGCCAATCGCAGTGGTCTGAAGGATCTGCAAAACCTTGGAGACCAGAACCCAGGCGCGGGAGAATCCATTGACAGCACCCTGGGCGTAGAGCTGAATCTGGCTCAGTGGCCCCTTGGGCAGATTTTCTCCCTGGATGAGCAGGCTTGCCCCGGCGGCGCCCAGCGTTTTGAAGTCGACTGTGAAGTGATAGGCAATCCCGCCCTTCAGGGAAACGAACCCGCTGGCCTCGTCTCCATCCTTCGTGGCGGTTTGCTGAATGACCGGATTCTGGATCAGGGAAGCCGGATCCGGCGGGTCAAGCCTGAAGATCACCTGCGCATTGTTGTTTCCCAGTTCGGCGAAAAACCGGTACGGACCGTCGGTGGGAACTTGCAGGTAGCCTTCGAAGCGGCAACTATGCAATCCCGGCGTGCTGTTCGACGGATCGTTGGTGTCGGTGGTGGCGCTTGAACGAGACCCGATCGCCGCCCCCGACTGATCATTCGAGGCGTAATAGGTCGCGCTGACTGCTGGTTGGGCCAACGCGAGGAATGCATCGAGAAGAGATCGTCCCGGGTTCGAGGGATCGTTGAGCAGCGCGGCGTCGGTCACTAGCGCTTCGGTCAGCGACGGATCGGTCGCCAGGCCAGTCGAGAGTGCCTGCAGTACGAACTGCCGCGACAGTTTCTTCGCGAGCAGAGGCGAGAATGCCTTCACGAGTTCGGCCTTCGCCAGTCGCTGTCCCTTGGCGGCATCAAGTCCGAGGAAGGCCTTTGCGTAGTTATCGAGATCCGCTGGAGCGATCGTAAGGAGGTTTGCGGCCAGGTTCTGGAACTGCTGCACCACCTGATTGCGCACGGTCTGCAGCAGATTTGAAAGGACCGCCGATGGAAGCAGGGCGCTGAGCTGCCCGCGCATGGCGTCCGAAAGTACTCCCTGACAGGTCAATGTTTGCGTTTGTGACGCGGCATCATACGCGAATTGGATCGGTGGAACAGGGTCGACAATCGTGCCGTTCTGTTGGGCCAGCGCCAGTGCGGAGACAAAAGCTGCGGGATCGATCTGGCTTGCAGGGGCGACAGGGTTCGAGGATGCCACATAGGACTGCCCATTCGCCCACATGGCAAGCAGGGAGCCAATCAACTGGCTATAGGCCGGCATGGTCTGCTGCTGGATCTTAGCCAACAGTGCCGCGAGAGTGGCGGAATTGTTGAGCGCCGTGAGAGCGTTCAGCTTCGTATCGGTGAGCACGCCCCGATAGCCGAGCCACAGCAGTTGGTCCGATTGATCGTAGGTGAACGCCAGGGCCGGATCGACGGCAAGTTTCTTGAGCGGATCGCTGATGGATGCCGCGGGAGTCACAGGTCTTTGCACAGCCTCGTAGTGGACCAGACTCGCCCAGACGCCGAGGATGTCGTTGACGCTCACAGTAAGGGCAGCAAGGGTCTGCGCCTGGACCGCGTCGAGCAGGGTAGCGAAGAGAGGCGTGTTGTTGATGGTCTTTAGTTGCGCTTTCTTCCAATCGGTGAGCAATCCTTTGAATCCCACCGATTGCGTCTGCGTGACGGCGTCGTATTGGAAGCTCAAGGACGTTTCCGCGGCGAACGGCGCGGGATCGATGGCTAACGCGACCCCCGATTGCGACGCGGTGTAGGTTTGAGAATTCGTCAGATGGCCGAAGAGTGTCTTGAGGATTGTCGCGGGCACGAGTCCGGAGAGCCTTTGATCGATGAGACTCTCGGCCTGGCTCGCGAGGTCCGGGGGTACCGCATTCTGCGTGCGGATTCCCGCCAACCCCGTTGCTATTGACTGGATCAGCCCGACGAGGGTGTTCGGGTCGCTTTGGTATTTGCCGACCGGATCGAACTGATGACGCAGCAGGTACTGGAGATCCTGGACTGTGAATCCGCTGTTCTCGACTGCCTTCGCCTGGTTCACGAGCGTGAGGGTCAAATTCAACACGTCCTGTGCAAGCGTCGTGATCGATGGGCCCGCGACGGGCTGGAAGGGGTTGAGTCCCGACATGACTCTCAAGGCGATGAGGTCGGAGGCCGGCATGCCGAGGCACTGCGCCAGCAGGCTGTAGCGATAGCAGATGGAAAGATTCGCCAGGTTGAACGCGGCCGGGGCGGCGACGCTGGCGTCGGTGAGGATGGCGGCGATTTCGTCCGCCGTGAGACTCAGCGCTCCCTGGATGGCGGAGGAATGCGCCGTGAGATCACGCAGGGCAGGCTTAAGATCGGGCAATGGGCACGGGAAATTACCGTTGGGATCGTCGAAAGCCGGGTCGTTGTTGAGGACGCTTGACGTGAGGAAGAGCTGACTATAGAGAGGAATGTCTCCCTGGGTGGGGAGATTGCTCCACAGCGGGAGCAGCGCATTGCGTCCCATGGCCGGTGCCAACTGCGTGTTCAGATCGTCAAGGTGCGCGAGATACACCAGCGCGGTCTTCCATGCGGTGCCGAAGGCCGCAGTGAATCCCGCATCGGTCCATGCGGGCAGACTTGATGGGAAGAAAATCTGGAGAGCGCGGTCGACTTCGTTCATGCTCCAGCCGAGCTTCTTCCAGAGGCGCACAAACAGGTTGAATTTCAGCAGGTCGAGGGGCGTGACTGCGGAGCCGTCAGCGTATTGCAGCGTGGTCAAGGAAAAATTGCAGCCCGTGTTCGGATCCGCCAGGACCAGAACTTTTTTCGAGTAGTTGGCCGGAAGAAGCGCACTTAGCCAGGTTCGAGCATTGAAAGTGGAGGAAGGGTTTTGTTGCAGGTAGGTCGCGGTGATGTTGTCGAGCCTGGCTCCAAAGTCCGTTGCCTCCTGTGCGGTAAGAGCTGGAAATCCGGGTTGATTGGTAAACCTGAAAGCGTCGGCGAACTTGATATCGAACCGTTTGAACTGAAAGATCAGAGGATAGAGGCCGGGGTTCAGAAACCCCGTCTGGACCAGATCGGCGACGTCCTGATAGCCGATCCCCAACTTCTGCGAAAGTGTCTTCGCGGATTTCAGATCGGCCAGCGCCGCTGGTTCGTTGGCGTAGTGGCCGTAGAGTTGGAACCAGTTGGCCGGCCTGGTCGACGTAAACAGCGCGTATTCGGCGGGCGTGATCGAGAGTGATTCGGCAAGAATCTGCGCCCTGAAATACGGCGTGGCGGGCGGACCGGCGAATAGTTCGAGCACACTCGCCTGGCGGAACGTGTCGAGAAGATTGGAGAGCGGAATCTTGAAATAGTCGAGGAAGCCGCGCACGGTTTCGATCCAGAGATCGAATGGAAGATTGAGCGGATAGACGGCCTGCTTCAGCGTGGTGCTGTAAACGCCGGGGAGGATGTTCTGCGGTTCGGCGACAAGGTCGTCGGTGGTGGAGCTTCCTGTGTCGTAGGCCGCTCCCGCATCGAGACTCGAGTGCGCGATGTAGTACTCGAAAATCTCATTCACCAGGTCGATGTACGGCATCGCGGTGTTGGTGTTTTCGCAGGTGAGGGGCAGGGCGCCGAGATCGGGACGCCGGCCTGGCACGGTCGCATCTTTTCCGATCAGCACGTCGAGCGGCGTGTAACCGGCCGCATTCGGAGCTGAGTTCTGACCGAGAAGGTCGAGCACGTCGACGAAATAGGCGGCCGGGCTCAGCACCGAACGGCAATCTTCGCACTGGCAGAAGTCGAGGTTGCCGAACAGGCTCGCCATGGATGGGAACTGCTCGACCAGCGCGTCCTTGGCCTGTTGCCGATCCGCGGCGGTTCCGGACGACACGTAGATCGGAGCTTGTGTGTCCAGCGCCTTGGCGGTCGCAAAGGCGTTGAAGGTCACCGAACTCACGGTGCGCGATTGGCGATACACAATGCGCGCTTCGCCTGCCGGGAACGCCGATTCGTATTTGGCGAGGAAATCCGATTCCGAATACTTGGCGATGTCGTACGCCGACGTAAATCCAAGCTGAACGACGGCTTGCAACGACTCCATGCTGGGCGTTATTTGATAGAGCCGGTGCAGCGTCTTGACTTGATTCGCGGTGGCCGTATCCATAGCGGGCAGACTGGCGCCGGATGACTTGATAAAGCGATTCAACGGGGTGCGCCCGAGACTGTATCCGAGCGGCGCGGCCTTTTTCAGGAACGCGGCTACGGCCGGTGCGTGAACCGGGCTGACCGCGATTTCCTTGTTTTCCACCATGCGCGCGGTAACCTGGGTGGGAAAGCTCATGCGGACTCTTCGCGCGAGATCGCCCGCGTAGGCGGTGGCGCGATCTGCGGTGGTGTCGCCGGGGAACGTCGACGGGATTAGCGCGTCGAGAGCTTTGTTGCCCCCGGTTCCGGCAAGGGATGTGAGTGTGGCCTGCCAGGTCTCAGGCTTGTGAAAATCCTGATCCGCAAGTTGGCCGAGATCTGTGGCAGACTTGACGGCTTGCTGCAACTTTCCGGCGAGCGCTGCATTGTTTGAGGTCAGATAAAGAAACTTGCCTTGCAGCTTCAGCGAATCGATCGTGCCGGCGGGGAGGTCCAGCTTCGCGGCTTCCGCCCAAAAATCTCCAGCCGATGTTCCCTGGTTAAAGTACAAGTTGGCAAATGCGGTCAGCTTCGCGGAGTTGTCCTTGAAGATCGGGGTCAGAAGGTCGCGAAAAGTCGACACAGTTCCGGGGACGGTTGAGGCGAGCAGCGTCGTGGTCGCGAAATTCTGAACGGCTTTGACGGCAGCGTCCACCTGCTGGTCGTTCATTTGCACGATCCCCGCGTCCGAAGCTTTCTTCAGCGCGGCTTGAACGGTTAGGCTCGGAACCTTGGCGAGGAGGGCAGGATCTGCCGGCAGACCGACGCGGTAGAGTGCGTACAACACGTCGTGCCCCACGCCGGAGGTCGCCGACTGCTGTACTGCCGTCGCCGCAAGGGCGACAAGACGTGCGTCCCAACTGGTTGATTGACGCAACAAGGTTAGATCTTGCTGCGTTTCCGTTTCCCGCGCCTGGGCCAGCTTCGAAATGTCGCCGACCGATTTCGCCAGGTCGGCGGAGAGCCGGGAGAATTCCGACACCGGTGGTCTCACGCTCGCCGGGACCACCAGGTCAAGCGTTTCCGATGGCGAGGCATTGAACTTGGTCTCGGAGATCGTCACTTCGGCATTCGTCGAGTCCACTACCCTGACTTGAAGATTCACCGGCAAAGCAGGCGGTGTGTAGGAGATCGTGTACGCGCCGGCACTGTCGCTGACAGCTTCACCGACCTTGACCGCCTGCCCTCCGAACGCAATGTGATAGGCCCGCGTCGTAATGCCTGTCGCGGAAAATCCGTTGTCGAATGCCAGCGTGCCTTTCAGCGAATACTTCGGAATCACGATGGGTGGAATCACGATCGGCGGAACGACAACGGGCGGAACGCCGATGGGCGGGCCGACTACCACTGTGACGGGCGCAGGGGTGTCCGCGATGGTGACGGCCTGGGAAATCGACGTTCCGTCTGCCGCACGAACCGTGAGCTCGTACTTTCCCTTGGGAACATTCTGTTGAGCGCCGACATCGATATCCTTGGACGCATCCACGGCCTTAACGGTGATGGGGGACACGGTTGGCGTTGCCTGCGGCACAAATGCGAGGTCCACTATTCCGCCCACGGGTTGGCCCTGGGCATTCACGAGTCTTATCCGGACAGGATTATTCGTCGGCATTTTCGTGCTCCCTCAAAAGTTTTCAGTGCTGCTGAGTCGCTTTCTCAATAATTTCGAGAATGCTTCCGCGGGCGTAGGCCCAGTTGTGGCACTTGAAGCTGCGCAGGTCGACGATCGGGGTCTTGCAGCTGTAGCAGACCAGATCCGCGATCGCGTGCGGAACTTCAACGTTGACGTACTTTCGGTCGCCGAGAATCACCTCGACCAGCAGCGCCTTCTGATGAACCTTCGATAGAGCGGAGCCGACAATGTCCAGCCAGTTCGACTCGCGCCCGCACTTCCGGCAATGCCGTGTGTCGCCGCTGACCCAGAGCGGAGCGCCGATACCGTTGTGGGGTATGCCCAGAAGTTTTTCGACTTCTCGAACGTCCTGCTCGGTCGTGACCCAGCGATGCTTGCCGGGCAGCGATGCGGGCGAGTCGTAGACTTGGCGAAAAACTTCCGGACTCACAACGTGAGTGGTGCGGCCAGTGGACGTCGGTTGATTTTCTTGTGCCATGTTCTTTCTCCTGTTATTTCGGTTATGGATTCTTGAACGTTCTCGTCAATGAGAGTCCGAAGTACACCCCAGCCGGCGAGCTGGTGGAATGGTGGTAGAGCAACGTATCGAGTCCGGGGATCGCGCCCAGCACGCTCGGCAATGGCGCCTCGTTCTGCGAGTAGTCCTGGTACGAAGTCCGGGGTGCGAATCCGGCCGAGAAAATCGTGGCGCCGGACTGGTTGTAGTTGAAATACGTGTACCCAATACTCGCTCCGGGCTCCAGCAGCCGTACGGTGTAAGCCGGTCCGGTGGGAATCCTCTCGGGTAGCGACAGTTGGCGGCTGAGTTGCGTATCGGGATCACCGGGGGTTGCCTTCATGTTCGGGGGCCGCGACATCTCGAAAGGATCGAACGTCGGCGTCAATCCCAAAGGACCGAACTGGAGTCCAACATAGTGGCCGCTAGCCGTGAAACCGTCGGCAGAACTGAGGCCGAATCGCCCGGTGGCAAATGCAACGGGGGGTAGAAGGAGCCTGAAATCACCGTGCAGGTCGTATCCGCCCGGTCCAAAGGTTCCTTCGCCGCGAAGGCGCACGATGTTGATGTTATGACCGGGGTCGAGCGTGGGCAGCCCGATGTAACCGCGAAATCCAAGGACGCCCGAGGTCCCGTGACTGTCCGCGGTGAGCGAAAAGGCGCCCAGGACCCGATTGATCGGCCCGGTCCTCAAGAAGAATCGGCCGAACAGGTTGGCGCTGCCCTGGAAATTGTCGAGCGTATAGCGCAGAGAATCACCGGGTGCACTCAGGCTGATGTTGCGGTCAATGACGGAGCTTCCGGTAGCGTCCGCCTTCAAGTCCAGTGCGAAGGGGCCCGCGGCCAGCGTTGCGTTCGCGGAAAGAGACACGTCGAAGAGCTGATGATCGATGTGCAGAGAATCCAGGCTGAGGAGCGCTGAGCTTCGGCCGGTCAAGCCAAACGGCGTCAGGGTTGTGTCGCCCACGAGGGTGAGGTGTCCGCCGGCAACCGCACTATTGATGGTGAGCGAGCGGTCGGAGGAGAAAAGATTGTTCAACGTAACGCTGGCGTTAACGTTCAAGTTTCCCCCAGCCTGGATATTCCGGAACTGGAAGGGGCCGACGGTCGCGCTATTGGCCGAATCATCGCTGCCCGGCTCTGTTCCGCCGGGATCCGAGAGCACGACCGGATTGTTGCGCGAATACTGATACGGATTGGGACCTTCCTTGAGTCCCGCCGGATCCGGGCTGATCCAGCGTCCAATCCACGACGCATAGTAGCGGGCAACGTTGTAGTTGAATCCGCTTTCTTCGTCGCGCTCCTGGCCGAGATAGCGATAGCGCTTCAGGCTGACCTCGGCGAGCGAACGCCCGGCCTGATAGGCCGTGCCACCGAATGGATAGTATTCCTCGTAGGAAATGACCGCCCCATTCTCGTCAAGTTCTAGCGACGCGGTTCCCAGATGGTTGCCGAACTGATATCGCACCGTCTGGACCGGAAGTGAACCAACGGGCGCGTTGACGTCCGCAGTTTTGGTTTCGACTAGCGCTATCCTCTGTTTATCGTCCATCACGTGCAGCGTCTGCCGCTCCAGCGCATTCGTTCCGTATTCGCGATAGAGCTCGAATCCTCCGGTGTAAAAACGTTCCTTGAGCTTCACTCCCGCGGCGGAGAGCGTAACTTTTCGAGCGCGCTGTCCTGAAGCGTCATAGGTGTAGAGAGTTCTCTGCCCCTGATGTTGCGTGCCGTCCGTATCCGACGGGTTTACCGCCTGACGCGCTGTGAGGCGGAGCTGGTCTTTGAAGTCCCACTGCATTGACTGGAGCTGAAGCATCGAGGTTATGTTGCCTCGTGGGTCGCTTGTGTACGGTTCAGTGAGGGGCACAGCTCCATTTACGACTGTGGAACTTAGCCGGTTGCTGATCTTCGTGGGATCGAGCAGGCTGAGTTCAGCATAGGTGTAAGTGCGGCTCCAGCCGGGGTTCGCGGGATTAGTCCCCGCGTGGATCAGTTGCTTCAGATTGCCGGCCAGATCGTAGTCGTAGGTCTCGCTGTAGATCCCCATGGCGGCGCCGTCGCCGGGTTGAATTAAATTGACGCGCGGAACATCGTTGTACGAGGTTGCGGTCTGGCCGAGTTGCTCTCGTCCACTTGCCAGAATCAGGCGATACAACGCGTCGTAGGTGAAATCGGCGCTGGGGTCGACTCGTTGATTCTTAAAGAACACGGTATTTTGAATGTCCGAATCGTCCTGAATGTGCGTGATGTTTCCGACGGGATCAAAGGTGTAATTCAAGTCCTGCACGATCGATTGATTTGCCGGCACACCCTGGCGCGAGGTTGTAATCCGAACTAGGCGGAACAGCGCGGGATCATAAGAATAGGCAGTGGTGGTCTGATTTGCGTATTCAATCTGAACCCGCTGGCCTTTTGCGTTGTAGTCGATATTCAAGACAAAGTGGGTGGC
>Ga0070697_100001555_pt1 | contig 17462 bp, 16 predicted proteins | sample KBSK1501metaG_FD_65475 | JGI IMG/M metagenome (GOLD analysis project Ga0070697, IMG submission 65475) | Corn, switchgrass and miscanthus rhizosphere microbial communities from Kellogg Biological Station, Michigan, USA - KBS K1-50-1 metaG | ecosystem: Host-associated > Plants > Roots >...
AGATAGAAAACTGCGAAGATGAACACCCACACCAGATCGACGAAGTGCCAATACAGACCCATGGTTTCGACGATCTCGTAGTTACCCTTCCTGCCGGTCAGAAAGCCGGGCCTCTGCTTATCGAGGTCTCCCCGGATCACCTTGATCGCCACGATGATGAGGAAGAGCACGCCGAACGACACGTGCGTGCCGTGGAAACCGGTGATCATGAAAAAACTCGAGCCGAATTGCGGCGCTCCCCAGGGATTGCCCCACGGACGGACCCCCTCCATGATCAGCTTGGTCCACTCGAAAGCCTGCATGCCCACAAATGTGGCGCCCAATGCCGCGGTGAGCAGCAAGAAGACAAAGGTTTTGACGCGATCTCTTCGATAGCCGAAGTTGACGGCCAGGACCATCGTTCCGCTGCTGCTGATCAGGATGAAGGTCATGATGGCGATCAGGATCAGCGGAATACTCTTGCCCGCGATCGTCAAGGCGAAAACCTCGCTGGGATTGGGCCAGGGGACGGTGGTGGATATTCGCACCGTCATATACGAGATCAGAAACGAGCTGAAGATGAACGTATCGCTGAGGAGGAAGATCCACATCATCGCCTTGCCCCAGGGGACGTTCTTGAACGCCCGCTGGTCCGAAGACCAGTCGGCGACGATGCCTTCCAAACCTTCGGGCCGCGGGAGAGCCTTTCCCGTGCTCGTCAGCGCGGGTTGCGCCATTTACTCTGATCCCCTCTAAGTGTGTGCGTGCAACAGCACAGCGAACAAGACCAGCCAAACCAGGAGCAGATAGTGCCAGTACACCGTGCACAGCTCCACGCTCAAGCGTACCTTGCCGACCTCAACGCCGCGCAACACCTTGGCGGTGGTCTTGCCCCAGACCCACAGACCACCCAACAAGTGCAAGCCGTGCAGAGCGGTGAGTAGATAGAAGAAAGAGTAGGCTGGATTGGCGGTCAGAAAATAACCTGCGGCGTCCATTTGTTGCCACGCCCAAAGCTGTCCGGCAAGAAAAGAAAAGGTGAGTGCACCCGCGGCAATCAAGCCGCTTTTCACGCCGTCTATCTGTCCCCGTCGTGCAGCAGCCTGCGTCCATTGCATGGCGACGCTGCTCAGGAACAGCAACCCAGTGTTCAGCCATAGTACCCTCGGAACGGCCAGCCTGGTCCAGTCCTCCCCCAGCATTCGCATATGGTAGGCACTGATGAGCAGCGCAAACAGAGACGTGGCGACCGCAAGAAAGACGCCAAGGCCGACTTTCACCGGGGGTAGCGAAAGGGCGCCGTCACCGTCAACGATTTCGATCGGGCGCTGCTCCATCCAGGGCTTGACATTGACCGTTTGTCGAACCAGCCACCAGACGACAATGGCCATGATGCCGACCAGAACCAGCAATGCGTACGTCACGGCTTGCCGCCCAGAGGCTTCTGGATGCCCAGGGCACCGGCCGTATGTGGACCGACCTCGCCGGCGTCAAGGGCTTTCTCGAGGCCTCTGGCCTTCTTACTCGGTGGCTGGTTCTGCGGTATGAAGTCCTCGGCGGCACCCGGCACGCTGAAATCGTAAGCCCACCGGTAGACCATCGGTAACTCTGCGCCAAAGTTGCCATGCTTCGGCGGAGTGTGCGGAGTCTGCCATTCCAGCGTGGTGGCGCGCCAGGGATTGCCACCCGCCGGCTTGCCTTTGAAATAACTCCATATCAGGTTGTACAAGAACACCACCTGGACGGCGCCCACGATCAACGCCGCGATAGTGATCCCTTCGTTCAATGAATGCGCCGAGTCGGGGATGAAGTCGGTGCCAGTGACCGCATAGTAGCGGCGCGGGACGCCCAAGATCCCCAGATAATGCATCGGATAATAGATGGCATAGGTCCCGAGGAAGGTGAACCAGAAGTGAAATTTGCCCAGCGTGTCGTTCAGCATGCGCCCGGTGACCTTGGGGTACCAGTGGTAGATCGCGCCGAACACGACCAGGATGGGCGACACGGCCATCACCATATGGAAGTGGGCGACCACGAACATGGTGTCGGAAAGCGGGAGGTCCACGGGCACGTTGCCCAGGAACAGGCCCGTCAACCCACCGTTGATAAATGTGAAGACGAAGCCGATGGCAAAGAGCATCGGGACGGTGAGGTGAATGTTTCCCCGCCACAACGTCAGCACCCAGTTGTAGACCTTGAGGGCGGTGGGAATGGCGATGATCAGCGTGGTGGTGGCGAAGAAGAACCCGAAGTAAGGGTTCATTCCGCTGACGTACATATGGTGCGCCCACACGATGAAACTGAGGCCGCCGATGGCCAGAATCGCCCACACCATCATTCGATAGCCGAAGATGTTCTTTCTTGCGTGGGTGGCGATCAGGTCGGAGACCATGCCGAAGGCCGGCAAGGCGACGATGTAGACCTCGGGATGCCCGAAAAACCAGAACAGATGTTGAAACAACACGGGACTCCCGCCGTTGTACGCGAGGTGTTGTCCCTTCGAGACGAGGGCGGGCATGAAGAAACTCGTCCCCAGCGCCTGGTCCAGCGTCATCATGATGGCGCTGACGAACAAGGCGGGAAACGCCAACAGCGCCAGGACGGTCGCCATGAAAATGCCCCATACCGTCAAGGGCAAACGCATCATCGTCATCCCGCGCGTGCGCGCCTGCAACACGGTCACCACGTAGTTCAAGCCGCCCATGGTGAATCCGATGATGAAGAAAGCCAGGGAAACGCACATCAGGATGATTCCCCAGTTGTGTCCCGGAGTGCCGTCGAGGATGGCCTGGGGCGGGTATAGCGTCCAGCCGGCGCCCGTGGGCCCGCCCGGAACGAAAAAGCTCGCCACGAGCAACAGCACGGCGAACAGGTAGACCCAATAGCTCACCATGTTCACATAGGGGAAAACCATATCGCGGGCGCCGACCATCAGCGGGATGAGATAGTTGCCGAACCCCCCCAGGAACAGCGCCGTGAGCAAATAGATCACCATGATCATGCCGTGCATGGTCACAAACTGAAGGTAGTTGCTCGGCGTGATGAACGAGAACGTGTGCGGGAACCCCAGTTGCAGCCGCATGATTCCCGACAACACCAAAGCCACCAGCCCGATCCCGATCGCGGTGATCGCGTACTGGACGGCGATGACTTTTGCGTCCTGGCTCCAGATGTACCTCCCGACGAAAGTCTTCGGATGGTAGAGCTCTGGCTCTTCGACTTCGGCTGGTGGGACGTAAGCCGATTCGTCATGCGTAACGGAAGTCATTGCGTGTCCTCTTCGCTAGCTCTTCATTATGCTCGATTCGCCTTAAGTCAGATCATTATTATGGTAACAATATAAATGTACGACGCCGGCGGGCCGATCATCGGAAGGTATCGATGTAGGCGACGAGGTCCTCGATTGCCTTGTCATCGGCCAGAAAGCCGGCCATGGATACCATCTGCGGGCCGTACATGTCTTTGGGATGGGCGCCGCGAATACCCTGTTGGAAATTCTTCAATTGAGTGACCAGATACCAATCGCTCATGCCTTTGAGGCGGGGGGCATTCGTCGCCTGGATGCCCCGCCCATCCGCACCATGACAGGCTGCGCAGGTCTCGTAAAGGTTTTGACCCTTGGTCGTACTCATCTGCACCGTTGGCGGGGCAGGATTATCCGGCAGCGTCTTGATGTAGGTCACGACATTTTCTATGGCGGCGTCATTCGCCAGCGTCGCCGCCATCGGTGCCATCATCTTACCAAAAACGTCTTTTTCGTGCGTACCCCGAGCACCATTCTTGAAATTATGCAATTGCCGTTTCAGGTACCAGTCTCCCTGACCACTCAATTTCGGCGCATTCAGCGCAGGATTACCCTCGGCTTGCGGGCCATGACAGGCTGCACACACCGCATAAAGGGGCTTGCCTGCTGCAGCATCGCCGGCTACTCGAGCTTTGGATTGCGCGAACGTCGGATAGTTGCCTAACCACGCCTTGAACGCGCTTTCTTCTTCCACGACGACTTTGCCACGCATGGTGAAATGTGCGATGCCACATAATTCTTCGCAGAGGATGTCAAACTTCCCGGTCCGGATGGGGGTGAACCAGACGTAGGTAACGAGGCCCGGCACCAGATCCATCTTGACCCGGAACTGTGGCACGGTGAAGTCGTGCAGGACATCAATGGAGCGGAGCAGCGCCTTGGCCGGCTTGCCCATGGGCAGATGCAGCTCCGGGCTTGCTATCAACACATCGTCCTGTCCGGCGGGATCGTCCGGATTCATGCCAAACGGATTTTCATCGCTGACGTACTTGGCATCGACGGTGCCCAGCACGCCGTCCTGCCCGGGGAAGCGAAAGCTCCAGTACCACTGCTTGCCCACGACCTCGAACACCGCCGCGTCTTTCGGAACCTCGACGAATTTTGCCCACACAAACAAGCCGGGGGCTAACATGGCGACAACCCCCACCGTGGTCGCCAAGATAAGCGCCCATTCCAGCTTCTTGTTCTCGGGTTCGTAGTGGGCCTTTGTCCCTCTCCGGTGACGGTAGCGCAGCACGCAATATGCCATGAACAAATTGATGGCGACGAATACAAACCCGCAGACCCAGAACGTGATCGTTACGGTCGTATCGATCGTGTCCCAATTCGACGCGATCGGTGTGAAATACCAAGGGCTTAAGTAGTGAAACAGGACGGAGCCGACGACCAATAAAACCAACGCGATTGCGAAGACCATAACGGTGGCCCCGGTTGATTGGACAGAGTTTTAAATGAGTCCGAGCAGGCTGGTTATTTTACCATTGCATAGGACGCGCGTCGGAGAGCGCTCCGTGTATCCAAGGGACCTAACCGATCTGCGAGGCGCGTAGCAGACGTTCGAGATCCTTCGCCAGCCGCTGGATGTCCGGATCATCGCCATAGCGCAGCACCAGGTTGCCGTGGGGATCGAGCAACAGAATGCCTGCGGCGCCACCGGCGTCGATCGGCAGCCGCGTGAGCTCGACCGGCGCCGCGCGTGCCGCGACGAGCCCCGGATGGGCGGCCAGCAGTTCGGCCGAAGGCGGCGGCGCGGTCGCTGGCTGCAACCACGCCCGCACGACGCGATCCTGCTCACGGCCCTGGATCGTTCGTGCCACGCGGGTGCTGTAAAGCGCGCGCCGGCAGCCGTCGCCGCAGTCGGGCCCGCTGACGACCAGCAGCACCCATTTACCGCGTAACTCCACAAGCGCAAACGGCTTCCCATCCGGGCGCTTGCCGGAGACCGCCGGCGCCGGCCGTGGATCGAGCAACTCACCGTAATTCATGCGCTTCGTCGGCGCGAACCAGTAAAACGCAGCATATGACGCGACGATCGGCGAGAGCGCGACAAGCGCGAGCAACAGCAACGTGCGCCGGCCTCTGGCCGGCCTCGGTGAAGATCCAGCCTTCGACGAGCCGTCAAGCGTCGCCCGCGGCCGCGACTCACCGATGCGCGATCCCCGCGCGCGCCAATTGAGCGCAAGCCACAACACGATCCCCAATCCCGCGAGCGAATACCACTGCGCCATGTAGCTCCGATGGTGATCGATCCCGAAATCCGGCGGCGGCCGGTCGCGGACCAGGCTGTCGCCGGCACTGCCGGTCTGTTCGATCACGAACGGCAGCAGCGGTAAGCCGGTCGCTGCCGCGATGCGGTCGATGTCGAGGTTCTGACGGACCGGGCCCGCCCCGGCGTCCATCTTCAGTTCCAGATAATGCGCCGGCGGCAGGTTGATCCGGCCCTCGACGCTGATCTCCCCCGCGGGCGGCGGCACCTGCGGCAATTCGGACCGATACGCCCCCTGCGCGATCCACCCGCGATCGACGAGGACGTAGCGGTCTCCGCTGGCGAGTTTGAGCGGGGTTACGACGTCAAACCCCGGGCGGCCCGCGTAGACCTTGTTGTCGATCAGGACTTGTCGACGTCCGTCGAACTCGCCGCTCGCGCGAACCGGCCGAAAGCGCAGCGCCGCCACGTCGGCCGAGGCCGCTGTCAATTCAAGCGGCGGCTGGTGCGCGGTGCGTTCGTATTGCTCGCGCAGCGCCTCTTTTTCCGCGCCACGGTGCCGCTGCCAATTGCCCAGCCCCACCGTCGCCGCGACGAGGACCGCAAGGCCCAGCGTAGGCCACAGCGTCGGCCGGAAACGCCTCTGCGCAAAGAATGAGCCGATCGAGTTTGGCATCGCGGGAGTGTCTGCTCTAGACTGGGCGATCGGCAGGCCATCGCTCTGTCCGCGGTCGCGAGCGACCCTTGATCAGAATCATCGTCATCACCGCCCTGGTCCTCATCGTTGCCAGCCTCGCGTCGGCGCTGTATTACCTTTACCACGACCGCGGTCGCGGCACGCGGATGGTCAGGGCGCTGGCGATCCGCGTCGCGCTATCGGTAAGCCTGCTCATTTTCCTGGTCGTCAGCTACAAGCTCGGCTGGATCGGTGAAAGCGGACTGCGTTAGGGAACCTCTGAACCAACAAGAAAAAAGTGCGGCATCTCAGTGGCGGCTCTTTTGGATCATCTCGTCAGAGCCAATACACGAGTATGAACAGGAGCAACCACACGACGTCGACGAAGTGCCAGTACCATGCTGTCGCTTCGAATGCGAAATGGTGCTCGGCGTCGAAATGGCCGCGAAACGCGCGGACGAGCATCACCGACAGCATGATCGCGCCGATCGTCACGTGGAAACCGTGGAACCCGGTGAGCATGAAGAACGTCGAGCCGTAGACACCCGTCGAAAGCTTGAGGTTCAGCTCGCTATACGCGTGCGTATACTCATATGCCTGCAGCACAAGGAATGTGACGCCCAGCGCAATCGTGATGAACAGCCAAAGCTTGAGCGCGCCGCGGTTGCCGGTCTTGAGCGCGTGGTGCGCCACGGTGAGCGTGCCGCCCGACGATACTAGGATGATGGTGTTGAGCAACGGGATGCCGATGGCCCCCATCGGCGTGAACAGATCCTTGATGTATGGGCCGTTGGTCGGCCACATCGCGGTGAATTCCGGCCACAACAGTTTCTGCTCCGGGCTGCCGAGATCCGGAACCGACAGGTTCCGCACGTAGAACAGCGCCCCGAAAAACGCGGCGAAGAACATCACCTCGGAAAAGATGAACCAGCTCATACCCCAGCGGAACGAGAGGTCCACCTTCTTGTTGTAGAGCCGGTCCTCGGACTCGCGTATCACGGTGCCGAACCAGCCGAACAACATCAGCAGCAGCACCGCGGCGCCGGCCAGCACCAGCCACGGGCCCATTGCATACGCGTTGAACCAGGCCGCGGCGCCTGATGCCATCAGCAGCAGCGCGCACGAACCCGTGATCGGCCAGTACGATGGCTGCGGCACGTAATAGTAGGGCTTTGTGCCAGTGGGCGTAACGCTCATCGCCTGCTCCTCGTTCCTGCCTAAGATGTCCGTCGCGGCGCGCGCCGCATCAGTTGCCTTCGACCTCGAAAAACGTGTACGAGAGCGAGATCGTGTTGACGTCGCGCGGCAGCCTGGGGTCGATCACGAACACGACCGGCATCTGCCGCCTCTCGTGCGGCCCGAACGACTGCTTGGCGAAGCAGAAGCAGTCGAGCTTCTTGAAATACTCGGCGGCGAGCTGCGGTCCGTAGCTTGGAACCGCCTGCCCCGTCATCGGCCGTTCGGTCCTGTTTTCAACTTCGTACACGACCTGCGCCATCTCCCCGGGATGCACACTGACCACCTGTGCCAGCGGTCGGAACGTCCAGGAAAGTTTATGCACGTTGGCGTCGAACTCCAGCCGCACCGTGCGCGTGCGGTCGACCTGCGAGTTCTCGAGCCGATCCGGATTATCGATGTCGCGCAGCCCGGTCGCCTTGCAGATCTGGTCGTAGAACGGAACCAGCGCAAAGCCGAAACCGAACATGACGACGACAACGACGCCGAGCTTGACCAGCAGCGTCCGGTTCGATTGCCGGGGATCGTCGAGCTTGGTGTCGCTCATCTGCGCACGTTCCTTAGGATCGCTCCGTTCAGGTAATCCGCTCAGCTTACCTGCGGCGGGTTTTCGAATGTGTGGTACGGCGCCGGCGACGGCAGCGTCCACTCCAGCGTGTCCGAGCCCTCCCAGGGTTTCGCAGGCGCGGGTGGCCCGCTGCGGATCGCCTTCAGCACCGCATACAGAAAGATCAGCTGGGACAATCCGAAGCCGAACGCGCCGATCGATGCCACCTCGTTCCAGTCGGTGAACTGCGTCGCGTAGTCGGGGACACGTCGGGGCATGCCGGCCAACCCGAGGAAGTGCATGGGGAAGAACGTGATGTTGAAGAAGACAAACGACGTCCAGAAGTGCCACTCGCCCAGGGTCTCGTCGTACATCCGGCCGCACCACTTCGGCAGCCAGTAGTAGATGCCGCCGAAGAACGCGAACAACGAGCCCGCGACCAGAACGTAGTGGAAATGCGCAACGACATAGTACGTGTCGTGCAAAACGATATCGACCGGGACCAGCGCCAGCACCAGGCCGGTAAAGCCACCCACGGTGAACATGAAGATAAAGCCGATGGCGAACAGCATCGGTGTCTCGAAGGTCATCGACCCCTTCCACATTGTCGCCACCCAGTTGAAAACCTTCACCGCCGTCGGTACCGCGATGAGCATCGTCACGTACATGAAGAAGACCTGCCCGGCCGCCGGCATGCCGACGGTGAACATGTGGTGCGCCCAGACGAGGAACGACAGGATCGCGATCGAGGCGGTCGCATACACCATGGACGCGTAGCCGAAGAGGGGCTTCCGCGCGAACGCGGGAATGATCGTCGACACGATCCCGAAAGACGGCAGGATCATGATGTACACCTCGGGATGACCGAAGAACCAGAAGATGTGCTGGAACATGACCGGGTCGCCGCCGCCGGCGGCGTTAAAAAAACTGGTGCCGAAATGGCGGTCGGTGAGCAGCATCGTCACCGCTCCCGCGAGCACCGGCATCACCGCGATCAGCAGGTACGCAGTGATCAGCCACGTCCACACGAACAGCGGCATCTTCATCATCGTCATGCCGGGCGCGCGCATGTTCAGGATGGTAGTGATGATGTTGATCGAGCCCATGATCGACGACGCGCCCATGATGTGCACGGCGAAGATCGTCAAGTCCATGCCCATGCCGGTCTGCACCGACAGCGGCGGATACAGTGTCCAGCCCGCGCTGGCCGCCCCACCCGGAACGACGAACGACGAGAGCAGCAGGACTGCGGCGAACGGCAGCAGCCAGAAGCTCCAGTTATTCATACGCGCGAACGCCATGTCCGGCGCGCCGATCATCAGCGGCACCTGCCAGTTCGCGAAGCCCACCGCCGCCGGCATGATCGCACCGAAGATCATGACCAGCCCGTGCACCGTATTGAGCTGATTGAAGAATTCAGGCTCGACCAGCTGCAGACCCGGCTGGAACAACTCCGCGCGGATCGCCAATGCCATCACGCCACCGGCGAGGAACATGATGAACGAGAACCACAGGTAGAGAGTGCCGATGTCCTTGTGGTTGGTCGTCGTGATCCAGCGCATGGTCCCGCTCGGATGATGCGCGTGGTCATGGTCGACGTGGTGGCCTGCGGCGTGATCGTGCGGAATGCTGCTCATCGCTTGCTCCTGGCTGACCTTCGCAGATTGCTGTGTCGAAATTCGCTACGACCGATCCGCTTTCACCTCGGCGGGCTGAATCGCCTCACCGGTGTGGTTGCTCCAGCTGTTGCGCGTGTAGGTGACCACGGCCGCAATATCGATGTCGGAGAGCGTGCTCTTCCAGGCGACCATCGCCGTCGGCTGGCCGTTCGTTACGACTCCGTTCAGGATTATCTTGATCTGCTCGTGCTTCGGACCCGTAACGACCTTCGAGCCGTCGAGCGCCGGAAACGCTCCCGCGACGCCCTTTCCGGTCGGCTGATGGCAGGAAGCGCAATTCGCCGCATAGATCTTCTCGCCGCGTGCGATCAGCTCCTTTGCATCCCAGACTTTGTTCGGATCGTCCGCCGCCGCCGCCGCGGCTTTCTTGTGTTCGGCGAGCCACTTTGCGTAATCATCGGCGCTCTTCACCTCGACGACGATTGGCATGAAGCCGTGCTCCTTGCCGCAGATCTTCGCGCATTGGCCGCGGAAGATGCCTGTCTTGTCGAACTTCATCCAGCCATCGCGCACGAAACCCGGAATCGCGTCCTGCTGCACACCCGCCGCAGGCAGGAACCAGGCGTGAATGACGTCGCTCGAGGTGATGAGCAGTCGAATCTTCTTGCCGACCGGAACGACCATCGGCTGGTCGACTTCCAACAGGTAGTGCTCGCCCTTCGGCTTCCCTTCCTCGATCTGCTCAACCGGAGTCTTCAGGTTGCTGTAGTAACCGAACCCGTCATCCAGATAGTCGTAGCTCCACTTCCACTGCGAGCCGGTGATCTTGACGGTCATATCGGGCACCGAGCTGTCCTTCATCGCCAGAATCGTCCTGGTCGCGGGAACAGCCATGACCACCAGGATGAGGAACGGAATCACGGTCCAGACGATCTCGACCACCGTGTTCTCGTGGAACTGTGCAGCCTGATGGCCCTTGGACTTGCGGTGCGCGAAGATCGAATAGAACATCACCGAGAACACGCCGACGAAGATCACGACGCAGATCCAGATGATGTACATGTGCAGATCGAAGATCTCTGTCGCGACCGGTGTGACCGGCGCCTGGAGGTTGTACTCCTTCGCGGCCAGCGCCAACGCCGGCGCGAGCGCCGTAACCAGCGCGGCGATCCCTGCCATCTTCTTTGGCAGCTGTTTCGCTGCCTTCATCGCTTGCCTTGCCATCGCTCCCTTGGGCTCCATGCTCGCTCGAACATGTCGATGAATTCCAATGTTGCCGGCGCGCCGGTCTCGCTTGAGCTATCGCGCCGCCAGCGCGCGCCGGAGATCCCGGGCGACGATCGCCCGCTCGACAGTGGGTAGCTCGTCGCCGAACGACACGCCTTGCCCGCCGAACCACAGCTTGAGGCGCGGCGGGTGATTGAACGCACCCTCCTCCACTTCGACGCGCGCCCAGTAACGATTGAATTCCCGCCGCGTGCGCATGCCCGCCCGCTCGCGCTCGATGATGACGCGATCGCCGCAGACGCTTACCCGCTCCCAGTCCGCAGCGTGCCGCTCGATCCATCGGAATGCCAGGTACAGCACGGCCATTTCCAACGCGGAATACGGCAGGACCATCCACGCCCCGAGTGCTCCGAACCCGAGCGCGACTCCGAATGACACGACGCACAGCGACGCGTATACCCGCCAGCGCCAGCGCGAGCCAAGCGAATCGTTGCGGCGCGAGACCACGCAGAATTCGGGCCCGGCGGAAGGCAGTGGGATCCCTGCGCTCGGCATGCAAGCCTCTTCGACCGCGACAGCGCAGTTCCGGCGCCCAGCGTTGGGTGGCGCGGTGCCGCGACAAAACGTCTCAATACATTGCCAAAAAAAAGCGTGTAAATCTTAGCATGGATGGCAGCGCCGCAAGATGCGGGCGGCGTGCGATCGCCGCTTAGGGAAGCTTAGCCGAGCCCGAGCGCGCCGGCGCCCTGGTCCCACTGCGGCGCGTCGGGCTTTGCCCAGGCGATGGTTGCGATGCGCGGCGCCGGCAGGCGCTCTTCGAGCGCCGCAATGTTGGCATCGACCCGCGCCATCGTCGGTTCGACGAGATTCGCCACCCAGCCTGCGAACGCAAGACCTCGGCAGTGTATCGCGTGCGCCGAGAGCAAGGCGTGATTGAGGCAGCCCAGACGCACAGCGACCACCAGCAGCACCGGCAGCGACAGCGTGAGCGCAATGTCGAGCATGTCCCGCCGCGCATCCACTGGCACGAGCACACCGCCCGCGCCTTCGACGGCGACGCAATCGGCGCGCGCGGCGAGGAGCTCGTACGCTGAGCGAATGCGCTCGAGGTCGATCGCGACGCCCGCCTCGGCCGCGGCGAGCTGCGGTGCAATCGCCGGCGCGAACGCGAAAGGATTGCGCAGACTAAGCGGGGCTTCGACGTTGCCCGCAGCAGCGAGCGCCGCAACGTCCTCGTTGCATGCGGCGCCGGCTGCGATGCCGGCGGCGACCGGCTTCATCCCCACCGCGCGCCGGCCCTGCCCTACCCAGCTGCGCAATACCGCGCACGCGACAACGGTCTTGCCGACGCCGGTATCGGTTCCGGTGATGAACAGCCCGCGCGTCATTGGCAGAGGGGGAATTAATGCCTCATCGGCAAGGACGCAAAGAACGTCGGGGAAGCAAGAGGCTTGTATTTTTCGTTGCGGGCCTGTGCGACCTTTACGCCTTTGCGGTAAAGCTTTTCGGTTGTCACCGCGGCGAACGACCGGCCCGCTCGAAACGGACGATCGCGCGCCCGTCATCGGCAAAGCGCGGCTCGGGCTTCCACGCGTGGCCGTACACGACCTCATAGGTCGCGGGCAGGCGCCCGTCGCGGCGAAACGCCTCGAGGCGGGCGAGCACGCGGCTCCAGCGCGCGCGGCCGGTAAGCCCGCGCGGCCGGCCGACCGTAGCATTGTGCGCACCGATCGCCTTCAACTCGCGCATCATCGTCGTCGCATCCGCGTACGTTAGCGTGACGGTCTCCATATCCATCACCGGATCGGCGAACCCTGCCTGCACCAGCATGTCGCCGACATCGTGCATGTCGATGAACCGGCTGACGTGCGTCGCGCCGTCGACGCCGGCGAACGCGGCGCGCAGTTCCTTGAGCGTGTCCGGCCCGAACGTGGTGAACATCAGCAATCCACCGACGCGGAGCACGCGGTGGAACTCGGCGAACGCGGCAGAGGCGTCGTTGATCCATTGCAGCGTCAGATTGCTCCACACCAGGTCGATGGTTCCGGCCGCAAGCGGCAGGCGACACGCGTCGCCGCAGACCAGCGCCGGCACGCGGCGCGCCATCGCGCGCGTACCGAGGAGCCGCGCGAGCAGCGAGCGCTCGGAAGCGTTCGCCGCCGCGGCGCGGCGCCGCGCGGAGTCGAGCATCGCATACGCGAGATCGAGGCCGATGAGGGAAGCGTCCGGATATCGTGCCGAGAGCTCGCTCAATGCATCGCCGGTGCCGCAGCCCGCGTCGAGGATCGCCGCCGGTTGCAGCTTCACCAGCAGGAGGCGTTCGGCCATCCGCTGGCCGATCTCGCGCTGCAGCACTGCCGACGCGTCGTAGCTCGCCGCCGCGCGCTCGAAAGCGTGGCGCACGCTCTGGGGATCGAGGCGGAGCGGATCGACGCTAGGCGCCATCGGCGATTGCGGAAAGGAACGCTTCGGGATGCGACAGGAAAGGCGCGTGCGCCGCGCCCGGGATCAGCCGGAACGACGCGTGCGGCAGCGCCCGCGCCAGCCATTCACCGGCTTCCGGAGGCGTCAACGTATCGCGCCCGCCGGAGATGACGACTGTAGGCTGCCGAATCGCAGCGACGTCGGCGCGCAGATCCGTGGATGCCAAGAGCTCGAGCGCGTCGCGCAGCGCGACGCGCGAGGGCTCGCCGCGCCTAAAGAGCTCCGTGCGCAGTTGTCCGAGCACGGCGCGCGCGTGCTCGCTCCCCTGCACCTGCAGCGCGACGAAGCGTTGCAGGGTCAGCCGATAGGATACGGCGAGTTCGTCGCCGAACTGCCGCAGCGTCGCTGCTGCCATCGCGTGCGGCCAGCCCGGCTGCGCGACGAAGCACGGCGTAGCCCCGGTCAGGATCAGCCGGTCGACACGCTCGGGCTCGGCGCGCGCCCAGTGCATCGCGACTGCGCCGCCGAGCGACCAGCCGAGCACCGACAACGGGCCGGCCGCGGCGTCCGGCAGACGCGACACCGCGTCGGCGACCGCGGCGGTTATCGTTGTCAGAACATACGGCGCAACGGCCGCGCTGTAGCCGTGTCCGGGAAGATCGACCCGGTGAACCCGGAATTTTTCGGCCAGCCGCGGCACGAGCGGCGCAAACAGGCCCGAATGCATCGCCCAGCCGTGCAGCAGCACCAGAGGCGGCCCGGCGCCGTCGCTATCGATGTGCACACCGTTCAGTGGCGCGCTCCCTACGCTTGCGGCTGCCGCCGCTGCGGTGCCTCCCGAGGTGGCATACCCGCGCCTCGGCCCTACGGCACTCATGCGCGCTCCGCGAGTTCTGTAAGCGCGGCCAGCAGCCGGGCGACGTCGGCATCCGTGTGCGCCGTCGAAAGCGTGATGCGCAGTCGTGCCGTGCCCCGCGGGACGGTCGGCGGCCGAATCGCCGGGACCCACAGTCCGCGCTGCCATAGCGCATCGGTCAAGCGCAACGCCCCGACATTGTCGCCGACGATGAGCGGCTGGATGGCGGTCTCGGACGGGAGAACCAGCCAAGGCAGGGTCGCGGCGCCATCACGAAAACGCGCGATCAACGCGAACAGACGCAGGCGTCGCTGCGGCTCGTCGCGGATGATCGCGAGGCTCGCCTGCAGCGCACACGCGAGGAGCGGCGGCGAAGCCGTCGTGAACACGTAAGGCCGCGCGGTCTGAAGCAGCGTGTCGATCACGGCGCGATGCGCGGCGACGAAAGCGCCGGCAACCCCCGCCGCCTTGCCCAGCGTGCCCATATACACGATGCGCTCCGACGCAAGCCCGAAATGCGCCAGCGTGCCGCGGCCGTCTCCGTTGCCGCCGAGGACGCCCAATCCGTGCGCGTCGTCGACGACGAGCCACGCGTCGTGATCTTCCGCGAGCTCGAGCAAGCCGGGCAGCGGCGCGATGTCGCCGTCCATGCTGAACACGGCATCGGTGCAGATCAGCTTGCGCCGCGCGCGGCTGTCCCTCAGACGCCGCCGCAGCTCGTCCAGTTCACCGTGGCGGTAGCGAATGAATACCGCGCGCGACAGGAGCGCCGCGTCGTTCAGGCATGCGTGATTGAGGCGGTCGCCGAACACGGCGTCGCCGCGGCCGCAGAGCGCGGTGACGATCGCGAGATTCGCCATGTAACCGGTGGAAAACAGGAGGGCACGCGGATCTCTGCATGGCGCAATCCAATCGGCCAGCTCGCGCTCCAGCGCCTCGTGCGCCGAAAAATGACCGGAGATGAGATGCGAGGCACCGGCGCCGACGCCGTGTCGGGCAGCCCCTTCCTGCGCGGCCTTGATTACGCGCGGGTCGGCGGCGAGACCGAGATAGTCGTTGCTGCCGAAATGCAGCACGTCGCGCCCGTCGACGGTCAGGCGCGCGCCCCGCCGCGTTTCGACCGCGTGCCGGCGGCGGCCGAGGCCGGCGGCCTCGCGTTCGGCTAGCGCGTCTTCCAGCTCTGCGGTGAGACGCGACATCTACGCTCAGCGACGCGGGTACCGACGCCGCAGATACTTGCCGCCCCTCACCCGCCCTCGCCGCCGCTCGGGCCTCCCTCTTCCCGCATGCGGGGAGAGGGTCGGGGTGAGGGTCCGGCCGCTCCTTGCGCATGCAACCCCAGCCGAGCAAACAGCTCCCTATCGACCTCGACGTCGGGATTGCCGGTCGTCAGGAGCTTGTCGCCGTAGAAGATCGAGTTCGCTCCAGCGAAGAAGCACAGCGCCTGAATGCCGTCGCCCAGCTCCCGCCGGCCCGCGGAAAGCCGCACCATCGCCCGCGGCATCGTGATGCGCGCGACGGCGACGGTGCGCACGAACTCGAGCGGGTCGATCGGTTCGGTGCCGTACAGCGGCGTGCCTTCGACCTGCACCAGGTTGTTGATCGGCACCGACTCGGGATAAGGATTGAGGTTGGCGAGCTGCGCGATAAGCCCCGCGCGGCCGTTCCTGGACTCGCCCATGCCGACGATCCCACCGCAACAGACGTTCAGTCCGGCGTTGCGGACGCGCTCGAGCGTTTCCAGACGATCGCGATAGGCGCGCGTGGTAATGATCTCGCCGTAGAACTCGGGCGCCGTGTCGAGGTTGTGGTTGTAGTAATCGAGTCCGGCTTTCTTCAGCGCCTCCGCCTGGCCATCTTTAAGCATGCCCAGCGTGGCGCAGGTCTCGAGTCCCAGCGCCTTGACTTCGCGCACCATGGCCAGCACCGGCTCGAGATCGCGGTCCTTCGGGCCGCGCCACGCCGCGCCCATGCAGAAGCGCGTCGCGCCGGCGGCCTTCGCCGCGGCGGCGACGGCGGCGACCTCGCCGACGGGAAGAATCGCTTCGTTCGGCACGCCGGTGTGATAGCGCGCGGCCTGCGGGCAGTACGCACAATCCTCGGAACACCCCCCGGTCTTGATCGACAGCAGCGTCGAGAGCTGCACCGCGTTGGGCTCATGGTGCGCTCCGTGCACCTGGTGCGCGCGCGCGAGCAGATCGTTGAACGGCATCGCGAACAGCCCCTCGACCGCCGCGAGCGTCCAGCGCGGGAGCCGGGCGCCCGGGCCTTTCGCGGCAGCGGCCGGCGCGGATCGAAGTGGTGCCTGCATGGAAGCCGGTGGTCTGGTTAGAATGGCGGGCAGTGTCGGGGGAGGAAGCGTCGTTGTCAAATTTTCTGGGCAGCGCACTTGACAGTATGCGCCGCGGTGCGCTCGACGCAGCGCGGCGCGCGTTGCCACAGCGCTGCGAGCTCTGCGCCGCGCCCTCCGGCGCGCTACTCCTGTGCTCTGCGTGCCTGCGTTCCTTGCCGCGGCTTGGGCCCAGGTGCCCCGTGTGCGCGCTGCCGACGCCGGGAGGCGAGGTGTGCGGCCGGTGTCTTGCCCACCCGCCGCCATTCGCAGCGACCTTGGCGGCGTTCGCCTACGCGTTTCCCGTCGACCGTCTCATGCACGCGTTCAAATACCACGGCCGTCTCGCGCTCGCGGAGTGGGCAGCGGGTGCGATCCTCGCCGAACGCGGGCGGCGCCGCCCGGCATTGCCGCCTGACCGCCTGATCGCGCTGCCGCTTTCGCGCGAGCGCCAGCGGGAGCGCGGTTACAACCAGGCGTACGAAATTGGCCGCGCCGTCGCCCGCCAGCTGCAAGCCCCGCTCGTGCGTCACGGCATTCGTCGCGATCGGGCTTCGCCGCCTCAGGCTGCGCTGCCCTGGAGCGAGCGAGCGAAAAACGTTCGCGGCGCCTTCGTCTGCGAGCTCGACCTCGCGGGAATGTCCGTCGCGGTCATCGACGATGTGATGACGACCGGCGCCTCGCTGGCCGAGTTCGCGAAGACGCTCAAGGCTGCCGGCGCAACGCGCGTCGAGAATTGGATCGTCGCGCGTACTTTGCCGCCGGCGGTCTAGAGCGGGCGCCTAGCCGAGCGCTCGACTTTGCCGATGTTGGCCGTCGTCCTCGTTCAGCCGGAGATACCGCCGAACACGGGCAACGTCATCCGCCTCGCCGCAAATACGGGCGCCGAACTGCATCTGGTCGAACCGCTGGGTTTCCGCCTCGACGATCGCGAGCTCAGGCGCGCCGGCCTCGATTACCACGAATACGCCCGCGTGCTCGCGCACCGTGACTGGACCGCCTGCCGGGCCGCGGTCGATCCGCTCGGCGCGCGCCGCTGGTACGCGCTGACGACCAAGG
>Ga0070697_100001557_pt1 | contig 17448 bp, 20 predicted proteins | sample KBSK1501metaG_FD_65475 | JGI IMG/M metagenome (GOLD analysis project Ga0070697, IMG submission 65475) | Corn, switchgrass and miscanthus rhizosphere microbial communities from Kellogg Biological Station, Michigan, USA - KBS K1-50-1 metaG | ecosystem: Host-associated > Plants > Roots >...
GCGCGCACCAAGCGGCGCTTGGCAAGATGCTGCTGCTTGCCGGGCGTCTCGCACGCGAGGCCGGGGCGACGGAGGGCTTTCGCACCATCATCAACAGCGGCCGAGTGGCACATCAGGAGGTGTATCATGTCCACATGCATGTCCTCGGCGGGCCGCAACCGCTTGGCCCGATGCTGCCGAGGAAGTAAACAGGAGAAGGCAAATGGGTTCGCTCAGCATATGGCACTGGCTGATCGTTCTGGTGATCGTGATGCTGATCTTCGGCACGAAGAAGCTGCGCAATATCGGCGCTGATCTCGGCGGTGCGGTGCGCGGCTTCAAGGACGGCATGCGCGAAGGCGCCGACAAATCCGCCGACACGCCGGTCCCGCCTCAGGTGACCGGCAAGACCGTGGACGGCGAGGTGCGGGGCAAGACCGAGCAGAAAGCCTGAAGCGCCTGCCGGCCCGGCCGAGGCGCCCGCGCGGGCGCCTTTTTCGTCTCTAGCAATGTTCGATATCGGCTTTTCCGAGCTTCTGGTCATCGGCATCGTGGCGCTGATCGTCATCGGGCCGCAGAAGCTGCCCGGTGTCGCGCGCACCGTAGGCCATCTGCTCGGCCGTCTGCAGCGCTACGTGGCCGACGTCAAGGCGGACATCAATCGCGAGATCGAGCTCGAAGAGCTGCGCAAGATGCGCGACTCGATGCAGAAGGCGGCAAGCGAGATGCAATCAACGGTGGACGCCGAACTCAGCAAGACCGCCGATGAGCTGAACAAGGCCGCCGCCGGTACGGCCGCGAGCGAGGCGCCGTCCGAACCCGCGAAGCCCGTGGAGGCAGCGAAGCCTCCCGAGCAGAAACAGGCATGAACGATCAGGAAAGCTTCATCTCGCATCTCATCGAGCTGCGCCAGCGCTTGATCCACGCGGTCGGCGCCGTGCTGGTGCTGTTCGTCGTGCTCTTCATCTGGCCGGGCTCGGGCTACATCTACGACCTGCTGGCCGCACCGCTGATGAGCGCCTTGCCGGAGGGCGCGAAGATGATTGCTACCGGCGTGATCACGCCGTTCATGGTGCCGGTGAAGGTGACGGCGCTCGCCGCCTTCCTGATCGCGCTGCCCTACGTGCTCTACCAGGCCTGGGCCTTCGTCGCCCCGGGACTCTACGAGCACGAGAAGCGCCTCGCGCTGCCGCTGGTGGTGGCGAGCACGGTGCTGTTTCTTGCCGGCATCGCCTTCTGCTACTTCTTCGTGTTCCAGAAGGTCTTCAGCTTCATTCACGGCTTCGCGCCGAAATCGATCACCCCCGCGCCGGACATCGAGGCGTACTTCAGCTTCGTCATTACGATGTTCATTGCCTTCGGCGTGACCTTCGAGATTCCGATCGTGCTGATCGTGCTGGTGCGGATGGGGCTCGTGACCGTCGAGCAGCTGAAAGGCGCTCGCCCCTACGCGATCGTCGGCGCCTTCGTCATCGCGGCGGTGGTGACGCCACCGGATGTCCTCTCGCAGCTGATGCTCGCCATACCGATGTGCCTGCTCTACGAGGCGGGACTGTTCTTCGCCCGCTTCATCAGCGCGCGGCGCAGCGCTCCGGCCGCCGAGCCGGCGGAAAGCCCCTAGCCGCCGTTGCCGCTCGCCTGCGCGCATGGCACCATCGGCGCGCCTACCACCCAAACGGGAGATCGACATGCGCATCCGTGTCGCCGGCCTCGCGCTGGCGCTGTTGCTTTTCGTGCCGGCGGCGTTCGCGCAGGCGCAGCTGCTCACCGAAAAGAAGTTCTTTACGCTGCCGCAATACACCACGCAGGGCGCAAAGCAGATCAAGAACGTGCGCGTGGGCTACGAGACCTACGGCAAGCTCAATGCAAGCGGCGACAACGCGATTTTCGTCGCGCACTTCTTCTCCGGCACCTCGCACGCCGCCGGGCGCTACAAGGCGGACGAAAAAGCGGCCGGTTACTGGGACGCCATCATCGGACCGGGCAAGGCCATCGATACCGATAAGTACTACGTGGTCAGCGCCGATACGCTTGCCAATCTGAACGCAAAAAATCCGATGGTCGGCACGGCCGGGCCTTCCAGCATCAATCCCGATACCGGCAAGCCCTACGGATCATCGTTTCCGGTGATCACCATGGGCGATTCCGTCAGGGTACATAAGGCGCTGGTCGACTCGCTCGGCGTGAAGCAGCTGGTCGCGGTGGCGGGTGCCTCCGGCGGTTCGATCCAGGCGATGGAGTGGGCCGCGCAATATCCCGGCTTTGTCGAGCGCGTGATTCACGTCATCGGTCCGGGGCTCGATATCCACCCCTACGTCATCGGGCTCCTCGACCTGTGGATGATGCCGATCAAGATGGATCCGAACTGGAAGGGCGGCGACTACTACGGCGGGCCGGAGCCGAACGAAGGGGTGGCGCAGGCGCTGAAGACCGTCACGCTGACCGCGCTGCACTTTGGCTGGGCGGAGAAGGTGCACGGCTACAAGTGGGCGGTGGAGGGAAAGAACCCGGCCGACGCGATGGGCAACCTGTTCGCGATCGAGGACTCGCTCTACAAGACCGGCCAGTCGCGTGCCAGCGCGACCGACGCCGGAAATTTTGTCTGGATGGCGAAGGCGAACCAGCTCTACAACCTGGAGAAGCAGCAGGCGCAAATCAAAGCCAAGGTGCTGTTTCTACCTTCGAAGACGGACATGATTTTTCCGCCCGAGCTGTCGCGGCGCTGGGCGGAAAAGCTGCGCGCCCAGGGCAATTACGTGGAGCTCTATGAGATCGAGGGGACGAGCGGCCACCTCGATGGCCTTTTCTCCATTGCCAAAGTGGCTGACCAGATCAGGGCGTTCCTGACGAAGTAATCATTCAGCGCGCGCCTGCGGCTTCGGACGGCGGCCCACCGTGATGGTGGCGTCGACGTCCTGACCGTGCCGCTTGAGCTTCACTTTCGCCGGTTGGCCGGGCGCGAGGCCGGCAATCAGATTCAGCATGCCGGTGGGGTCGGCGACCGGTTTGCCCTGCACTTCGAGCAGCACGTCGCCCGGCTTCACGCCGGCCTTGTCCGCAGGACCGCCGCGCAGCACGCCGGCGATCAGCGCGCCGCGCGTGCCGCCGAGCTTGAAAGAATCTGCCATCGCCGGGCTGATGGCTTGCGCTTCGACGCCGATCCAGCCGCGGGTGACGCTGCCGCTCTTGACGATCTGCTCGAGCACCATCTTCGCCGTCGACACCGGAATGGCAAAGCCGATGCCCATCGAGCCGCCCGAGGGGGAGAAGATCGCCGTGTTGATGCCGATCAGGTTGCCGGCGGCGTCGGTCAGCGCGCCGCCCGAGTTCCCCGGATTGATCGCGGCATCGGTCTGGATGAAGTTTTCGAACGTATTGATACCCAGCCCCGTTCGTCCGAGCGCGGAGACGATGCCGCTCGTCACGCTCTGGCTGAAGCCGAAGGGGCTGCCGATGGCAAGCACGACATCGCCGACGCGCAGGCTTTCCGACGAGCCGAAGGTGATCGCCGGCAGATTCTCTGCATCGACGCGCAGTACCGCAAGATCGGTGTCCGGATCGTTGCCGACCACTTTCGCCAGCAGCTTTTTGCCGTCGGCCAGGGTGACTTCGATCTCGTCCGCCGCTTCGACCACATGGTGATTGGTCAGCACGTAACCGCTGGTGCTGACGATCACGCCCGAGCCGAGACTCGATGCGCGCTGCGCCTCCTCCGGCAGCTGGTCGCCGAAGAAGCGCCGAAACACCGGGTCGTTGAGCAGCGGATGGCGCGGCGAGCGGATCTCCTTCGAGGTGGAGACATTGACGACCGAGGGCGTCGCGCGTTGCACGGCGTCGCTGTACGAGGCGACGCGCGAGCTCGACACCAGCATTGCCGGCGCGCTCTGGTTGAAGGCAGGAGCAGCGGGCGAGCGCGCCGGCAGCCATTCCGGACGGAAGGTCGTCACCACGAACAGCACCGCGACAGCAATCGTCGTGGCCTGCGAAAAAATAAGCCAGAGGCGCGCCATTGGGGGCGCGCCTAGTATACAAAAATCTCCTTGAAAACTAAGTGCTTACACGCGAAATCGTGACAATGAAGAAGCGCGTCGCTAAAATCGCGTGCTTTTGCGCCCCTCCCAGAAGAATTCCATCTCCATGAACGAGCAAGAAAAAGTCGACAAGACGCGGCGCAACCTGGTGGTTGCCACGTCGGTCGTCGGTGGCGCCGCCGGCGTCGGCGCCGCGGTGCCCTTCGCAGCGAGCCTGTGGCCGTCGGAGCGCGCGCGCGCCGCCGGTGCGCCGGTGGAAGTCGACGTGTCGCGCATCCCGCCCGGCGAGCTGGCGGTGATCGAGTGGCGCGGCAAGCCGGTCTGGGTGCTGCGGCGGACGAAAGAAATGATCGAGTCGCTGAAAGCCGTCGAACCGCGGCTTTCCGATCCGCAATCGAAGGCCTCCGAGCAGCCCAAATACGCGGAGAACGAATACCGCTCGCGAGCGCCCGACGTGCTGGTGCTGGTCGGGGTGTGCACGCACCTCGGCTGCTCGCCGCAGGAGAAGCCGGCCGATGCGAAAGCCGAAATGGGCGCCGACTGGCCTGGCGGTTTTTATTGCCCGTGCCACGGTTCGAAGTTCGATTTCGCCGGCCGCGTCTTCAAGGGCTCGCCGGCGCCGCTCAATCTGGTGGTGCCGCCCTATGAGCTCGCATCCGACAAGCTCGTGATCGGCGAAGACGAAAAGACCAAGGGAGCGTAGGCATGGCGATCGGGGTATGGAAGTGGATCGATGCGCGCATGCCCACGCTCGGAGCGGAATGGCGCAAGCACGCCTCCGAGTATTACGCGCCCAAGAACCTCAATCTCTGGTACGACTTCGGCTCGCTCGCCGGGCTGGTACTGATCATCCAGATCGTCTCGGGCATCTTCCTGACGATGAACTACAAGCCCGATGCCAACCTGGCGTTCGGCTCCGTCGAGTACATCATGCGCGACGTGCCCGGGGGCTGGATCATCCGCTACATCCATTCGACCGGTGCCTCGGCCTTCTTCATCGTCGTGTACCTGCACATGTTCCGCGCGCTGCTCTACGGGTCGCACAAGCAGCCGCGCGAGCTGGTCTGGATTTTCGGCGTGCTGATCTACCTCACGCTGATGGGCGAGGCGTTCTTCGGTTATCTGCTGCCGTGGGGACAGATGTCCTACTGGGGCGCGCAGGTGATCGTGAACCTGTTCGGCACGATTCCGTTCATCGGGCCGGATCTCGCTTTATGGATCCGCGGCGATTACGTCGTGTCGGACGCGACCCTCAATCGTTTCTTCGCGCTGCACGTCATTGCACTGCCGCTCGTGCTGCTCGGGCTGGTCGTGGCGCACATCCTGGCACTGCACGACGTCGGCTCGAACAATCCCGACGGCGTCGACATCAAAAAGTTCAAGGATGCCAACGGCCATCCGCTCGACGGCATTCCGTTTCATCCGTACTACACGGTGAAGGACCTGGCGGTGGCGGTCGCGTTCCTCGCGATCTTCTGCTTCATCATGTTCTTTGTTCCCGAGATGGGCGGCTATTTCCTCGAGGCGAACAACTTCAACCCGGCCGATCCATTGAAAACGCCCCCGCACATCGCACCGGTCTGGTACTTCACCCCTTACTACTCGATCCTGCGCGCGGTCCCGCCGCTGTTCCATTCGCAGTTTCCGGGCGTACTGGCGATGGGTATCGCGGTGCTGATCCTGTTTTTCCTGCCGTGGCTTGATCGCTCGCCGGTGAAGTCGATCCGCTACCGCGGTGGCTTGTACAAGGGCTGGCTCGCCGCCTTCGTCGTGGTCTTCCTGATCCTCGGCTACCTCGGTACCGAGCCGACCACGGTCTGGGGACAATTCGGCTTCGACGCATTCTTCCTCGATACCAAGGACCGTGCGACCTGGGTCGCCCGCCTGTGCGCGATCGTGTATTTCTTGTTCTTCTTCCTGATGCCCTGGTACACCGCGCGCGACCGGGTGAAACCGGTGCCGGAACGCGTGATGTTGCACGCATGAAAGCCTTCCTCGTGCTGCTCGCGGCTGTCCCGCTCATCGCCTTCGGCGCCGAGGGTTACCGACTCGATCGCTCGCCGCACGATCCGCGCGATCTCGTCAGCCTGCAGTCCGGCGCACGCACTTACATGAACTACTGCCTTGGCTGCCACGGCCTGCAGTTCATGCGCTATGAGGGGCTGAAAGAGCTCGGGCTCACCGAAGCCCAAGTCAAGGACAACCTGATGTTCACGGCCGAGAAGGTCGGTGAGCCGATCAAGATCGCGTTCAATCCGAAGGACGCGAAAAGCTGGTTCGGCGTCGCGCCGCCCGATCTGTCGGTGGTCGGACGCTCGCGCGGGGCCGACTGGCTCTATACCTATCTGCGCACCTTCTACCGCGACCCGAAAACCGTCACCGGCTGGAACAATGCCGTCTTTCCGAACGTCAGCATGCCGCACGCGCTCTGGACGCTGCAGGGCCAGCGGGCGCTCGAGGTCGTGGAACCGAAGGAGGGCCACGGCCCGGTGCAGTACAAGTGGTCGCAGGTGACGAAGGGAATGCAGTCGCCGGCGGAGTACGACGCCACGGTGCGTGACCTCGTCAACTTTCTGATGTATGCCGCCGAGCCCTCGGGCATCGAGCGTCGGCCGATCGGCATCGTGGTGCTGTTCGTGCTCGGCGTGCTGTTCATCTTTGCCTACTTGCTGAAAAAGGAATACTGGAAGGACGTGAAGTAACTGCGGGCGCGCCGCGCCCCGTGTCGGGAGCCGCAATCAAGCCATGATGCAACTTTATTCGGGCACCACCTGCCCCTTCAGCCATCGCTGCCGCTTCGTGCTCTACGAGAAGGGCATGGATTTCCAGGTCATCGACGTGGATCTCTACAACAAGCCCGAAGACATCGCGGTGATGAATCCGTACAACCGGCTGCCGGTGCTGGTGGAGCGCGATCTGATTCTCTATGAGTCGAACATCATCAACGAGTACATCGACGAGCGCTTCCCGCACCCGCAGCTCATGCCGGCCGACCCGGTGATGCGCGCGCGGGCGCGGCTCATGCTCTTCAACATGGAAGTGGAGCTCTTTTCACAGATCGAGGCGCTGGAGTCAGGCAAGGAGAAGCAGGTCGAGCGTGCGCGCCAGCACGTGACCGACCGGCTGATCGAGCTCGCCCCGGTCTTTACCAAGACCAAGCACATGCTGGGCGACGACTTTACGATGCTCGACGTCGCGATCGCGCCGCTCCTCTGGCGCCTGGACCACTACGGCATCAAGCTCGGCAAGACGGCCGCGCCGCTGATGAAGTACGCCGAGCGTATATTCTCCCGGCCGGCGTTCATCGAAGCCCTCACGCCCTCGGAAAAGGTGATGCGCAAATAGCGAGATGAAGGAGATCCCGACCAAGCCCTATGTGCTGCGCGCGCTTTTCGAGTGGTGCGTGGACAACGGCTACACGCCGCACCTCGCGGTGAAGGTCGACTCGCGCACGCAGGTGCCGCCCGAATACGTGAAAGGCGGCGAGATCACGCTCAACATCAGCCCCAACGCGGTGCACAAGCTGCAGATGGGCAACGAACTGATCGAATTCTCGGCGCGCTTCGGCGGTGTCGCGCGTCAGATCTCCGTTCCGGTGACCAACGTTTACGCGCTTTATGCGCGCGAGACCGGGCACGGCATGACATTCGACGTCGAAGGGGCGAAGCCCGCAGTGCAGGCGAAAGGCGAAACCGAATCGGTCTCGGCCAACTCGAAGCCGCCGGCGGCGCTGCCCGCGCCGTCGAGCTCCGAGCCGCCGAAGAAGCCCGGCGGCGGCAAGCCGACCCTGCGCCGCATCAAGTAAGGCGCATAATTCGTTTCCCGAAGCCGGCTTAGCTCAGTTGGTAGAGCAGCGGTTTTGTAAACCGTTGGTCGGCGGTTCGAATCCGTCAGCCGGCACCACGCCAGTCGTCAAAGTTTTTCAACTCCATACCCAAGCCGCGCGTCCTGGTGGATAGTTGGACTCCCATGTCCAGCAGCGACGTCATCTACCGGCGCACGGTCGCCGGCCAGAGTGCCTGGGATAGCGGCGCACCGCTCGCCGCGCCGTTGCTCCGCGTGCTGAGCCTGATCGAAGCCGAAATGCACTCGCATATCCTGCGGCGGCTGCTGCGTCACCACGCGGACAGCAGCGTCGCGGAATGGATCACGCAGCTCGAGAAGCTTGGCCTGGTGGAAGCGGTGCCGAGTCACCTCGAGCATGATCTCGACTTCACCGGCAGCTTCGAGCTGCGCAAATAAAAAAGCCCGCCGAGGCGGGCTTTAGTATTTTTTGGGTAGCGCGCCTTACAGCGGCTTGATGTTGGCCGCCTGCAGGCCTTTCGGGCCACGGCGCACTTCGAATTCGACCTTCTGGCCTTCCTTGAGCGTCTTGAAGCCGCTCATCTGGATCGCCGTGTGATGCGCGAACAGATCTTCGCCGCCGTCACTCGGGGTGATGAAGCCAAAGCCCTTGGAGTCGTTGAACCATTTAACCGTACCGGTTGCCATCTACTCATTCCTATTTACGAAATGCCGCGACGTATCCGGGCGCGACGAAGCCGGGCATGACGATCAAGGAAGGGAACTGACGGCCACTACGGACGGGTGCAAATTCGCTGCCTGAAAATCACTGCGGGCCGCAGTATACCACCCGCGCTGGCGGCGTCGACGCGCCGTTGGGGCTAGGCGAGCCCGGCGGCCTCGCGCAGGAATAACATGCGCGCCATGACCGATCTCTCCGCCATTGTCAGTTCCGCCTTCTGGCGCGTGAACCCGCCCGATTCAGACCCCGTGGAGACGCGGGAATGGCTCGACGCGTTCGATGCGCTGGTGCAATCCGAGGGCCGGGAGCGCGCCACGTTCCTGCTGCGCAAGCTGCTCGATCATGCGCGGGCGCGGCGCGTGCCGCTGCCGCCGGTGCTCAACACGCCGTACAAGAATTCGATCGCGCTGGCCGAGCAGCCGCAATTCCCCGGCAATCTGGAGCTCGAGAGCCGTATTTCGGCGATCGTGCGCTGGAACGCGCTCGCCATGGTGGTGCGCGCCAATCGCGAACACCCGGAGCTCGGCGGGCATATCGCGAGCTATGCGTCGGCGGCGGACCTCTTCGAGGTGGGGTTCAATCATTTCTTCCGCGCCGGTCAGGCCGGCGACCTTATCTATTTCCAGCCCCATTCGGCGCCAGGCGTATACGCGCGCGCCTTTCTGGAAGGTCGCCTGCCGGAAGAGCGCCTGGCCCACTACCGCCGCGAGACGGGCGGCAAGGGCCTCACCTCTTACTGCCACCCGTACCTGATGCCCGAGTTCTGGCAGTTCCCGACCGGTTCCATGGGCATCGGCCCGATCCACGCCATCTACCAGGCGCGCTTCATGCGCTACCTCGAGCACCGCGGCATCCTGGCCACGGCAGGCCGCAAGGTGTGGGCGTTCGTCGGCGACGGTGAGATGGATGAGCCCGAATCGCTTGCCGGTCTGTCGCTCGCGGCACGCGAGGGGCTGGACAACCTGATCTTCGTCGTGAACTGCAATCTGCAGCGCCTGGATGGGCCGGTGCGCGGCAACGGCTCGGTGGTTCAGGAGCTCGAGGGCCTTTTCGCGGGCGCCGGCTGGCATGTGCTCAAGCTGCTGTGGGGCTCCGACTGGGACCCGCTGTTCGCGCGCGACGAGGAAGGCATCCTGCTCAAGCGCCTGCACGAAACCGTCGACGGCGAGTTCCAGATGTACGCCGCCACCGACGGGCGCTTCAACCGCGAGCATTTCTTCAACAAGTACCCGGAGCTGCGCGATCTTATTGCCGGCATGAGCGACGAGGACATTGACCGGCTGCACCGCGGCGGGCACGACCCGCTGAAAATCTACGCGGCCTACCGCGCGGCGCTGCAGCACCAGGGACAGCCTACCGTGATCCTGGCCCAGACAAAAAAGGGCTACGGCATGGGTCACTGGGGCCAAGGCAAGATGGGCACTCACCAGCAGAAAAAGCTCGACGACGAGGCGCTGCGCGAATTCCGCGATCGCTTCGCGGTGCCGCTGTCCGATGAGGACGTTGCGCAGCTTCGCTTCCTGCATCCCGCGCCGGACAGCCTGGAAATGAAGTACCTGCATGCCCGCCGCCAGGCGCTCGGCGGCTATCTGCCGGCGCGCAGCAGCCAGGCGCCGAAGCTCGCCGTGCCGCCGTTGCAGGTCGCGCCGCGCAATCAATCGACGACGATGGCCTTCGTGCAGATCCTTGCGCAGCTGATGAAGGACCCGGCGATCGGCAAGCGGGTCGTGCCAATCGTCGCGGACGAGGCGCGCACCTTCGGCATGCAGACGCTGTTTCGCCAGTTCGGTATCTACTCGTCGCTCGGCCAGCTCTACGAGCCGGAAGATCACGAGGAGCTGCTCTATTACCGCGAGGCGCAGGACGGGCAGATTCTCGAGGAGGGCATCACCGAAGCGGGCGCCGTGTCGTCCTGGCTGGCGGCGGCCACGGCTTATTCGGCCCACGGCACGCCGATGCTGCCCTTCTACATTTACTACTCGATGTTCGGCTTCCAGCGCATCGGCGACCTGGTGTGGGCGGCGGGCGACTCGCGCGCGCGCGGTTTCCTGATCGGCGGCACCGCGGGCCGCACGACGCTCGCCGGCGAAGGACTGCAGCACCAGGACGGCCACTCCCATCTCGCCGCCTGCACCATTCCGAACTGCCGCGCCTACGATCCTTGCTTCGGCTACGAGCTCGCCGCGATCGTCGAGGACGGCGCGCGCCGCATGCTGGACGCGCAGGAGGACGTCTTCTACTACGTCACGGTCGCGAACGAGAATTACCCGCACCCCCCGGCTCCGGAGGGGGTCGCCGAGGGAATTCGGCGCGGCATGTATAGGCTGCGCCAGGGCTCTCAGCTTCAGCTGCTCGGCTCGGGCCCTATCCTGCGCGAGGTCATGGCCGCGGCGGATTTGCTCGCCAAGGACTGGAATGTGTCCGCCGGCCTCTGGAGCGTCACATCCTTTACCGAGCTGCGGCGCGACGGCATGCAGGCGGAGCGCGCCCGGCGTTTCGGCACATCGGCAACCAGCTGGGTGGAGCGGTGCCTTGCGCCCACGCAAGGCCCGGTGATCGCGGCAAGCGACTACGTACGTGCGGTCGCCGATCTCATCCGGCCGTACGTGCCGCGCCAGTACATTGCGCTTGGCACCGATGGCTTCGGCAGGAGCGACACGCGCGCTGCGCTACGCGCCTTCTTCGAGGTCGACGCCCGGCACATCTGCATCGCCGCGCTCGCCGCGCTCGACCCGCGCTCAGCGGCTGCCGCCCTGGACCGGTATGGGATCGACGCCGTGGCCCTGCCCCCCTGGGAGCGGTAGCGGTCGCGCGTCGGGTGCCGGCGGCGGCGCCTGCCGTTCGCTGTAGACCTCGGCATCTCGCTCGCGCCGCTGCGCATCGCGCTCGTCCGGCCGTCCTGGCAGATGCGCCTGGTCGCGAGCGGCGTCCACGCCGCGCAGCCCGGGATGCGAGAACTCGGCCGACTGCCGATCGCGCTGGATCAGTTCGCGCTGGATCGCCTCCGCGGCCTCATCGGCGCGCGCGATAGCGGACAGCATCGCGAGCGCAAGCAGCACGAGAAGCTTCACTGCACTTGCGCTTGGCGGCGCTCGCGAATCGCGGCAGCGAAATCGAGCACTTCCTGGGCGAGGACCACCCGATCGTCGATCGAGCGCATTACGGTCGGCAGGGCCACGATCTCCATGCCGAGCGAACGCACGCTATCGGCAAGCGCCGCATCCTCGATGTCGAGCACGAAGCCGTCGACGACGCGCAGATATTCGCCGGCGACCGAGCGGGCGGAAAGCTCGCGACCGAGCTCGCGCATCATCTTGCCTGCCGAGCCGCGCAGCGCCCGACCCCCGACGATCGGCGTGACCGCCACCACCGGCACGCCGCGCCGGCGCAGCAGGCGCCTCATGCCGTCGATTTCGAGGATCGGCCGGATCGCGTGATAGGGATTCGCCGGGCCGATCACCACCGCTTCCAGGTCTGCGGCGTGCAACGCATCGAGCACCTCGTCCGGAATGCGCGCGAAATCCGCGCCCGCGTACTGGAAGCCGCGCACCACCGGTTCGCAGCCGAGCTGCGTAAAGTAGTCGTGGAACGCAATGGCGCCGTCATCCGTGAGCACATGCGTGCGCACGCGGTCGTCGCTCATCGGCAGCACCCGCGCGCGGATGCCGAGGTGGCGGCAAAAGTCGAGCGTAATGTCCGTCAGACGTCGCTCGTTGGCGAGACCTTCGGAGCGCAACAGCGGCGCCGCGAGTGACCGGTCGCCATGCACCGGGCGGTCGGCGCCGCCGAGTCGCCTGACCATTGCATGAACCGCATGGGTTTCGTTCTCCGGCTCCCAACCGGCGCCCGGCGATGCGATGCCCGCGAGGGTGTAGAGCATCGTGTCGATGTCGGGCGAAAACGCGAGGCCGAGATGCTCGTAGTCGTCGCCGGTGTTGACGATGACGGTTAATGCCTCGCCGCGCAGGCGATACAGCCCGTCGGCGAGTTTCGCCCCGCCCACCTGGCCCGCGAGCACCACGACGCTACCCATGCGGCGATTCTAGCCGCGCAGTACGAGCAGCGTTCCAGCCGTAACAACAAGGGCGCCGAGCACGCGCATCGCCGTCAACCCTTCGCCGAGCGCGAGGGCGCCCCACAGCACGCCGAAGAGCGGAATGAGATACGTCACGGTGAGCGCGCCGGTCGCGCCGATGTCGGCGATCAAGCGGAAGTACAAGATATAAGCGAGCGCGCCGCACACCATGCCGAGCGCGAGCATCGCAGCAGCGATGCCGGGCGTGAGATTGCCGGGCGGCGCGAGCGCCAGCAGCGGCAACAGCAGCAAGCCGCCCGTCAGCTGCGTACCCACCGCCATGCCACGCGCTGGCGCACCTCGTCCCCACCGCCTGAGCGCGATGCCGGTCAACGCGTAGCACAGCGCCGCGCCAAGGCCCGCGGCGATGGAAAGCCAGCGCGTGCTCGCCTCCGCGCCCGAGACCATCGCCACACCCGCCATGCCGATCGCGAGCCCTGCCGCGCGCGTAGGGGTCAGCGGCTCGCGCAGCAGCAGAGCCCCGAGCAATGCGGCCCACATCGGGGACGTCGCGTTCAGCACGGCCAGCAGCCCTACGGAAAGCTCGAGCGCGGCGTACGCATAGAGCAGGAAAGGCGCGGCAGAGTTGAGCGCGCCAATCGCCAGGTACTCGCGCCAGCGCAGCCGCCATTGCGCATCGAAGCCGCTGACCGCGTAGTAGAGAAGAAGCGCAGCGCCGGCGATCAGCATGCGCAAATCCGCCGTGGCTACCGGCCCGATAACCGGCGCCGCGATACGCACGAACAGGAACGAAGCGCCCCAGATCGCCGCCAGCGCCACCAGCCGCGCGGCGTCCGCGGCGGTCACTTACGCCGGCGCTTCTCGATCTCGAGCAGCCGCTTCTTCACGGGCAGACCCCAGGCGTAGCCGCCAAGGCCGCCATCGCCGCGTACCGCGCGATGGCACGGCACGAGGAGCGCCACCGGGTTTGCGCCGCAGGCGCTACCCACGGCCCGCACCGCTTGCGGCGCGCCGATTTCGCGCGCGATCGCGCCATAGGTGCGCGTCTCGCCGCGCGGGATGCGCCGCAGCGCCTCCCACACGCGGCGCTGGAACACCGTGCCGCGGATGTCGAGCGGCACGCGCGCGAGGCTGCCTTCGCCGGCGATGAACGCGCGTACCTTCGCTGCGAGTTCCGGCAGCGCGTCTTCCACCACCTCGGCGGCACTGAACTCTTCGCTGAGCAGGCGCTTCAGCCGCTCGCCGTCGGGCCCAAGCTTGACTGCGCATACCCCGCTCTCGGTGGTCGCGACCAGTACCGTGCCGAGCGACGTGGCAAACGTGCAGTAACGGATCGACTGACCCTTGCCGCGCGCGCGGTAGGCGCGCGCATGCATGCCGAGGTGCGGCTTCTCGTAGAACCGCGATACCGAACCATAGCCCGCCTCGAACACGGCATCGGCCACGCGGCTGCCGTTCTGCAGGGAAGCTTTCACTGACTCCAGGCGCTGCGCCTCCTGGTAGTTGCGCGGGGACACGCCGAAGGCTTCCTTGAAGCGCCGCTGCAGGTGAAACGGGCTCGCGCCGACGGCCTGCGCAAGCTCGGTCAGCGTGACTCGCTCGCCACGCCGGCGGTCGAGATAGGACTTCGCTTTTTCGAGCACGGCTTCCATAGGCGCAACTGTAGCGCCGCTCGCGCGCATCATCTATCCGCTTCTTGCTAGCCGGCCATGGTGAGGCCGCCCGACACGCTGATCACTTGGCCGGTAATGAACGCCGCCTCATCGGAGGCGAGAAAAGCCACGGCGCCCGGGATGTCGTCGGGCTGGCCGACGCGCTTCATCGGGATGGCGCGCACCAGCGCATCGTAGACCTTCTGCCCGGCTTCGCCCTCGCCGAGAAAGCCGCGCAAAATCGGCGTGTCCGTCGGGCCGGGGCAGACCACGTTCACGCTAATGCCCTTGCGCGCCACTTCGCGCGCGAGCGTCTTGCTGAACGCGATGATGCCGCCCTTGCACGCCGCATAGACCGCTTCGCCGGAGGAGCCGACGCGCGCCGCGTCGGAGGAAATGTTGACCACGCGTCCACGGCCGCGCGCCAGCATCTGCGGCAACACGATGTGATGCAGGTTAAGGGGCCCGCGGAGGTTGATGGCGATGAGCTGCTCCCATTCGTCGGGCTGGGTGTCAACGAAGTTCTGGAAGCGATCCCAGCCGGCGTTATTCACCAGCACATCGATCGAATGCTCGCCGATCGCCGCCTTGGCGGCACCGTAGTCGGCGATGTCGAAAACCAGCGCCGTGCCGCTCACTTCGGCGGCGACGCGCTCAGCCGATTGGCGCGCGCGGTCGGCCACCAGCACCCGGGCGCCCTCGGCGGCGAAGCGCCGGCAGATGGCAGCGCCGATGGCGCCGCCGCCCCCGGTTACCAGCACCGTCTTGCCGGCGAGTCCTCTCACTTTGCGCGCTTGTCGATTACGCGCTTCGCCTTGCCGATCGAGCGCTCGACCGCGCCGACGCGCACTTCCGCGCTGATGCCGACGTACGACTTGATGTGGTGCTGGAGCTGGGCCGCCGCGGCACGCTCGCCTTCCACGACGACAGTGAGGTGGTCGAGCGGGCCATGCTTGGAGAGCTCGAGCACGTAATGCGGCGCGAGGCCTGGCTGCTTGAGGATCAACTCCTCGATCTGCGACGGGAAGACGTTGACGCCGCGGATGATCAGCATGTCGTCCGAGCGGCCGGTGATCTTCTCCATGCGCCGCATACTGCGCGCGGACGGCGGCAATAGCCGCGTCAGGTCGCGCGTGCGGTAGCGGATGACCGGCAGCGCTTCCTTGGTGAGCGAGGTGAAGACGAGCTCACCCTTTTCGCCGTCAGGCAGCGGCGCGCCGCTCTGCGGATCGATGATTTCCGGGTAGAAGTGGTCCTCCCAGATGGTGAGGCCGTCCTTCGTTTCGACGCATTCCTGCGCGACGCCCGGTCCGATCACCTCCGACAGGCCGTAAAGGTCGATCGCGTCGATGGCGAGGCGCTCTTCGATCGAGCGACGCATCTCGTTGGTCCAGGGCTCCGCGCCGAAGATGCCCAGGCGTAGCGAGGTGCTGCGCGGATCGATGCCCTGGCGCGCCATTTCGTCGGCGATCGCCAGCATGTAGCTCGGCGTCACCATGATGATGTCGGGCTTGAAGTCGGCAATCAGCTGCACCTGGCGCTCGGTCATGCCGCCGCCCAGCGGAATGACCGCAAGGCCGAGGCGCTCGGCGCCGTAATGGGCGCCAAGGCCCCCGGTGAAGAGGCCGTAGCCATACGCGACATGCACCTTGTCGCCCGGCCGCGCACCGGCGGCGCGAATCGAGCGCGCCATGAGATGCGTCCAGGTGTCGATGTCGCGCGCCGTGTAGCCGACGACGGTCGGCTTGCCGGTCGTGCCCGAGGACGCGTGGATGCGCACGATGCGCTCCATCGGCACGGCAAACATGCCGTATGGATAGCTCTCGCGCAGGTCCGCCTTGGTGGTGAACGGAAAGCGCCGCAGATCCTCGAGGCGCCTGCAGTCCGCGGGCGTGAGCCCGGCGGCGTCGAACGTGCGCCGGTAGTGCGGCACGTTCTCGTACGCTTGCTTGAGCGACCACTGCAGCCGTTCAAGTTGCAGCCGGGCGAGCTCTTGGCGCGGCGCGGTTTCGATCGGCTCGAGCGCGAAGCAATCGTTCATTTGCCCTTGAAGCGCGGCGGGCGCTTCTCCTTGAATGCGGTGACGCCCTCCCGGTAGTCCTCGCTGACGCCGGCTTCGCGTTGCAGGTCGCGCTCGAGATCGAGCTGCGCGTCAAGTGAATTGCTCGCCGAGCTGTAGATCGCCTTCTTCAGAAGACCGAAGCCCTTTGTCGGCCCGCTCGCCAGGCCGCGCGCGAGCGCCAGCGCCTCGTCGGCGAGGCGCGCATCATCGAGCGCTTTCCAGATGAGGCCCCACTGCTCGGCGCGCTCGGCGCTGAGCGGCTCGGCGAGCAGCGCAAGCGCCATGGCGCGCGCCGTGCCGACAAGGCGCGGCAGGAAGAAGGTGCCGCCTGAGTCCGGTACGAGCCCGAGGCGCGCGAACGCCTGCACGAAGCTTGCCGAGCGCGCCGCGATGACGATGTCACAGGCGAGCGCGAGATTGGCGCCGGCGCCGGCGGCGACGCCGTTCACGGCGCAGACGATCGGCTTCGGCAGCGCGCGCAGCCGTCGCACCAGCGGGTTGTAGTGCGAGCCGAGCGAGACGGAAAGATCGATCGGCGCTGCGCCGGCGCTGACGTCGCGCTCGGCGAGGTCCTGCCCGGTGCAGAAAGCGCGCCCGGCGCCTGTCATGAGCACGGCGCGGATCTCCGCATCGTCGGCGGCGCGCTCCAGCGCCGCGCGCAGCTCCGCGTGCATTTCCGGATTGAGCGCGTTCAGCTTCTCGGGCCGGTTGAGCGTGATCGTCTCGACGCCGGCATCCACGCAGACGAGGACCGAGGGCATGGGTTTAGAATTTTGCCATGCCGCAGGTCTATGCCATCGACGGCATCGTGCCGGTCGTCGATCCGAGCGCTTTTGTGCATCCGAGCGCGGTGCTGATCGGCGACGTGATGGTCGGCGCGCGTGCCTACATCGGCCCGTGCGCCAGCCTGCGCGGTGATTTCGGCCGTATCGTGGTCGAGGAGGGCGCAAACCTCCAGGATCACTGCACGATGCATGGCTTTCCCGGCAAGGACACCGTGGCGGGCACCGAATCCACCATCGGCCATGGCGCGATCCTGCACGGTTGCCTGGTCCGTCGCGGAGCGCTCGTCGGCATGAATGCAGTGGTGAACGACAACGCTGAAGTGGGCGAGGACGCGGTCATCGCCGCGCTTGCGTTCGTCAAAGCCGAAGCGCGCATTC